>Ga0207963_1000451_pt1 | contig 21700 bp, 20 predicted proteins | sample Knorr_S15_td_NAD_FD_185604 | JGI IMG/M metagenome (GOLD analysis project Ga0207963, IMG submission 185604) | Marine microbial communities from Southern Atlantic Ocean transect - Knorr_S15_td_NADW_ad_2500m_LV_A (SPAdes) (version 2) | ecosystem: Environmental > Aquatic > Marine > Oceanic | place...
GCCGCCGGGATACTTCTCCCAGGCCGGTGTCGCCGCCAATGCAGCACGCCGGCAGCGTCCGATGAACGAGATGTCCTACGAGGAGCTACAGGAGCACAACCACCTGGTGGTGGGCAGCCCAGAGACAGTCATCAAGAAGCTGCGCCACATCAAAGAAGAACTGGGCATCGGCTCGCTGCTCCTAGAAACCCAGGGCGGCCCGCTGTCCCACGAAGACACCATGCGTTCAATAAAGTTGATGGGCGAGGAAGTGATTCCGGCGCTACAGGACTAACGACAAACAAAGATGTCCCTTCTCCCTCTGGGAGAAGGTTAGGTCCGACGGAGTCGAGACTCTCGATAGAATCGGAGATGAGGGCGACAACCAGCAAAAGCCGATCTCACCAGAGCAGGGAACTAATCCCAGACCCTAGAACAAACAGGGCACCGACATCTCGCCGCAGGTGTCCCTGATCCATTCAGCCACGTCGGGGTGCAGCGGAATACCCTCTTCCCGGCGGACTTCCTCAACCTCGGCCTCGGGCTGGCCGGCGACTAGAACGCGGTCATGGCCCGGCGCCGGTTTGGTGGTCTTCATCATGGTAAGCCACTCGTCCATCTCGACTTTGAATGGCTCGACGTCTGTGAATGCCTCGATGCTGTAAGCGGCCACCATATGCCCAAAGTTGGGCCTGCCTGGCACCGCGCCGTAGCCAAACCCGGTCAACACCCCGGCTAGGATGTCCACCATGCATGAGAATCCGTAGCCTTTGTGCGAACCACCCTCGCGGTCAGCTCCCAATGGCAGCAGCGTGAACTTCTCCGGGGCCAGTCCTGCTTCCATGATCGGGCTGCCATCTTCCCTCGCCATCCACCCGCCAGGAATCTCCGTACCCAGCCGCGCCGCGATGCGAATCTTGTTCACCGCCACGGAGCTGGTGGCCACATCGAATACGAACGGCGGCTGGTCCTTGGCGGGCACCGCGATGGCTATGGGGTTGGTGCCCAGCCGGGGCTCGGCGCCAAAGGTCGGCAGCACCTGGGGCGGGCAGCTGGTCATGCAGATGCCAATCATATCGTGCTCCAAGGCCATCATAGCGTGGTAAGACGCCATGCCCAGGTGCCGGGCGTTGCCGAGGGTCACCATGCCCATGCCCACGTTCTTGGCCTTTTGAATGGCGATCTCCATGGCCTTGGGCGTGACGATCGTCCCCAGGCCCCGGTCCGAGTCGATGGTCGCCGTGCTGGGGGTCTCCCGGACCACCTTCCAGTTGGGCCGCGGATTGATGGAACCTTCCTGATAACCTGTGATGTAACTTTTCAGCATGTTGGAAACGCCGTGGGAGTCCACTCCCCGGAGATCGGCTAGAACTTGAACATCGGCTGCCAGGAGGGCGTCTTCGGGCGGCACACCCAGTTTCTCGAAGATGCCGGCCACGGTATTTCTCAGGTCGTCTCCCTGGACGAATTCCGCGTCATCGTGGCTAACCTTGAACTGCTCTAGCAATCTATGTCTCCTCTCTCGGTCCCTGATTGTAGGCTGGCGCAACCCAGCGGACTTTGGCCGCAGTATAGCATCCGGTCTACACACTCAGGCCACGCCTTGGCCTCAGCCTGCCGCATTGCTATAATCCCGCCACGCTATTTCCCCACAGGAGCCCCATGACCGACCTCAGAACTCAGGCCCTCGACTACCTTTCCCGGCTGGGCAGCAACCCGGCGACGGCCTTCCGTGAGAACGGAGTGGCCGACACGGTCAAAGCTATCCTGGCCGAGATCGGGCTAGAGCACCGGCAAGACGCCTTCGGGAACATCATCGCAAGAGTAACGGGGACCGACCCCACCACCAACCCGCTGGCCATCGTCGCCCACATGGACCATCCTGGTTTTGAGATAACGGCCAGCCATCCCGACGGCCTTGTTAATGAATATATCGCCACGGCTATGGGCGGCGTGCCCCAGTCCAGCTTCGAAGCCGGTGTCCCGGTCTTGGCATTGCTACCTGATGGCAGCCGGGTCATCGGCGAAACCGCCGGGAAGCACGGCGACGACAGTGACCGCCAAATCCTGATTCACCTGGACCAGCCCCAGGACCTGGAGCCGCCCATCTCAGTGGTGTTCGATCTGGTGGACTACGAGCTGGACGGCGAGACGATCCGCATGCGGGCCGTGGACGACCTAGCCGGCTGTGGCAGTATCCTGGCAGCCCTAGCCCAACTCACTGCGGGAGACGCGCCTCTGGGAGACGTGTACGGCGTCTTCACCCGCGCGGAGGAGGTCGGTTTGGTGGGCGCCAGGCTCATGGCCGAGGCCGGCACCCTGCCGCTGGAAACGTTGGTGATCTCTGCCGAGTCCAGCCGGACGCTGCCCGGAGCGGAGATGGGCGAAGGGCCGGTCATCCGCGTCGGCGACGCCGGGTTCACCTTCACCGCAGATGCTGAATCGGTGCTGATCCGCGCCCGCGAGACGCTCAGGGAACGGGAAGGCGGGTTCAAGTGCCAGCGCCAACTGATGAGCGGCGGCACCTGTGAGGCCAGCGCCTTCGCCGTCTTCGGCTACCAGACCACCGGCATCGCCTTCCCCCTTGGCAACTACCATAACGGCGCGCCCGAGGGCCGCATCGAAGCCGAATACATCCACGTGGACGACTACCTAGGGGGGGTTGAACTACTCACCGAAGCCGCCCGCCGTGTCTCCGACCGAGCCAACACAGCCTTCCGCCAACGCCTCCGCGAGGTACCCTCAGACATGCGGCAGCGGATGCTGGATACGGGTGGATGAGGATTTCCGTCATTCTGGCGAAAGCCGGAACCCACTGAAAATTGAAGTCCCACCGTCAGAAAATCATCATCGTTGAGTGGATTCCAGCTTTCGCTGGAATGACGGGGAGTTGGGACTTTAAAACTCGACAAAGAGGTAAACGATGGCCACCAAAGACATAGCCTTCCTGTCAGCCACGGAACTGGGTTCCGCCATCAAGTCCAAGGAGATCTCCCCCGTCGAGGCCGTGGAAGCCTACCTGGACCGCATCGAGCGCATCGATCCCCAGGTCAACTCATACATCACAATCATGGCCGAGCAGGCCCGGCAGGAAGCCTTGGAGGCGGAAAAAGAGATTCGCCGAGGCGATTACCGTGGCCCGCTCCACGGCATCCCCATGGGCATAAAGGACCAGATCTACACCAAGGGCGTGCGCACCACCGACGCCTCCAAGATACGGTCTGACTTCATCCCCAAGTTCGACGCCACTGTGGTCACCAATCTGAAGAAGGCCGGGGCAATCGTCCTGGGCAAACTGAACATGAGCGAGTTCGCCCACGGCGAACCCCAGAGCTCAGCCTTCGGTCCGGCCCGGAACCCCTGGGACTTGACGCGCAGTCCCGGCACCTCAAGCACCGGGTCCGGGGCCGCCACCGCCGCCAGGCTCTGCGCCACGTCGCTGGGCGAAGACACCGGAGGGTCCATCCGCGGCCCGGCCGCCTTCTGCGGGTTAGTCGGCCTGCGTCCCACCTGGGGCCGTGTCAGCCGCTACGGCGTTGACGGCGCCGGCTGGTCCTTCGACACCATCGGCCCCATCTCCCGTACCGTGGAGGACTGCGCCATCACCATCGGGGGCATCGCCGGCCACGACCCCCAAGACCCGTACACCCGCCAGGTGCCGGTGCCCGACTACCAAGCCGCACTGACCGGCGACATAAAGGGTCTTAAAGTAGGCGTGGTCCAGGAACTGATGGACCCACAAGAACTGGACCTTGACCCAACCATGCGCCAGTCAGTATTGAACGCCATCGAGGTGCTGGCGGAACTGGGAGCCGATGTCAGGCAGGTGTCCATGCCCTTGGCCGAAAAGACGGGCTACATCACCCGCGCCATCACCCACGTCGACCGTGTGAGCCTGCGTCCCGAGTATCTGCGGGAGCGCCCCGACGACTACCACTACAACACCAAGGTCCACTTCACCACCGCCAACCTGATTCCAGCCCAGGTCTACTACAAAGCCCAGAAGCTGCGGACCATGGTGCGCGAACAGGTGCTGGGTCTATTGGAAGAAGTCGATATCCTGATCCAGCCCACCTCCGGCGCCCCCGCTAATATCATCAACCCAGACCAGAAAGTAGACAGCCAAGAACACGCCAGAAAAGCGTTGGCGGCGGGCGGATTCCGCGGTCCCTACAGCCTAAGCGGCGCCCCAGCCCTCTCTATCCTCTGCGGCTTCACCTCGGAGGGAGAAGGCGCCTTACCACTGGCCATGCAGATAGCCGGGAGACCCTTCGACGAAGCAACCGTCCTACGCGTAGCCCACGCCTATGAGCAGGCGGCAGGCTTTAATAAACGGGTGCCACCGGCAGCCGAATAAAGGAGCCCCGGCTAATGCCGGTCCTGCAGTTCGTCTATCTGCTCTCGCGTGCGGCCGTAGATCTGGGGGACGTCCCAGCCTTCTAGGCCGGCGTAGGTGTCTATCTGGGAGCGGTGGTGGACCTCGTGTTCCAGGAGCATCATCAGGATGCGCCAGCCGCTGAGGGTGCCGTCGGTGTCGATCATCTTGATGCGGCGGTCCAGCCACTCTTTGGGCGTTCCGGCTATTTGATTCTGGAACTCAACCGCCGAGGCCTCCAGCGCTGGAATCCAGCCTGACTGCTTCTCCGTGCTTGGCGGCACCCAATCGTAGCGCCACCCCTTCCCCGTATATGCCGAGGCGAAATAGATCCTGGACTCGCAAATGTGGTGCACGATCTGCGCGATTCCCCACGCCTTTTCACCCTCACCCCTCGACGGCTCCCAGCCCTCAGCAGGCGGAGGCAGCGCCTCGATATCCCGCAGCGTCCTCCGGTGGATCGACCGGAAATAATTTAAAAAAGCTTCAGGGTCGTTAATCATGTCAATTCCTCCGGAATCAAGCCCAAAAACCTAGCGTGCGCAGCACCTACTTCACTGCTAGCAGGTCGTAGGCCAGGGCCAGCATTATCCTGGTGCCGCTAATCAGGCTTCGAATACCCACCGACTCGTTGGTGCCGTGGACGAAACTGATCATAGGGTCGTCGTCGGGGTGGGAGCCCACCATGCCGTAGGTGGTGGTGCCCAGGTTGCGGGTGAAGCGGGAGTCTGTGAACCCGGTGGTCAGCGACGGCACCCATTGGATGTCGTCCCGCTGCAATGCGTTGGCGGTGCTGATCTGGATGCGGTGAGCGAACTCGGTCTCGAAGGGCGATGCGTTGGGTATCGACATGTAGTCGATGTCTATCTCCACCCCCGGAATGCCGTCCAAAATCTTGTCCAACTCCTGCCGGACGTAGGCCTCGTCCTGGTGGGGCAGCGTCCGCACGTCGCAGGTCAGCCGGACAGTCTCGGGGACGCTGTTGGACTTGATTCCGCCCTGAATCATGGTGGGCGTGATGGTCATCCGAGACAGCGCCTTCATGATGGACGCGAAACGTGGCTGTGTCTCTTCGTTGTCGGCGATGATCTGGTCGATGTTCTCGGGCGACGGTTTGTCCTCGATGGCGAAGGTGGACAGGTGATCGAACAGGCTGGTGGAGGTGTCCCGCTCCGCCTCGTAGGCCTCGATGCGTTTGACGACTTCCGACAGGCCGAAAAGGGCGTTGGATCCCTGCCAGGGAGTGGACGCATGGGCGCTGCTGCCCCGCACCTCTATCTCCAACTGTAGCCTGCCCTTCTCGCCGATGCCCAACAGGTAGGTCAGGGCCCCGGCTGCTTGGATGGGCACGCCGCCGCCCTCGTTCACCGCGTAGGGTGCTGCCAGTTTCTCCGGGTGATGCTCTGCCATCCAGCCAAAGCCGTACCGTCCGCCGTGCTCTTCATCGGCGCAGGACGCAAGGATCAGGCTATCTTTCAACTCGATATTGTTGCGCTTGAGCAACCGCATGGCGATCAGTTGGCAGGTGAGCAAGGCTTTGCAGTCCGAGGAGCCCCGGCCAAACACCCGGCCGTCGGCCACGGTGGCGCTAAATGGAGGGAAGCGCCACTTCTCCTCGTCCTCCACCGGCACCACATCCAGGTGGGACATGAACATCAGTCCGGCTTTCCCAGATCTGCCATCCAATCGGGCGATCAGGTTGCCCCGGTCGGGAGCCGACTCGATAGTCTCGGATTCGATGCCGTCTTCGGCCAACCACTTCTCGATGTAGCGGCAGAGTTCCGTTTCGTTGCCTGTGGGCATCACGCCGGTGTTCACGGTCGGTAACCGGACCATGTCCTGCTCCAGCGACACGATCTCGTCCCGCATCTCATCAACTTGGTCCAGCAAGCTCTCTAGGTCAGGCATCTAAGCCTCCGAATAATCTTTCCAATTTCCGAACGCAATACTGCTTCCGATCTGTCATCCTGGCCCTTCCGCGGAAGGAGAAGGCTCTGCCAAGTTGATGCCTGGCAGATTCTTCTTCGGCCTACGTCGCCCCTCAGAATGACAGTGAGGCGAAAAGGCGGCTTCGCACAAGCTAATACCCAACCGCATAAGCCTCACACCGCGGGTCCGCCCCGCCTTGCAACACCTTGGTTTCCGGGTTACGGGTGATGGCGCAGTACAGGGACGAACCCTCCCACCAATCCGGATACATCTCGATGGTATGGCCTTTCCCTCGCAGTAACTCAGCTGTTTCTTCGGAGATGCGGCCTTCCAGACGGAGCATACCTGGCTCGTACTTAGACGGCCATCCGGAGCCCGGGAAGTTGTAGCTGTAGAACCGGGGCTCCTCCACGGCCTCCTGGGGGTCGCGGCCGAACTCCAGCATGTTCAACAACAGTTGCAGCGTGCCCTGGGGGATGTGGTCGCCGCCGTGGGCGCCCAAGGCGATCACCGGCTCGCCGTCGCGCAGCACCAAGGCCGGCGCTGGGGTTAGCCTGGGCCGTTTGCCTCCGGCAACCGAGGCTGGGGCGGCTTCATCCAACTTGGACTGGGACCCGCGCATCGAGAAGGCCAGTCCCGTGCCCGGAATGATCGGCCCGCCGTTCTTGGTCCCCTCCGACGGGGTGCTGGAGAAGATGTTGCCGTCCCGGTCGATGACCGCGAAATACGACGTTCCGCCGCCGGTAGCCCCGGCCGTTGCTACGGGGACCGCAGCGTCCTTGGGAGACTGGGGACCTCCGTTCAAAGTTGCTTTTCGGTTGCGAGGGTCTCCGGCCGGAGGCATGCCGGGCCAGGCCAGGTCAGGATCGATCAACCCGCGCCGATGGGCCAGATATTCCCCAGAAAGTAGCTCATTGATGGGCACGTCCACGAAGTCTGGGTCGGCCACGTATTGCTCCCGGTCGGCGAAGGCAAGGTTTAGCGCCTGGCTCACGGTGTGGATGTACGCGGGGGAATTGTGGCCCATGGATGCCAGGTCGAACCCCTCCAATATCTTAAGGGCCTGCGGGAAGGTCGGGCCTTGCCCCCATGGCCCGGTGCTGTAGACATCGTAGCCCCTATAGTTCACGGTCACTGGCGTTCCCACCTGCACGTGGTACCGGGCTAAGTCTTCCTCGGTCAGCAGGCCGCCCATCTCCTGGTTGAAGGCCACGATCTTGCGCGCTAGCTCTCCGGTGTAGACTTCGTCGCGGGCCGCTTGAAGGGCCGCCTCCCGGCCGCGGTCCTTGTTGGAGTTCTCTATCTCCGCTAGCTTGGCAAGCGTGAAACCCAGGTCTTTCTGGTAGAACATCTCGCCCTGCTTGGGCGGGCGTCCGTTGGGCAAGTAGATCTCGGCGGTGGACGGATGGGCATTGTAGGCGTCGTATGCAGTCACGAACCGGCCCGCCAAATATCGGAACATGGGGAAGCCGTTCCCGGCCAGGTCGATGGCCGTCGACGCCACTGCGCCGAAGGTCATGGTGCCAAATCGGGAGAGGGCGGTGATCCACGAGTCGGCCGCCGCTGGGGTCAGCGAGTTCATGATGCCAGGGGTGAGCTTGCCACCGTGGTTCTTGTTGAAATAGTCCACCGATGCCGCCTGAGGCCAGACCCCCAGACCATCAATCTCGACGACTTCCTTGCGGTCGGCCAGGTACATGATTGTCGGTGCCACGCCCAAGAAACTACAGTCGTCGACGTGCACCACGTTCAACGCCAGGCCGACGGCCACTCCGGCGTCGATGGCGTTGCCGCCCTTTCTCAAGACATCGAGGCCGGCCATGGCGGCGGCGGGGTGACTGGCAACCACCATGCCGTTGGTGCCCTGCATCAGCGGGCGAAAGCTTGTCAGCGTAGTTCCTGGAACGGGCATTTGGTATTCCTCCGAATTGACCTGATATTATCTGCCGGAGCCGGTCGTTAGACTTCTCCGGCGGTCTGGTCTATGAAGCTGCGGGCGAATTCCCAGAACTTGTAAACGTCGGCGAAGTTGGACGCCAGGCCCATGGATATGCGGACCGCTCCGGCGCTCTTGCCATCCCGGTCTTCCAACACGCTTAAGAACTGCTCAAAGGCATTCTAGCAAAAGACTCCGGCCGACGGTGTGGCCTCGGATCGATCGCATTTGGATTCGTTCAGGCCTGAGAGTAAACTGACATCATAGCCACTGGCAGACGAAACTCCGGAGGAAGACACTCATGGATATGCCTAAGCGAATGAAATTCGGTTCCTTCCTGGGTCCGTTTCACCGGGTCGGAGAGAACCCCACTCTGGCCATGGACCGAGACCTAGAGTTGATCGACTGGATGGATAACCTGGGATTCGACGAGGTCTGGATCGGCGAGCACCACTCGGCTGGCTGGGAGATCATCGCCTCCCCGGAGGTATTCATTGCCGCGGCTGCTCAGCGGACCCGCTACATCAAACTGGGCACCGGAGTCGTGAGTCTGCCCTATCATCACCCGCTGATGGTCGCCGACCGGATGGTCCAGCTTGATCACATGACCCATGGCCGTGTCCTCTTCGGGGTCGGACCCGGCGCCCTTCCCGGCGACGCCTACATGATGGGCATCTCCCACGAAACTCAGCGGGAGCGCATGGACGAGTCTCTGGGCATTATCTTGAGGCTGTTCACCGAAACCGAACCCATCACCTATAAGAGCGACTGGTTTGAACTGAACGAAGGCCTGCTCCAGTTGCGTCCCTTCCAACAACCGTATATGCCGGTGGCCGTGGCTTCAGTGCAGACTCCCGCCGGCGTCACATTGGCCGGTAAGTACGGCGCGGCGGTACTTACAATCACCGTGCCTCGTGACCCGTCGGCCGGTCCCTCAGACCTGAAGGGCCTCTGGGCCATCGGCGAAGAATCGGCTGCCGAGCACGGCCAAGAGATGAATCGCCACGACTGGAGGCTAGTGCTGCCGGTCCATCTAGCGGAGACCCGGAAAGAAGCACTGGACGACGTACGCATGGGCTCGGCCCGCTACCTCCGGGAGTACTCCGAAGGCACCAACGGCAGGGTCGCCGTGTTCGACGGCCCGATGGACAAGGTCGTCGACAACATGGCCGAGGCCGGTTCCTGGATCGTCGGCACGCCAGACGACTGCATCGAAGCGATCAACCGGCTGCAGGAGCAGAGCGGCGGTTTCGGCGGTTTCCTGGTGCAGACCGTGGACTGGGCGCCCCGGGAGAAGATGCTGCGTAGCTACGAGCTGATGGCCCGTTATGTCATGCCCCAATTCCAGGGCACCGTGGCCAGCACCATCGCCTCCAACAAGTGGGCGGCCGAACGCAAAGAGACCCTGGTCGCCGGGCGAATCAGAGCATTGGACAGAGCCAAACAGGTCCATGCTGACCGACAAAGCTAGGCCGCAATGCCACTTATTGGACGTAGGGCCCCGATGACATCGGGGCCCTACGTCGTTACACCAATTTTTTTGGAGGACCAAATGCCCGTAGACAAAGAAGCAGAACTGGCGCGAGTAACCAACTTGCGAGGGTTCCGGTACGGACTGCACGATTTCCTAGCGGAGGTTGACCCCGATTTCTTGAAGGCGGTCAACGACACCGTTGAAACCCAGTACATCAACACCCAGATATTGGACCGCAAGACCAAGGAGATCTCCATCATCGTGGCTTGCATCTCTCAGGTGGACACGGCCTCGCACCTGCAGATCCACATGCACGCCGCGGTCCAGGCCGGCGCTACGGGAGAGGAGATATTGGCAGTGATCAACCTGGTAGGAGACTGGATCGGCCACGTGGCCCGAATCAGAGCCCTGGAAGCCTGGCGCATCTACTTCCGGCCAGACCTGCCAACGATCGATCGAGTAATCGAGTTGCGCGACACGGCAAAATAAGACGATACCGGAGAAGCTAAATCCCCAGCAACTTCTCCACGTTCTTGAACAAGATCGCCTCTTTCTCGTCTTGGGTTAGGCTCTCTAGGCCGAGGACCCAGGACACCGGCCAGTCGATGGCCATGTCGAAGGGCCAATCGGTGCCGAAGACCACCCGGTCGATGCCGACGCTGTCGATGAGATAACGCAACGCCGGCTCACTGTGGGTCAGGCAGTCGTAATAAAACTTGTCGAGATAGGTGCTGGGTGGACTTTGGATGTTGACCCGGGCTTCCTGCCGCACCTCCCAACCCCGGTCCATGCGCCCGATGCCATAACAGGTATAGCCGCCGCCGTGGCAGAGGCAGACTTTCAGGTCAGGGCAAGCGTCCATCACGCCGCCGAAGACCATCGCCGCAAAGGTCACCGCCCGGTCGGCCGGATTGCCCACGGTGTTGGCCAGGTGGTAGCGGTTGATGCGGTGGTGCACCACGGTCTCGCCGCCTTGGTGCACCAGGATCACCGCCCCCAGGCTCTCAACCGCCTTCCAGAAGGGCAGGAACTTCTCCTCATCAAAGGTCTCGCCGTTCACGTTGTCGCCGATCATCGCGCCCTTCAGCCCCAGCTTCATGCTCCGCTCCAGCTCGGCTATGGACGCCTTGATGTCCTGCATGGGCAGCGTGGCGAACCCGGAGAAACGGTCCGGGCGGTCTTTGACCAGCTCCGCAACGTAGTTATTGCACTCTTGGGTCATCTCCGTAACGGTCGCCGGGTCCCCGTCATAGGCGTAGAAATAGGCGTTGGTGGAAAGCACCTGGACATCCACGCCCAACGAGTTCATGTCGGCCAGGCGTTCTTCGGGAGTCCAGTGAGTCTTGGGGTTGTTCCGGTGGATGCTCATGGAATCGGGCGGCATACCGTGCCAGGCCTCGCCCCTCTGGCTGGCCTCTACGAATCCCACAGGAGTGATGTGTGCATGGATATCTATGGTCCGCATGGGTGCTCCTTGGCGCAGGTTTCCGGTATGGTATCACCAAGATTGAAGGGCACGAGGCCATTTCAAACGGCAGGGCCCGGCCCGCAGGCCATATTAGACTGACGGAGGCGATCAAGCAATGGCGATGAAAGTAGACATACGGGTGCCGGTGGGACTGCCTGTGGTCGAGACCGCCGAGTTCATCGCCGGTTGCGAGGCCGACGGGTTCTCGGGCGTCGGCGTCCACGACCACCAACACAGCGGCCGGGATGTCTACTTGACCCTGGCCCTAGCCGCCCAACGCACATCCGAGATCGCCCTGTACCCAGCCACCACCAACCCGGTGACCCGGCATCCCAGTGTATTGGCGTCTCTGGCCCACACCCTGGAGGAGATCGCTCCGGGCCGGGTAATTCTGACCGTTGGGCCCGGCTATTTGGCGGTGGGCAACATCGGCCGTCCTAGGGCGACATTGGAGACGATGCGCCAGGCCATCCTGGCCATGAGGCGGCTGCTCCGGGGAGAGACCGTGGTCTTCAACGGCTCTGAGACCAAACTAAGGAATATCAGCGACACTCCGACGCCCATTTTCATGACGGCGGCGGGCCCTCGGATGGTTGAGCTTGCCGGAGAGGTGGCCGACGGCGCGCTGATGTTGGTAGGCTTGCACCCGGACTCAGTGGCAGCGGCCCGGCGGAGACTTGAGGCTGGAGCCGAACGCGGCAACCGCGACTTGTCCGGCTTTCAGACCATCTACATCACGCCCACGACCGTGGACGATGACCGCATTAGGGCGCGGCGCTGGCCTCAGCAGTGGTTCCGGTCCGACCAGCCGTACCTGAAATATCCCAGCGATTCCAACCTTTTCTGGCTCCGGGAGGCCGGCATCGACGTTCCAGATGATTTCGTTCCGGAGCAGATCACGGATACTCAGGCGGAAACTATCTGCGACGCGATGGGGCTCTTTGGCACGCCCCAAGAATGCCTTGAACGCCTAAGGCGGGCGGGCTCTGAATCAGGGATCGAGCACGTTTTTATCTTCCCAACCCACACCCAAAACGGCGGCTACGACATGCCCCGACATGAAGTAAAGGCGTTCAGAGACGTAATTATTCCAGGGCTAAGCACCCAATAATCTAGAGCACTTCTTTTCAAGCGAGTTGTCCCCTCTAAACCCCCACCACCCTTACCCGATGGTTGTTGCTGTCCGCCACGAAGATGTTGCCGTCGATGTCTATACCGCAGCCGTGGGGGCGGTCCATGGCGGCTTCGGTGGCCGGGCCTCCGTCTCCCTCGCCGCCCAGCCTGCCTCCGGCAATTGTAGTGACGATTCCGCTATCGGCGTGGATCACCCTGATGGCGTGGTTCTCGGTGTCCACCACGACCACGTTGTCCTGGGCGTCGCAGCGTAGCGCCTTGGGCGACCCCCAGGTGGCGGTCAACGCCGGGCCGCCGTCGCCTTCGTAGCCGCGCTCACCGGTCCCGGCCACGGTACTCATGATGCCGCTGGCGTCAATCTTGCGGACCCCGTTGCCCTCGCGTTCGGCGATGTAGGTGTTGCCTTTACTGTCCATGCACACAGCTCTTGACCCCAAGAAGCTGGATTCCAGGGCCGGCTTACCGTCCCCGGATCGCTCTTTGTCGCCGTTTCCGGCAAACGTGCTGATCATCCCGGATGTCAGGTCCAAGCGGCGGATACGTTGGTCTTGAATGTCGGCGATCAGTAGCCCGCCCTTGCCGTCCAGGAAGCAGTCGTTCGGCTCGCGGAGCATGGCCTGGTCGCCAGGCCCACCGTCTCCGCTGTAGCCAACCTCTCCGGTACCGGCCACAGTGGTAATGATGCCGGTGGCGGCGTCCACTTTGCGGACCACGGCGTTCAACCGGTCAACGATATAGATGTCGCCGTTTCCGTCCACCTGGAGGGAGTATGGCTCCCGCATAGTCGCCTGGGTGGCTGGGCCGCCGTCTCCGCCGTAACCCAACTCTCCAGTCCCCGCCACGGTGGTCACCACACCGGTGGTCTTGTCCACCCGGCGGACGACGTTGTTGCGCGACTCGGTGTAGAGGAGGTTTCCGGCCGAATCGAAATCACACATGAAAGGCTCGGAGCAGGCCGCCCGTAGAGCCGGCCCACCGTCTCCGGCATACCCAGCTTCTCCGGTACCCACATAGGTCTGAATCTTCCCTGTTTCGAAAGGCATTTTGGCTTACTCTCCGTGGCTAGGTTGGTAGATGTGGGCGAAATCCCTCCAAACCCCCTCTACGAAAGGGAGAAGACTAAGCCCTTTCGTAGAGGGGGTTTGGAGGGATTTCGGTTTTCAGGAGGACCTAGTCTCCCCTGTATACCAGTCCAGAATCTCGCTTCCCGTCATAAACACCACATCGTCGTGCTGGCGGATGTACTCGAAGATCTGGTCGTAGTACTTGATGCGGTGGGCGGCGCCGGTGATGTAGGGATGGGTGGAAACGCACATGATACGGGCGCTCTCAGCTCCCTCCTGATACAGCGTGTCGAAATGGTCCTTGGCCCGGTCAAAGAGCTCCGGCGATCGGTGGTGCTGCACCAGATACACCGGGATATCGTTCAGTTCCACGGTATAGGGGAGTGCCACCAGGCTGCCCGACTTCACCTTCATGGGATAGGGTTGATCGTCGTTGCACCAGTCTGCCACGTACTCGATGCCCTCTTCGGCCAGTATGTCGGGGGTATCGAAGGTCTCAGCCAATCCGGGGCCCATCCAGCCCCTGGGCGCCGTGCCGGTGAACTCCGCGATGGTGTCGATAGTCCTCCGGATTGCGTACCGTTCGTCGGGTTCCTTGTTGATCACCCGCTGGATGTAGCTGTGGGCCAGCATCTCCCATCCGGACTTTACGCTCTCTTCCACGATCTGCGGGTAGCTGAGGCACACCGACGCGTTCAGGCTCACCGTGGCCTTGATGCCGTAGTTGTCCAATACCTGCTTCATGCGCCAGAACCCAACTCGCAGTCCGTAGTCGAACCATCCGAAGTTGGGAATGTCCGGTATGACCGACACTCCCTGGGGAGTGGGGAGCACCGTGCGGGCCATCGCCTCGTTGATGTCCCATTCCTCCACATTGATTACCGGCCACACCGCCACCCGCGCGCCACCGGGCAGCTTCAAAGGCTTTCGGTCAAATATGGGTGAAAAATCGGCTCTGGGGTTAGGCATCGTTGCTCCTTGTGGCCATCTCGCTCAGCTCGGCCGAAAATCCCCGTCGGTCCCCCTATTAAGAAATGGGGAAGAATTAATCTCCCTTTGCAAAGGGAGATTTCCGTTGCCCAAAACCACCTACAGCTTAAAGCTTCATCGCCTTCAACCCGATCTTCGCCAGGTCTTCATCTTCCTGAGCGGCCAGGCCGCTCACGCCAATGCCGCCCATGATGGAGCCGCTGCTAGGGTGGAGGATGACCACTCCGCCCTGGACGGCGGCCAGCATGGGGTCTCCCATCTCGGCCACGGTGCGGCCTTGGCTGGCCAGACGCTCGGCGTAGTCCTTGGAGTCCTGCCCGGAAAGGGCGCAGGTGTAGGCCTTTCGGATGGCCATGCGCTTGGGCACCTCACGGCATCTGTCCATGCGCCCGTAGCTGATCATGCTGCCCGTGTCATCGACGATGGCGATGGCCAGCGGCCGGTCCGGTTCCTTGTTGGCCCCGGCCAAGATTGCGGCGATGGCGTCTTGTGCCTGTCCCAGGCTCAGCATCGGCTTGTCATACATAAGAAAATCCCCCTGCAGAATGGTATGGGCCATTCTAACTGGGGGGGTGCCTGAGTGGCAAGGAAGCTGCCAGCTATCGGATTTATCTACCGGTTGCGGGGTGGTGCAGAGTTCAAGGTTAGTTGGTCGAGAACTACGGAAATCCCCTAAATCCCCCTTTCGTAAAGGGGGATTTCCGTACTCCCGCGGACAGCTTTTTACTACCCCTGCCCTAGATGGCTTCGCCAATGGTGAGCCAGTAAAAGACTATGTACATTCCGGCGATGACTATCAGCCACGAGCCCACCGGTTGCACGTAGGGCATCGACTTCTTAAGAACGCCTACCATGGTGGCTTTGAAGAATGCCATCCCCAAGGTCAAAGCCGTAATGACCGCTCCCATGCCCAAGGCGTAGAGGAAGAACTGCCCGAGGGAAGTTCCGAGACTGGACAAAGACAAGCTGGTACCCACCAACGCCAGGAAGAGTCCGATGGTACAGCTCAACGATGCGGTGGCGTAGCTGATTCCAAAGATGAAGTAGCCCTTGAGGCTGACCTTCGCGGGATCTCCCATGTTGCTGGCCGCCCGGGCGGCGATTCCCGTATAGAGCTTACCACCACCCACCATCCACGAGCCCAGGAGCGCCAGAATGACGCCGATAGCTAGTCCCACCAAAGGCATTACTTCCCGTATGAATGTGCCTGCCCCCAAGCTAACGACAAATCCGACTACGCCGAATAGGACAGCGAACCCGGCGGTCACGCTCCCGCCTACAACCATGGCCTGGCGGAATTGTCTGGCCGCGTTTACGTGTTCGGTCTCTTTCTCAACGTCTCCCAGATAAAGACCAAGGTATGCCGGCAGCATCGCGAACCCACATGGGTTTACGGCCGACACCATGCCCAGTGCGAACGCGAACCCCAGGGGGGCCAATAGACTCCAACTGTCCAATTCACGGCTAGTACCGCCGGACAGGGATTCAACGAATCCATTTACTCCGTCGATGCCACCGCCGCTACCGATGGTCAACGCACCAATGATCGCCGTCGCCAACGCGACAGTAGCCACTCCCACCGGGAGTACAACGGTACGCATGATGTTGCGATCATTTAAGTTGATCACTTTACTGATTGGTTGAAACATTTCCTACGAAACTCTCCGCGTCCGGCCCGCGGCTTGGGGTTTTCGGGACCCAAGAACCCTAGACCGATCGCGACGTTTTTTTATATCTGATATTATGCCGCGATGCCGATGATGGTTTTGAGATCGTCCCCGAGGTTGTTTTATCCAGGAGGCTGGACTGATCACTTGGCAGGCAGGGAAATCGTGCTACGACCTATCTTTCACTAACACTTCATAACTTGTGATGCCTTCGAAACGCTGGGGGTGCATCGCTCGGGCAAGCCCTTCCAGAACGTCTACGACCCGCGGGCCGTGGCGGGTCGGTATGCGGCCGTCAAAAAGGAATACCTGATCCATCTGGACCGCGGGCAGTTCGTTCCAGCCCGTTAGATCGGTCAATTTCTCCGCCGCATCTTGGCGGACGCGGTCCGGGTCGTAGCCACAGGGCATGACCATCAGATACTCGGGGGCGTATTCGACTATCTCCTCCCAGGTGAGTTCCCGGGAGAGACCTCCAGGCACTGCCAACCGCTCTTCGCCACCGGCCAACTCCACCAGCTCGGGCACCCACTGTCCGGTGTTCCGGAGCGGGTCCAGCCAGTCCAGGCACAGCACTCTGGGCCGTTCAACATGATTGCCTACGCCGTTCACAACGGTCCGGACCCGGCGTTGTAGAGATTCGGCCAGATCCGCCCCGCTCTTTGGAACGCCTGCTTCCGTGGCGATGTTACGCACATTCTGAAGGATGTCGGCCACGAAATTGGGCCGGATGGTGAGGATCTCTGGCTGGTAGTCCAACACCTTGGCAGCGGTCTCAAAGACGGACCCGCTGTCGATGGCGCAGACCTCGCACAACTCCTGAGTGATGATCAGGTCGGGCTTCAATTCCCGCAGCAGGCCGCCGTCGATCCAATAAAGGGGGTTGCTGTTGGCCCGGGCTTGGCGCACGATGCCATCGATCTCTTCGCTGGAGAGGTGGGTGATCTGCCGCACGCTTTGGCTGACCACCGGCTTGGCCGTGGCCTCGCTGGGGTAATCGCAGGCATGGGACACGCCCACCAACTGGTCTCCCAGTCCCAGGGCATAAACGATCTCGGTGGCGCTTGGCAACAACGAACATATCCGCATACCGCAAGTATAGATTGCCCGTCTCCGTTCAATCAATTCCCTGGCTAAGACCAAGTTAGGTCATGCTAAAATTGCGGCGCACTATCCGTTAGACCAACCCGAGGTCCGATTGACAGCAAATATCCTAGACGGCAAAGCCCTGGCTGAAGAGATCCGCGGGGAGGTTGCCATGGGCGTAGCCGAGATGCAGCAGAAGCACGGCATCACCCCCGGACTGGCGGCGGTCTTGGTGGGAGATGATCCGGCCTCGGCCATCTACGTGCGCAACAAACGCCGCGCCTGCGACGAAGTGGGCATGGTCAGCAACACCATCTTGCTGCCCACCGATGCGACCAACGAACAGGTCTTGGCCCAGGTGCAGGCATTAAATAACGACCAGCGGTTCCACGGCATCCTGGTGCAATTGCCCCTGCCGCCCCAGGTCGATGAACGCCTGATCATGGAATCGTTGGACCCCAGCAAGGACGTCGATGGCCTACACCCGTTCAATGTGGGCAAGCTGGTCCAGGGCCGGGCCGATTTCGTGCCCGGCACTCCCGCGGGGATCCAGCAGATACTGCTCCGCAACGGCCACGATCCCGCCGGAGCAAATGTGGTTGTCTGCGGCCGCAGCGACATCGTCGGCAAGCCCATGGCCATATTGCTGATGCAGCGGGCCGACGGCGCCAACGCCACGGTCACGGTTTGCCACACCCGCACCAAAAACATGGCCGAGATCACCCGGCAGGCGGACATTCTGGTGGCGGGCATCGGAAGTCCCAACGTCATAACGGCTGATATGGTCAAGGAGGGCGCCGTGGTGATCGACGTCGGCATCAACCGGATTGATGACGCCTCCCGCAAAAGCGGCTACCGGCTGGTGGGCGACGTGGATTTCGCGGCGGTATCAGAGAAAGCCTCGGCCATCACCCCGGTCCCCGGCGGCGTGGGGCCCATGACCATCGCCATGCTGTTGGTGAACACGCTTACCGCCACCCGCCTCAGCATCCACGGGAGTGGAAGTTGACCGCTGAAATCTGATGGCTGACCGCTCCGATATGCGCACTAGCGATTTCGACTACGACCTCCCCTCAGAACTGATCGCACAAACTCCCATTGAGCCTCGTGACTCATCCCGTCTCCTAGTCATGCACCGGGACACCGGAGTCCTTGAGCACCGGCAATTCCCCGACCTTTTGGAATACCTGCGCCCGGGCGACGTGATGGTTTTCAACCAGAGCCGGGTTATTCCAGCCAGGCTCTATGGACACCGGGCCGACACGGGCAGCAAGGTTGAATTTCTGTTGCTGCGCCGTTACGCCGACGCCACCTGGCAGGCCATGGCCAGGCCCGGCCGGAGACTGCGGGCTGGAGTGGTGGTTGAGATAGACAACCTTCCCCCCTTTAGGAAAGGGGGGACCGAGGGGGGATTTACAGTCGAAGTCATCGCCGCCCACGACGACGGCCTTAAAACGGTCAGGCTGTCTTCCGAAGAGGGCATCGAGCGCTTTGGGCACACGCCGTTGCCGCCTTACATCAAGGAGACCCTGAGTGACCCGGAACGCTATCAAACGGTTTACTCGCGGCGGCCAGGGAGCGTGGCGGCTCCCACGGCGGGGCTCCACTTCACCGATGACCTGCTGCAGAAAGTCCGGGACCTGGGGGTGGAGACGGTATTCGTGACCCTTCATGTGGGTCTAGATACGTTCCGTCCGGTGGAAGAGGGCGACCCTACCGAGCACCAGATCCACACCGAGTACTATCAGATAGACGAACAGGCCGCTGAGGCGCTGAACCAGGCGAACGCAGAAAAGCGGCGCATCATCGCCGTCGGCACAACTTCGGTCCGGGTGCTAGAACAGGCGGCGTTGGACCTTGAGCAGCGTGGACAAACCGAGCTTTCAGCAACCGAAGGCGAAGCCATCCTCTTCATACTTCCCGGCCATCCTTTCCGACTGGTCAACGCCATGGTCACCAACTTCCACCTACCTCGCTCCAGCCTGCTGATGCTGGTGTCGGCGTTCGTGGAGCATGGCCAGGGCCCTTCGACGGGCTCAGGACGAGCGGAGGTGTTGGCGGCTTATACGGCAGCTACCGAGCGAGGATACCGGTTTTACAGTTTTGGGGATGCGATGCTTATCGCCTAACTGACCGTCAGCCGCACATCCCCCAACGTATCAATGGCGAAGCTGACCTCGTCCCCCTGGTTCAGGAACTTGGTGCTGACGATGCTGCCGGTCATGACGATCATGTCTTTTTGGAGGCTCCTGCCGCGGTCGGCCAGGGTGTTGGCCAGCCAGGCCAGGGCTTCAAGGGGATGGCCCAAAACGTCTCCGCCTTTGCCTTCGCCCGCCGGTTGGCCGTTGATGGTCATGGCTCCAGAGGCCGCCACCAAGTCTATGCCGTGCCAGTCTGCCACCGGCTCGCCCAGCACTATGCCGGCATTCCAGGAGTTGTCGGCGGCCACGCCTAGGAAGAACAGGTCCGAGTAGTCGGCACCCCGGTCGTCCACCAACTCGAAGGCGGGCATCAGCACTGCCACGGCCTTGGCGACGCTCTCCTGGTCATAGGGCGCTCCGGAGGCGGGCAGATCCTGGGCCAACAGCATCGCGATCTCGCATTCGGCGCCCAGGTGAACGTAATCCGATGCCTTGATCGCGGCCGGCGAGTGGTTAACTCCGCTGGTGAAAATGGCGCCCGAGGCGGGATGTCCGAACCCCACCATCTGCTGCATCACGGTGGTGGTGAGGGCGACTTTGTAGCCGACGATGGCCCCACGTTCCGGTTTCAGCAACTCGTGGAAAGCCTCCTGGATGTCGTAGGCCTCGCTGATATCCCGAGGCGACATCTCATCCGGTAGTGGCTGGTAAGGGGTCCGCTCCCGGTGGGCCTCATTCAAGAACCTCGCCGCCTGCCAGACCCTTTCTTCACTGGTCATGCCGTCCTCCATGGCCGCCGTCTCGGCCGCTATGACTGCCTACGATATAGTCCACTTAGACCAGTTGCAACAACTGCAGCAGATTTCCGTCCGGGTCCTTAAACGTGGCGACCCAACCGCCCCAGGACTCTTGCTCCGGTTCCCGGGTGAACTCCACGCCAGCCTCGGTCAGTCTCTTGGCCACCGAGTGGATATCGTCCACACCCAGATGCGGCATAAATCGGAAGGGGTCTTTCGAAGCCCCTGAGACTTCGCTGTGCCGGCCGATGTTGAAGCGCACATCGCCCAGCTCGAATGCGATGAAGTCCTCGTGGCGGGAATGGAGCGGCAGCCGGAGCACGTCGTGGTAGAAATCGAACATGCGCTCAAGGTCGCCGGTCCACAAAGTTACACCGATAACTCCAGTGACCATATCTCCTCCAATGCATCCTGCTTGATATAGAAGAAGGCCGCCTCGATAAATCGAGACGGCCTTCTTCTTGGTTATCTATGCCATTGTTTAGACTTCGGAAAGTTCGCCCCTGCGTTTGGCCGCGGCGCAACGGGGGCAGAGCCCGTAAAAATCGACCCGTTGCCAGGCGACTTCGAAATCCGAGCTGTCGGCGATCTGCTGCCGGAGACCAACCACAACGTCATGGACGTCGTTGCCCGTGTCAGCGTCGATCACGTTCTCGCATTCGATGCAGACCAAGTTGACGTGGGGTTCCATGTTGGGCTCGTAACGCGACATCTTCTGGAACGGCAGTTCCTGAATCAGGCCGCTCTTCTGAAGCACGCCCAAGGTGGAATAGATGGTGGCCAGGGTCATGGACGGGAAATGCCCTTTGACCCTTTCGTAGATCTGTTGCACTGTGGGGTGGTCGGAGGAATTCAGGACCACCTCGGCGATGGCGAGACGCTGCGGAGTGACCCTTACGGCCCACTCACGCATCCGCTCGACAAGCTGTTGCTGAGTTAACATTTAGACTCCTGGGAAACGCCGGGAGATCGCCCGCCGCAAACTCGAATCCTCTTTGTAACCCCTGGGAAGACTACCGGCGGGGCTTGCGACGAATTCAATCCAACTATAACCGGATTCAGCCGCCCAGGCAACCCTAATTATCTAGATTCTTAACAATCTTTATTCGTAAATAGGGGGTTACCAGCCTAAATTGTACCAGTTTTCACAAACTGTACACAGGCTAGGTGCAGGAGTGCGCCAAGGGCCGGCCATCAGCTATAATACTGGCCCCGGAGAGATGGCTGAGCGGACGAAAGCGCCGGTCTCGAAAACCGGTATGGGGGCAACTTCATCGTGGGTTCGAATCCCACTCTCTCCGCCATATTAGGCACGAAATTGGCCCAGACCTCAACTGAGTGGTCTGGGCCTTTTGTTGTAATGTCCACGGATTGGCCACGAACTTTTCTTGAGCCGTGTTTTTCAGGTGTGAAACTATCCCCCCACCAGAGAACCATACCCGGGTGGGGTACTTTAAGGGTATGTGCAGCTGGAGCGTCAAGGTCCTCGAGTATCGAATAGGTTGTTAAAGGAGCTTCCTGAAATGAGGGTGTCTCCCGATATCTCTCGGCTCGGCTCCTAACCCTCCCTCGTTAGCCCGGCCACTGCGCTGGCCAGCTAAGTCCGATGGGGGTTCTGAGACCGGGCAAACCGTTTTGGTCGAGAATCACTTGCAGCAAA
>Ga0207963_1000452_pt1 | contig 21669 bp, 15 predicted proteins | sample Knorr_S15_td_NAD_FD_185604 | JGI IMG/M metagenome (GOLD analysis project Ga0207963, IMG submission 185604) | Marine microbial communities from Southern Atlantic Ocean transect - Knorr_S15_td_NADW_ad_2500m_LV_A (SPAdes) (version 2) | ecosystem: Environmental > Aquatic > Marine > Oceanic | place...
TTGCCCAGCAACGAGGCGCACTTGGCCAAGCTCATCGAGCAAACCAAGCGCTTGGCCAAGGGCCGGGTGACCCTGCTCGGGCTGTCGTTCAAGAGCGACACGGATGACCTGCGCGAAAGCCCGATGGTTGAGGTCGCGCAGCACCTGCTCGGGCGCGGATTCGAGCTGAGCATTTACGATCCACAGCTAAACCTGGCCAAGCTCATCGGCACCAACAAGAGGGTGATCGACGAGAAAATGCCGCATCTGGCCTCGCTGCTGACTGATGACTTGGCCACCGCGCTTGGCCGGGAAGGGCTGGTGATCGCGGCGCAAAAGTGTGTCGACATCGAGACGCTCCGGCCGCTCCTCACGGCCGAACACACGCTGCTCGATGTCAACGGCTGGCCGGAGCTGCGCGACTTGCCGGCCCAATACGAAGGATTTTGCTGGTGAGCGAAAAGAAGCCCTGCGTCTGCATCATTGTCGAGAACCTGCCGGTGCCGCTCGACCGCCGCGTCTGGCAGGAATCGTGCGCGCTGCGCGACGCCGGCCACGAGGTGGTGGTCATCTGCCCGCAAATGCGCGGCTTCACCGAGCCGGAGGAAGTCATCGACGGCATTCAGGTTTACCGGCACTGGATCAGTGAGGAGGCCGGCGCGATCGGCGGTTTTTTGCGCGAGTACAGCTCGGCGCTCTGGGGCGAGTTCAAGCTGATTTGGAAGGCCTGGCGGCGGCACCGCTTCGATGTCGTGCATCTTTGCAATCCGCCCGACTTGCTGTTCCTCGTTGCCGCGCCGTACAAGCTCGCCGGCACGCGGATTATTTACGACGTGCACGACGTTTGCCCGGAGATGTTCGAGGCCAAGTTCGGCAAACGCGGGCTGCTGTATTGGGCCGTGCGCGCGGCGGAATGGGCCACTTACTTTTTTGCAGACGTGGTGATCGCCACGAACGAGTCAGTGCGAGACATCGCCATCGGGCGGGGCGGCCAGGCACCGGATGATGTGTTCGTTGTGCGCACCGCGCCGAAAATCGCCGACACGAGCGTCAAACCGGATTACTCGCTTAAAAAAGGGCGCAAGCATCTCGTCGGCTACGTTGGCGTGATGGGAAACGCCGATGGCGTGCGCTACATTGTTGAGGCGGTTGATCATCTTGTCCGTGAACAGGGCCGGGACGACATCCAGTTTCTGCTGATGGGCTCCGGCCCGGAGCACGACAACCTTGTAGCGCTTTGCGACGAGCTTGGTCTTGGCGAATTTGTTGATCTGCCTGGTCGCGTGTCGAATGAGTTTTTATTCACCACACTGCGGACGATGGATCTCGGCGTATCGAGCGACCCGATCAACCCGTACAACGATCACTGCACGATGAACAAGGTGCTCGAGTACATGACTTTCGCTAAGCCGCAGGTGATGTTCGACCTGAAGGAGGGACGTTTCTCGGCCGGCGATGCCGCGTGCTATGTGGCGGAGAACTCCGCTCAAGCACTTGGCCAAGCGATTGCCGAGACGCTTGACGATCCCGGCGAATGCGAGCGGATGGGCCGCCTTGGCCACGAGCGGTTTCACACGCAGCTCAATTGGGAAAAGTCGGTCGAGCAACTCAAGGCCGCCTACGCCCGGGCGCTTGGCCAAGGCTAAGCCAAAATATCTGTCACAACGCGGGCCGGCCGGCCGGCGGTCAGCTTTTTCTGTTGGCCGTTGTGGTGATAGACCAACCCGTTGTGGTCTAGGCCGAACAGGTGCAGCAGTGTCGCCTGGTAGTCGTTGGCCGTGACTTTGTTGACCACGGCCCGGTGGCCCACCTCGTCGGTTTCGCCGTAAATGGTTCCCGGCTTGAATCCGCCGCCGGCAAGCCAGGTGCTGAATCCCTGGCCGTTATGGTCGCGTCCCGGCTTGGAGCGGGACTGCACCACCGGCAGGCGGCCGATTTCGCCGCCCCAATGCACCACGGTCGAGTCGAGCAGTCCGCGCTGCTTGAGATCGGTTACGAGTGCGGCGGCCGGCTGATCGGTGCGGCGGCAAATGCCGGGGAGGGCGCCATGGATGTTTTGGTGATTATCCCACGGTTGGCCGTTGAGGAACAATTGCACGAACCGTACGCCGTACTCGACAAGCCGCCGTGCGATCAGGCAGCGCGTGCCGTATTCACGGGTTGCATCCTGATCGATGCCGTACAGTTTTTTCGTCGTCGCGCTTTCGCCGCTGATATCGAGCGCATCCGTGGCTGCAGTCTGCATCCGGGCAGCCAATTCGTAATTGTCGATGCGCGCCTCGAGAGAGTGTTCTCCGGGGCGCTTGGCCAAGTGGGCTTGGTTGAGTTGACTGAGGAAGTCAAGGTAGTTGCGCTGGACGTCGCCCTTCAGGTGGGCCGGCGCGTTGAGGTTGAATATTCTAGGCTCCTTCGCGCGCAACACCGTGCCTTGATACAGGCTTGGCAGGAAGCCGTTGGTCCAGTTGTGCACGCCATCGACCGGGTGACCGCCGGGGTCGGACAACACCATGTAGGCCGGCAACTCGTCCGTCACGCTGCCAAGCGCGTATGTCAGCCAGGCGCCGAGGCTCGGCCGGCCCAGCACGGCTGGGATGCCGGCGTTCATGTAGCGGATGGAGACCTCGTGGCCGTTGTGTCCGGTGTGCATGCTGCGGATCATGCAAAGGTCATCGGCGATGCCGGCCGTGTGCGGCAGCAACTCGCTGAAATCCATCCCGCACTGGCCGTGTTTCTTGAATTTCCACGGGCTGCCGAACAGGTTGCGGCTGGCTTCGTTGGCGAAGCTGTAATGCACGTCGCCGCTGTACTCCTTGCCGTCGAGACGCGTCAGTTCCGGCTTGGGATCGGTGAGGTCCATGTGGCTCGGGCCGCCGTGCATGAAGAGCGAAATCATCGCCTGCGCCTTCGGAGTGTGGTGCGGCTGTTTTGGCGTGAGGTCGAACGACTGTTCTCCACGCGGAACCGCCTTCGGAGTGGCGAGCAATTTGTCGCGGTTCAGCAGCCAGCCCAGCGACAGGCCGCCGATGCCCATCGTGTTGTGCCGGAGAAACCGGCGGCGGTTGAAGGCTTCGCCCGGGTTGTTCATGCCAGCAGTTCCTCCAGCACGCGGGCCGGTTGGCCGTCGATGAGGCTCTGCACCCGGCCGCCCCGCTTGTATTTGAGATGGTCATGGTCGAGACCGAACAGTTGCAGCAGCGTGGCGTGATAATCGTAATGATTCACCTTGTCCCGCACGGAGCGATGGCCCCACTCGTCGGTCTCGCCGTGAATGTGTCCTGCCTTGAAGCCGCCGCCGGCGAGCCACATGCTGAAGCCGTAGGTGTTGTGGTCGCGCCCGGCATTTCTCGTGTTCTGGACCACCGGCAGCCGCCCCATCTCGCCGCCCCAGTGCACGACCGTGCTGTCGAGCAGGCCAAGCCGCTTGAGGTCCTTCACCAGCCCGGCGATGGGCCGGTCCGTTTTTTTGCAGGCCTTGGGCAGCGAGCCCTTGATGCCGTGGTGGTGATCCCAAAACTGGTTCCCGGTCAACACGTGCACAAATCGCACACCGCGCTCGACGAGCCGTCGCGCGATGAGGCAGCGTGTGCCGTACTCCTTCGTCGCGTCTTCATCGATGCCGTACAGTTTTTTTGTCGCCGCATTTTCGCCGGAGATATCCATCGCGTCGGACGCGGAGGTCTGCATGCGGGCGGCCAGTTCGAAGCTGGCGATGCGCGCCTCGAGATCCAGCTCGCCGGGGTGCATCTTGCTGTGTTTGCGGTTGAGGCTGCCGAGGAAGTCGAGGTAGTTGCGCTGGCCACCGCCGCGCAGATTTGCCGGAGCCTCGAGGTTCAGGATGCGCGGCTCTCGCGCCCTCACCACGGTGCCCTGATACAGGCTCGGCAGCCAGCCGGCCGACCAGTTCCACGTCCCCTCGACCGGCAGGCTTGCGGGGTCGCGCAGCACGAGGTAGGCCGGCAGGTTTTGGCTCTCGGTGCCGAGGCCGTAGGTGAGCCAACTGCCCAGCGATGGCCGGCCGCTCACGGTGCGGCCGCTGTTGAGGGCGTGAATGGACTGGCCGTGGTTGTTCACGCCGGTGTGCATGCTGCGGATGAGGCAAAGCTCATCGGCAATCTCGCCGAAGCCGGGCAGCAGTTCCGAGAAGTCCATGCCGCTTTGTCCGTGCCTGTTGAATTTCCACGAACTGGGCAGCACCTGGGCGCTGGCCCCGGCTGCGTCGTCGTACTTGAGTTTCACCGGGATGTCCCTGCCAGCCCACTCGTCGAGCATAGGCTTGGGGTCGCACAAGTCCATCTGGCTTGGCCCACCCTGCATGAAGAGCGAGATCATCGCCTTGGCCCGAGGTTCGTTGGGGGGTCGCTTGGGAAGGAGGTTGTGGGCCGCGAACTCCGGCTTGACCGGCTTGGCCAACAGCCCCTCCCGTTGCAGCAGCCAGGTCAGAGCCACCCCGCCGATGCCCATGGCGTTCTGCGCCAAAAAATGCCGGCGACTTGACTGAAGCTGTGACTCGTCAATCGACATAGATGAATGCGTTGGAGCTAAGCAGCGCCTGACAGTAATTGGCCAAGGCGGCGAGGTCGGGTTGCTTCTCTTTTTGGGTCTTGAACAAGGCGGTTTGTTTTTCAACGAACGCCGCCGACTGGGCCAGCTCGCCGGCACTGGGCGCTTGGCCAAGCGTGGTTTCCCAAGCCAAACCAAGCTGCGTGTCGAGGCTGCCCTTGGCGAAGTGCTGGAGCCGGCCGGCCATCGACCGGCTTTCGCTGATGACGAAGTTGTTGTTCATCAGCATCAACGCCTGCGGCGCCACGGTGGAGACAGTCCGCTTGGTGCAGTTTGGCTCCATCGACGGGGCGTCAAATGCATCGACAAACGAAAGCACCTTCGAGCGGCGCACCTGCACGTAGAGGCTGCGGCGGTTTTCCTCGGTACCCAGCGAGATGGTTTTTCCCGTTGGCCGATTGGAACTGTCGTTGGTGCTCACGCCGACGACGATCTGGCCCACCTCGTCCTCCTTCACCGGCACCGGTTTGCCGAACATGCGTGGGTTCCACTGGCCGCTCACGAAGAGAATCGAGTCGCGGAGAGTCTCGGCCTCGAGCCGGCGGACGCTCATGCGGCCGAGTAGCCGGTTGTCGGGGTCGAGTTCGTCGAGCTTGGCCAAGCGGCGCGAAATTTGGCGATAAGCCTGGCTGGTCATGATGAGCCGATGCAGGCGCTTGAGCCGCCAGCCGTTTTTCATGAAGTCGCTGGCGAGCCAGTCGAGCAGTTCGGGGTGGCTTGGCTTCTCGCCCAGTTTGCCGAAGTCACCCGGTGTATCGACCAGGCCGCGGCCGAAGTGGTGCAGCCAAAAGCGGTTGACGAGCACACGGCCCGTGAGCGGATGCGTCCCGTCGGTCAGGCGCTTGGCCAAGGCCAGCCGTCGCCCGGTCGAGGGTCGCCTGCCATCGTTCTCGGGGATCGGGTTTTTATTCAGCGCCACCACGCTCAGGTCGGCCGGTTTCACGGCGGCCTTGGGCTGGCCGTGGTCGCCCCGGAAAAAAAGGTGCGTGACCGGCACTTTGCCCGCCTGCTCGGTCAGCGCCCGGATGAACGGCTCCTCCGGCTTGGTGGCGCGGACGTCGGCAGCCTTTTTGGCCATGGCGTCGAGTACCGCCTTGGTCAGGCTATCACGAAAATACTGGATTTGCCCGTCGAGCTTCTTGAGTGCCTCGGCGTTGTCGGCGTCTTTGTTGTCGGTGAGTTTTTTGCGCTCGGCGTTGAGCTTGGCGATCTCGTCGTTGAATTCGCGATCGTAAAGGTACAGCGAACCGGGGCTGATCTGCCGCACGCTTGGGTGGTTGTCCAAAAGCGCCTTGTGCTCGTCGGTGCGTTTGCCGGCCGGCGTCTTGTAGGCGACCCGCAACGGCTCACGCAGTTCCTCCGGCGCCTTGCGCAGCTTCCATTCCAGCGTGCGCTCAATGAAGAAATCGACCTTGGCCTGCCGCTTGGCATCGAGCTTCTTCGCCTCGACCTCGATGTCGGCGCACTGCTTCCGGTCGGCCTCGGTGAAGAGGGAGATCTGCCGGCTCTGCGGCATGCGCCAGTTTGCCGGGTCAAGCGCCGGCTCGAAGACGGCTCGCAACTTGTAGTAGTCCGACTGCAGGATCGGGTCGTAACGATGATCGTGGCACTGCGCGCACCCAACGGTCATGCCCATGAGCGACGTGGAGACGATCTTGAGCGTCTCGGCCATGACTTGGTTTTGGGCTGCGGCGGTGTTCGCGCCGGAGCCGGTGCCGTCGGGTGCCATCCGCAGAAAACCGGTCGCGGTGAGCTTGTCGACTTGTTCCGGATCCAGGCCGGTGTACGGCGGCGGAACCATTTCATCGCCGGCGAGTTGTTCGCGGATAAACCGATCCCACGGCATGTCGTCGTTGAGCGCGCGGACAACGTAGTCGCGATAGCGCCATGCCCAGCCCCGCTCGGTGTCGCTCTCGGTGTAGCCCTCCGAGTCGGCGTAACCGGCGACGTCGAGCCAGTGGCGTCCCCAGCGCTCGCCGTAATTTGGCGAAGCCAGCAGGCGATCGATTAGCTGGTCGTAGGCTTGCGGTGTTTCGTCGGCGAGAAATTTCGCGATCTCTTCCGGGGTGGGCGGCAGTCCGGTGAGGTCGAACGTCGCGCGCCGGATGAGCGTGCGTTTGCGGGCCTTCGGCGAGAAACCAAGTCCGTCGGTATTCAGTCGGCGCAGCAGGAAGGCGTCGATCGGATTGGCCGTGCCGCCGGGCACGGGTGGATTTTTGATCGGCTGAAACGCCCAGAAACGGCGCTCCTCATCGGTGATCCATTCGTCGGGATTGTCCGGCTCGGGGCGGGCAGTCTCGGCCCCCTGCTCAATCCACCGGCGGATGGTCTCGATTTCCGCGGTCGACAGCTTGGCTTGCTCCTTGGGCATCTCGCCATCTCGAATTTTTGTGTAGAACGGGCTCTTCTCCGCTTGGCCCGGGACGATGGCCGGGCCGTGTTTGCCGCCCTTAAGCAGCAGCTTGCGCAGACGCACGTCGAGCCCGCCCTTGGCCGAGCCGTCCTCGCCGTGGCAGTGGAAACAATGCGCCTTGAGAATAGGCCGCACATCCGCCTCGAATATGACCGTGGCCGCTTGGCCAGGGTGGAACACAAACCCAACGGCCATCAGCAAAGGGATTCGTTCCTTGAAAACAGTACCCATTGATTTGCGGAAAACTTACGACCCCCGCCAAGCCCGCGCAATGGCTTTTATTGAGCGCAACGAGGCGGGGGGAAAGGCGTTGTAATGTGAACTGGCTTCCCTAGACTGCGCGGCCCGCGACGCCGGCACGTATTGGTGCGTGGTTTTAACGGATGAAGAAACCAACCCTGCTCATTGTGTTCCTGACCGTGTTTATCGACGTGGTCGGGTTCTCGATCATTTTCCCGCTCTTCCCGGAAATGCTCGATTACTACCTCAAGCTCGATGGGAAGGAGAGCTTGATTGGCTCGCTAGTCGCCTGGTTGGATCAGTTCGCCGGGGGCGACACCAACGCTGTGGCAACTCTGTTCGGTGGTGTGGTCGGCTCGCTGTACGGTTTTTTGCAATTCGTATTCGCGCCGATCTGGGGGGCGTACTCGGACAGGCACGGCCGCCGGCCCACGCTCGTTTTCACGCTTGGCGGCATCGTGCTGGCGAACCTGATATGGGTGTTTGCCGGGAGCTTTGCGCTGCTCGTGCTGGGCCGCGCGCTCGGCGGCATCATGGCCGGGAACATCTCCACCGCCTCCGCCGTCGCCGCCGACATCACCACCGGCAAAAACCGCGCCTCAGGTATGATCATTATCGGCGTCGCGCTAGGCTTGGGTTTCATCCTTGGCCCGGCGATCGGCGGGTTCGCCTACAGTTGGCAACTGGTCGAGCCGGGCAAGGCCGTGGCCGGGCTGGCGCTGCATCCCTTCTCCGGCCCGGCGATCATCGCCTTGGCCATCGCCGGCGTGAACTGGCTGCTCGTCATCTTCCTGCTCTCCGAGAGTTTGCCGCCGGAGAAACGCGAACAGCACCTGGCCAAGCGCGGCTTCAACCCGTTCGCCCAGCTCAAGCGCATCAACCTGCCGGGCGTCGCCCGCACCAACCTCATGTACTTCGCCTACTGGTGCGCGTTCTCGTCGGTCGAGTTTACCATCACTTTTTTAGCGACCGAGAAGCTTGGCTTCAAGCCGATGGACATCGCGTGGATGTTTGTCTTCATCGGCATGTCGTTGATTTTTTTCCAGGGCGGAGTGGCGCGGCAACTCATCAAGCGCGTGGGCGAGCGCCGGACGGCATTGGCCGGCGTCTGCTGCACGCTGCCCGGTTTTCTCATCATCGGCAACGCGGCAAGCACCGAGGTGCTTTATGGCGGACTGCTCCTCATGACCGCAGGCAGCGGGATGACCATGCCGTCCCTCAACTCGCTCGTGTCGCGCTACACGCCGGGAGACCGGCAGGGCCTGTCGCTGGGCGTGTTCCGTTCGCTTGGCTCGCTGAGCCGCGCCATCGGCCCGATCATGGGCGGCTTGCTCTACTGGAAATTCGACAGCTCGATGCCTTACTGGATCGGCGCAGCGTTTCTCGTCGTGCCGTTCTTCATGGCGCTCGGCCTCCCGCCGGTGCCGGATCATGATGAAGTGAGCAGTGATCAGTGAGCTTGGCCAAGCTCAGGCCGATTCGGCTTGGTCGGTTTCGTCCTCGGCCGGGGCGGGGAGGGTTCGGAGAACCTCCGCCACCGGCTCGACGGCGGGGAGTTCCTTCCCCTCGGTCTCACCGGTTTGCAGTTTGTTGACGCGCTCGCCGCTTGGCTTGATCGAACTTTCGTAGCTGCCAACGGCTGCGTTGTACGCCTTGTTTGCCCGCTCGAGGCCGGTGCGGATTTTGTCGAAGTGCCCAAGGAATGTGCCGAGTCGCTTGTACAGTTGTTGCGCTGCCTCGGCGATGGTCCGGGCATTTTCCGACTGCGAATGGTACTGCCAACTCACGCTCACGGAGCGCAGCAGCGCGATCAGTGACGCCGGCGTGGCAATCGTGATGCGGCGCGCGGCCGCCCACACGATCAGGTCGGGATCGCCCTCGAGCGCGGCGCTGAAGAGCGACTCGGCCGGCACGAACATCACCACGCAATCGAGCGCTCCGTCGATGTGCTGCGGGTAGTTTCGGTCGGCCAGCGACTTGATGGTTTCGCGCATTTTTTTGCCGTGCTGCTCGATGGCCGTTTTGCGCTGCGCTGCGTCGCCCGAATCGAGATCGTTGAGGAACGACAGGTCCGGCGACTTGGCGTCGACGACGATGTGGCGTCCCTCCGGCAGATGCACGATCATGTCCGGCCGGCCCTCGGCGGAACCGGTTTGCTCGCTGAAATCGCAGTGGCTGCTCAGCCCGGCGGCCTCGACGACTCGGCGCAGCGTCTCCTCGCCCCACTTGCCGCGCGCCTGGCTGGAGTTGAGGATCATCCGCAACTGCTCCGTCTCGCTCGAGAGCGACTTGCTGTTCTCACTGAGGGTGCTGAGTTGTTCGCGCAGCGCGCCCAACTGGGTGTTGCGGCTTTTTTCGCTCTCGCTCAACCGCTGCTGGTAGGTCGCGAGGTGTTGCGTGAGTGGCGCGACCAGCTTGGCCACGGCTTCCTTGCTGGTGTTCAGTTCGCCCTTGGCGCTCTCGTGCAGCTTGCCAAGCGTCTCGCCGGCCAGGCGCACCAGTTCCGGCTGGGCCTCCTTCAGCGCGTCGGCACTGAGAACCTTAAACGACTCCCTGAGCGCCGCATGTTGTTCCTCGTATTGCCTCCGATGATCCTCGAACCGCTGTTCGGTCGCCTGGCTTTCGGCCTCGGCCCGGGCCCCTTTGCGCGAGCCAATCAGCCACCCGATCACCCCCCCCAGCGCGACGCCGACGAGCAGGTAAACTATGATCTCCAGACTTTCCATGAGCGCCGTCAGTCTGTCGTCTCAACGACGCGGCGACAAACTGAAATTGCACCGCCGCTTGGCCATGGGATAATTTGGTCTTGGCGACCGCTGCCGGCTTGGCCAAGCTCAGCCCGCTTTTTTATGAACCGATCAATCCTGACCGGCTTGGCCATCGTCGCGCTTGGCCAAGCGCAACCGCCCGCAGCCGCGCCGCCAAGCGCCAAGCCGTTTCCGCTCCAGGGCATCCTGCCCAAGGCCGAGACCGGCGCGCTGGACTATCTCAAGGAACACCCCACTTACGACGGCCGCGGCATCACAGTTGCGATCTTTGACACCGGCGTCGATCCCGGAGCGCCCGGCCTGCGGGAGACCAGCGACGGGAGGCCGAAGATCGTCGATGTCGTGGATGGCTCCGGCAGCGGCGATGTGGACACTTCCGCCGAGCGCGAAGCCAAGGACGGCACGCTGACCGGTCTCACCGGCCGCACGCTCAAGCTCGGCGGCGACTGGCAAAACCCCGGCGGCAAATGGCGCGTCGGCATCAAGGCGGCGTACGAGTTGTTCCCCGGCAGCCTGGTCAGCCGCCTCAAGCGTGAGCGTAAAAAAGAGTGGGACAAACAGCAGCGCGAGCGCATGGCCGGCTTGCAGGCCAAGCTTGCCGATTTCGACGAGGCCAACTCCACCCCGAAAGGCGACAAGAAAAAGGAGCGCGGCGAATTGCAGGCGCGCATCGACCTGCTCGAGGCGCTGCAAAAGGATTACGACGATCCCGGCCCGGTTTACGACTGTGTTGTCTTTAACGACGGCAAGGCGTGGCGCGCCGTGGTGGACACCGACGAGGACGGCGACCTCACCGACGAGAAGCTGATGACCCGTTTCCGCGCCGAGCGCCAGTGGGCGTCGTTCGGCAAGCGGGCCATGATGAACTTCGCGCTGAACATTTACGACGACGGCGACACGCTCTCGATCGTCACCGATGTCGGCGCGCATGGGACGCACGTGGCCGGCATCGTCGCGGCGAATTACCCGGGCCAACCGGAACTTAACGGACTCGCCCCAGGGGCGCAGATTGTGTCGGTCAAAATCGGCGACCGCCGCATGGGCAGCTCGTCGATGGGCACCGGCGAGGTGCGCGGGCTGATCGCCGTGCTGGAGAACAACTGCCAGCTTATCAACATGAGCTACGGTGGCCCATCGCAGGATCCCAACGACGGCCGGCTCGCCGCGCTCTACTCGGAGATCGTCAACAAGCACAACGTCATTTTTGTGGCCAGCGCCGGCAACGACGGGCCGGCGCTGTCGACGGTCGGCTCGCCCGGCGGCACGACCTCCGCGCTCTTCGGCATCGGCGCCTACGTCTCGCCGGTGATGATGGAGGCACAGTATTCGCTGCGCGAGCCGCTGCCGGCCATCCAGTACACGTGGTCGTCGCGCGGGCCGACGCTCGACGGAAATCTCGGCGTCGATTTCAGCGCGCCCGGCGGGGCGATCGCGCCGGTCTCGAACTGGACGCTGCAGGGCAATATGCAGATGAACGGCACCTCCATGTCGTCGCCCAACGCCTGCGGCGGCATCGCGCTGCTCTTGTCCGGCCTGAAACAGCAGGAGATCGAGTGGACGCCGCACCGGATCCGCCGCGCCATCGAGAACACCGCGAAGGAAATCCCCAACGTCGAGCGCTTCGCCCAGGGCCGGGGCTTGTTGCAGGTGGACAAGGCGTTCGCCTACCTCGAGGCCAACCGGGACGCGATGGATCACGACCTGCGGTTCGAGGTCACCAACCGTTCGCAGGGCGGGCGTGGCATTTATTTGCGCGAGCCGTTCAACACCGGCCAGCCGGTTGCCTCGACCATCGCCATCGCGCCGGTGTTTCACGAGGACGCCGACAACGCCGGGAAGGTCGCTTTTGAGATGCGCATCAACCTTGAGTGCGACGCCTCGTGGGTCGGGCATCCCGGCCACATGGTGCTGATGCACGGCGGGCGCAGCTTCGGCGTCGAGGTCAACCCGCAGTCGCTGATCAGCGGCATGCACTACGCCGAGGTCGTCGGCCACGACGCCGATCACCCGGAGCGCGGCGCCGTCTTTCGCGTGCCGATCACCGTGCTCAAGCCGGAGACGGTTGACACGGGCAAACCGGTTCAATGGACCGAGGCTCTCACGCTCGCACCGGGACAGATCGAGCGCCGCTTCCTCGTCGTGCCGCCGGGGGCGACCTGGGCCGACGTGGTGTTCCGCACCGGCGAACAGGCCGGTTCGCGCCGGATCGTGATGCAGGTCGTTCAGCAGGTGCCGGGGCAATCGTTCAGCGAGAGCGGCACGCGGCAGTACATCACCATCCGCGAGCGCGACACGGAGATCCGCAGCTTCGCCGTCACCGGCGGACGCACGCTCGAGGTCGCCATCGCGCAGTACTGGTCGAGCCTCGGCAAAACCGGCTGCACGGTGGACATCGCCTTTCACGGCATCGTGCCCGACAGTCGCCGGCTGCACATCGACGCGGCGAAGCTCGTGTCCCAAGTGGATGTCGCAGCGCCGCTTGGCAATGAAGCCCTCTCGCCAAGCGGCAGCTTCGGCACGCTGCGCAAATCGATCCGCCCAAGCGAATTCAAGACGCGCCCGCTCACCGACGCCCGCGACGCCCTCCCCGACAACCGCCGCATCTTCGAGGCCGAGCTGACCTACAAATTCAACCTCAGCGCCAAGACCACCGTCACGCCGCGCCCGGCGCTCGCGCTGGAGGATCAATTCCAGGAATCGTGGGAGTCGCTCATCTGGATGCTCTACGACAAGTCCAAGCGCCTCATCGCCGCCGGTTCGAGCGGCAGCAAAAGCTCGGTCAGTTTGGCCAAGGGCGATTACGTGCTGAAGTTTCACGCGCGAAACCACCAGCTCGACCACCTCAAAAAACTCAAGGACATGCCGCTGAACCTCGACCACAAATTGGCCAAGCCGGTGGCGCTCAAGTTCCACACCGACCCCGACAACGCGCTGACCGGTGGGGGCAGTTTCGGCTCGCGCACCCTGGCCCGGGGCAACCAGGCGCGGCTCTACATCGCCCAGCCCAAGCCGCTGCCCGGCACCGCCGCGCCCGGCGATTTGCTGCTCGGCACGATCCACTACGGCCAGGGCAACAGCAACCTCATCGGCCCCGGCAAAAAGCCGGGCGGTTACCCCGTCACCCTGCGGGTTGCCCTGGCCAAGGCCGACAAAAAGAAAACCGGTGCCGAAAAAAAGAAGGACAAAAAAACCGAGCAGGAGAAACTGGCGGAAGCCGTCCGCGACCTGAAAGTGGCGCGCTTGGCCAAGCTGCACGGCGACAAGAAGGCCGAGGATTTCGACCGCTTGGCCAAGGCGATCCTTGACGAGACGCCGAACCACCTGCCGGTGCTGGTCGAGCAGCTCAAGCGGCTCGACAGCGAGGCCGGCCGCAAAAAAAACCTCGAGAAAATAACGGCCGCCGCCGACACCGTCATCGTGCAAATCGACACCGGAGCCTTGGCCAGCCACTACGGCGTCAAGCTCAAGCCGGACGACGACGAGGCCAAGGCCAAGCGGGCCAAGCTCGACAAAAAACTCAACACGCTGACGGACGCGCTCTACCGCAAAGGACGCGCCCTGGCCTACCTCGACACCCAGTTGCGAGAAGGCGAAAACGCCGGCACGGATGAAACCAAGGCCAAGCTCAAGGCGCTCGACGGGCAGTTCGAGGCCAACTTCGCCGAGTTGCAAAAATGGGCGGAGACGACCGACGACAAGTTCGTGCTGCTGCACATCCGGCGCGAAAACCGCCACGACCGGCTCGCCACCGCGCTCAAGCTGCTCAACGAAAAAATCAAGCGCAGTCCGCACGATAAAAAGCTGCACAAAAAACGCATCCGCCTGCTGGGCGAACTGGGCTGGGACGAGTGGCAGGCGCACGAGACGCAGTGGCAGATTCGCCGCTTTCCCGCCGGCTACCAGCCGTTTTGAGCATCGCCAAGTCGATGCTCGACGCCTCGGCGGCTGCGCCTGACAATCCGCCCGTGTCTTGGCTTTACAAGACGTTCGTTCGACCGAACTTTTTCAATCGCGACCCGGAGGAGGCGCACAATCTCGTCATCGGCCAGCTCGCTTGGGCGGCCCGACGCCGCTGGGCGCTGGGCTTGGCCGGGTGTTTTTTGCGAGGCCTGAAACTGCCGGTCGAGCTGTTCGGGCTGAAATTCCCCAACCCGGTCGGCCTCGCCGCCGGCATGGACAAGGGCGGCACGGCGGTGCCGGTGTGGGCCGCGCTGGGCCTTGGCTTCAGCGAGTTGGGCGGCGTCACGCAGCGCGGGCAGCCAGGCAATCCGCAGCCGCGAATGTTCCGCGTGGTCGAGGACGAGGCGCTCATCAACCGCATGGGCTTCAACAATCCCGGCGCGGACGCGATGGCTGGGCGGCTGCGCGACTGGCACGACTCCGGCGCCTGGCCAAGCCACCCGGTCGGCGTCAACCTCGGCAAATCCAAAGTCACGCCGCTCGCCGATGCGCCCGCCGATTACCGGTACTCGTTTGAGTTGCTGAAAAATCTCGCTGACTTTTTTGTCGTCAACGTCAGCTCACCCAACACGCCGAACCTCCGGCAGTTGCAGGACAAATCCGCGCTGGCGGAAATCCTCGCCGCGTTGCAGGAGGCCAACGACGACAACCGGCCGATCCTCGTCAAGGTCGCGCCCGACCTCGGCTTCGATGCGCTCGACGAGATTCTCGAGTTGGTCGAGCCGCACAACCTCGCCGGCATTGTCGCCACCAACACCACCATCGCGCGCCCCGCCGAGTCCGGGCTTTACGCCGAGACCGGCGGCTTGAGCGGCCGCCCGCTGGCCAGGCGCAGCACCGAAGTCATCCGGCACCTTTACCGGCAGTCGGGTGGCCGCGTGCCGCTCATCGGCGTCGGCGGTATTTTTGACGCCGCCGATGCGTGGGAGAAAATCACCGCCGGCGCGTCGCTGCTGCAGATTTATTCCGGTATGGTTTACGAGGGGCCGCAAATCACGCGCGCCATCCTGAAGGGGCTGGCCAAGCGGCTGGCCCGCGAAGGTTTCACCGAGCTGCGCGAAGCCGTTGGCACGGAAAAATGAACCTCGCCTGGTCAAGTGCGCTGCTGCTGTTGACTGCCTGGGCGGCTCAGGCCGATGACGCCGACAAACTTCGGGCGCTTGGCGGCGGCGTGTTCACGAAAGGCGGCGCGGTCGCCGAGATCAACCTCAACCGCTCGAGGATCACCGATGATCAACTGAAACTCGTCGCCAGTTTTGCGAACCTCACCGACCTCTCGCTCGAGCAAACCAAGATTGGCGACGCGGGGCTTGCGCACCTCACCGGCTTGGCCAAGCTCGAGTGGCTCAACCTTTACCGCACCCAAGTCGGCGACGTGGGGCTCGCGCACTTGGCCAAGCTGCCCCGGCTCCAGCATCTGCCCATCGGCGAGACGCGCGTGACCGACGCCGGCATGGCGCACATTGCCAAGCTGAAGCGGCTCGTTTACCTCGGCCTGCGCGGCAACAAAATCGGCGACGCGGCGATGGCGCACTTGGCCAAACTGCCGAAGCTGACGGGACTGCACCTCGGCGAGACGCGCCTCACCGACAAGGGCACAAGGCAATTCGCCGCGCTTGGCCAACTGCAAAAACTGTGGCTGCACGACACGCGCATCACCGACGCCAGCGTCCCGCGCCTGGCCAAGCTCAAGCAGTTGAAGTCGCTGTATCTGCACCGGACACGGCTGACCGTCGAGGGTGTCCGGCGGCTGCAAAAGGCGCTGCCGAAATGCCGCATCTTTTACCGATCGGCCACCGTGCCGGAATAATCTGAAATGAAAAATCCGCGGCGGCATGACTGACACGTTGTTCGAGATCGTCCACGAGGACGACGAGTTGCTGGTGGTCAACAAGCCGGCCGACCTGGTTTGTCACCCGACCAAGGGCGACGAGTACAGCAGCCTGATCAGCCGCGTGCGGCTGCACCTTGGCAAGGCGGCGGGTGCACACATGATCAACCGGCTCGACCGCGAGACGACCGGCATCGTGCTGCTGGCCAAGCGCGACGAGGCGGCGAAGGAACTGCGGCGGCTTTGGGAAGGCGGCATCGTGCAAAAGTCGTACGACGTGATCGTGCGCGGCCATGTCGGGCCGGACTCCGGCACCATCGACGAGCCGCTTGGCCGCGACGAGGCCAGCCCGGTGGCGATCAAGGATTGCGTGCGCGCGGACGGCCGAGCGGCTCAAACCGACTTCACTGTGGCCAAGCGGTTTGAACGCGACGAGGGGAACTTTTCACTACTCCAAGTCCGGCCACGGACCGGGCGAAAACATCAGATTCGGATTCACTTGGCGCACATCGGGCACCCGATCGTCGGCGACAAATTGTACGGGCACGACGAGGACTGCTACCTCGCGCTGGTCGAGCGACGGCTCACCGACGAGCAACGGCGGGCGTTGCTGCTGCCGTGCCACGCGCTGCACGCCGGCGAACTCACCTTTGCGTGGCGCGGCCGCGAGTGGCGCTTCGAGGCCAAGCCGGAGGCGTGGTTCGCGGAGTTTTACGGCGACTGAACGGTAACGCAGTGAGAGCGCCGCCCCTCCGGGGCTTTCGCTTGGCCGGGTGTTATTTCTCGATGACCCAGATGTTGCGGTAACGGACTTGGTTGCCGTGGTCCTGCAGGTGGAGGAAGCCCGGTTCCGGGCCCTCGGCCAGCGGGCTGGCGGTGGTGCGCTTGGGCAGCTCGACGTTGTCGTGGATCAGCACGCCGTTGTGGCGCACGGTGGCGCGGGCGTTGGCGGTTTTTTTGCCGTCCTTGTCGTACTTGGCCGCGGTGAAGTCGATGTCGTATGTCTGCCATTGCAGCGGCGGAAGGCACATGTTCACATCCGGATCAGCGATCGTGTAAATGCCGCCGCACTCGTTGTGTTTGCCGGCGAGGCCAAATGAGTCGAGCATCTGCAACTCGTAGCGGGCCTGCATGTAGCAACCGCTGTTGCCTCGCGCCTGGCCGCGCTTCGTCGGCTCGTACGGAAGGCGAAACTCGATATGCAGCTTGTGGCCCTGAAATTTTTTGATGCTGTTCGCGCCCTGCATCAGCAGGCCGCTCTCGGTCATGCGTCCCGGCTTGAAGTTCTCGGCGGATTTGCCGTCGAACAACACGAGCGCGCCCTCGGGCGGCTTCGCGGCGAGCGTCGGGCTTTTGCGGACGGTGCGGTCGATGACGGACTCCTGTCCGTCGAGCGAAAAGGTCAGCTTGCCGCCGGTGATTGATTTGCCGGTGGTGCCGCCGGTGAAGGTGACCGTGTCGCCGTCGCGTGCGCCGTCGTATTGGCGCTTCTCCGCCGCGCCGTCGTAGCCGGCGCCGGGCAGGCCGCCGGGGTAGAGCACCAGCCGGAACTTGCCGCCGCCGAGCGCGATGACCTGTGCGCCGACGTCAAATTGGCCGGCCAGCACCCCGGCGTATTCGCCTTGGAACGCGTAGTCGGCATCGGCCTTGGCCGGATCGGCCGCTGCCTCGTTCTTGGCTGCGGAAACGGGAATCAGCCCGGCCAGCAGGATACCGGTGGCCAGGCACAACGGGAGTCGTGTATTTTTTAACATGGTATACTTCGCGCCAACCCGTATCGCGCTTGGCCAAACGAGTCAACCGAATTTGGCCAGACGCGGTTTTTTCTTTCATCGACCCGGGTTTTGTCGATGATTCGCGGGCTGTTTTTATTCGCATGAAGATTGTTCTCGCATACTCAGGGGGGCTCGACACCTCCGTTCTGTTGTCCTGGATCAAGGAAAAGTACTCCGCCGAGGTCATCGCGTTCTGCGCCGACATCGGGCAGGAGGAGGAAACCAAGGGGCTGCGCCCGAAGGCGCGCAAGACCGGCGCGTCGGATGTTTACATCGACGACCTGCGGGAGGAGTTCGCCACCGATTTCATTTTCCCGATGATGCAGGCCGGGGCGATTTACGAGGGGCAATATTTTCTCGGCACGAGCATTGCGCGGCCGTTGATCGCCAAGCGGATGGTGGAGATCGCCCGCAAGCATCGCGCGCAAGCGATCGCCCACGGCGCCACCGGCAAGGGCAACGACCAGGTGCGGTTCGAGTTGGCCGCCGCCGCGCTCGCGCCCGACCTCGAGGTGATCGCGCCGTGGCGGGACGAGGATTTTCGCAACGAGTTCCCCGGCCGCAAGGAGATGATCGACTACTGCGTGGCCAAAAAAATCCCGGTCGAGGCCAGCATGAAAAAGCCGTACTCGATGGATCGCAACCTGCTGCACATCTCGTTCGAGGCCGGCATGCTCGAGGACCCGTGGCTCGACGCCTCCGCGCCGAAGTACAAGGGCATGTACAAGCTGAGCGTGTCGCCCGAGGACGCGCCGAACAAGCCGGAGCACGTCACGGTGGATTTTGAGAAGGGCAACTGCGTCGCCGTCAACGGTCGGGCGATGTCGCCGCTCAAGGTGATGCAGGCCCTCAACCGGCTCGGCGGCAAACACGGCATCGGCCGGGTGGACATGGTGGAGAATCGGTTCGTCGGCATGAAATCCCGCGGTGTGTACGAGACACCGGGAGGCGCGATCCTGCACGCGGCGCATCGCATGATGGAGTCGATCACGATGGATCGTGAGGTGATGCACATTCGCGACTCGCTGATCCCGAAATATTCCGAGCTGGTTTACAACGGGTTCTGGTACGCGCCGGAGCGGGAGGCGCTGCAGGCGCTCGTCACCGAGAGCCAGCAAAACGTCACCGGCACCGTGCGGGTGAAACTGTACAAGGGCAACGTGATCGCCGCTGGGCTCAAGTCGCCTGTCAGCCTGTACAACCCGGACATCGCGACGATGGAGGCCGACTCGACAGATGCGTACAACCAGGATGACGCCACCGGCTTCATCCGCCTGAACGGCCTGCGCCTGAAGGTGGCGGCCAAGGTGGCCAAGGCCCGGCGCTTGGCCAAGCGCAAGCGCTGACTTGGCCAAGCGGAGAAGACATGAGCCGACTTTTGCCTTGCCGAATGTGCGGGAATAACCTGAGTCCCCAGGCGACGTTCTGCCCCCAGTGAGGCCAATCCCCAGGTTGGCACGGAGCCGGAGGCAGCCAAGCCAGGCGGCGTGGCCGACATGAGCGGGCCGGGCTGCGCGAGCTGATGGCGATCATCGAGGAGAACCACGAGGTTCTTCGCAGGACAGCCATCCACGGCAGTGGCGAAATGAAGGAGCTGGCCATCGCCCTGCTACAGGCCAGGGGGCAGAAGCTGGATCCGGGAAATGCGCCCGAGGATGCCCCCGATGAGAGCCAACCGTTTGACACGCCGATGTTCCCTAAATTCCCGGGAGAGGGCGATCTGCCGGCTGAGGATTAATTGAACGCCCGGCCAACGTGCTTCTTGCCGCTATTTTCCTGAATGTAGCGGGTAAGAATTTCTACAGCCTCGTCCACATCGTCGGTCAGCGTCATTAGCTCTATGTCGCCCGGGCTGATCTGTCCGTTGCACTCGAGCGTTTTTTTTGCCCAGTTAAGCAGCCCTCGCCAGTGTTTTTTGCCGAACAGGATCATAGGGAACGGCTCGATGCGCTTCGTCTGTACAAGGGTTGCCACTTCGAACAACTCATCCAGCGTCCCGAAGCCGCCCGGCATGTAAACGAACCCGAGGCTGTACTTCACGAGGCAAACTTTTCGCGAAAAAAAGTAGTGAAAATTGATCGGCAGATTGGCGTACTTGTTGCCGCACTGCTCGAAAGGAAGCTCGATGTTCAGGCCCACCGATGTGCCCTTGCCCTGTGCAGCTCCCTTGTTTGCAGCCTCCATGATGCCAGGGCCACCGCCGGTGATTACTGGCACGCCGGCTTTGGCCAGTTTTTTGGCCATGGCCACCGCTTGCTGGTAGTAGGGGTTGCGCGGTCTGGTGCGGGATGAGCCAAAGATGGTGACACTCGGCTCGAGCCGGGAGAGTTCCTCGAACGAATCGACGAACTCAGCCATGATCCGGAAAATGCGCCAGGGATCCTCACGCGTGAAGGGCGGCTCCTTTCTGTGCTTGTCTGCCATGCCGGCAGAGTAGTCGGCGGGTGCCAAAAAGCACCCTTTTTTCGTAAACCGGCTTCTGGAAATTACTCGTCGAGCTCTGCCACGGTCACGCGGAAGAACCTGGCCGGGGTCGCGGCGTCCGGGGTGAATGCCATCTCGCCGACACCATCCACGGCATCGAACGCTTCGCCGGCCTCCCAGTCGCTGAGGTTGGTCGAGGACTCGATGGTGAACTCCAGCAGCGGCGCACGGTCGCCGGTGCCGTAGGGGCCGATCACCTTGACGAGCTTGTTGCCGTCGTCATCCGTGGCGAAGCCCAGGCGGGTCTGCTCCTGCAGAAAGGCGACGGTCTTGGTCTTGCGCAGGTTGGCGGCGGTGTCCATCGGGGTTTCGCCGGTGTCATCGAGCAGGTTGATGTCGGTGCCGAAAAACAGGTGGAGCGCCACCATGTCGTTGTCACCCGTACCAGCGGCTTCGTGGATGGTGATTTTCGGACCGTTAACGCCACCGGTTTCGATAATCAGCTCGGCGACCTTCGTGAACCCGTACGCTTCGGCCACGTCCAATGCAGACCAGTTCCACTGGTCCAGAGTGTTGGCTGTGGCGCCGAATTCCAACAGGATCGCGGTCACCTCGGGTAGGCCCAGCCCAGCGGTGACGTTCAGCCCGGTTCGTTTCCAGTTATCGATCGCATCCACATCGGCGCCTGCCTCGAGGAGGATTTGGCAGTTGTCGGGATGGTTCAACCCGATGGCGTATGACAGCGGAGTGAAGCCCTGCTCGGTCTTGGCCTCGAGTTCGGCCCCCTCGATCAGCATCAGCTTTAGGATGTCCTTGTTGCGAGAGTGGGAGGCATAGTGTAGCGGGGTCTTTGTGGTGTAGGCCGGTTCGTTCACGTCGGCTCCCTTTTCGAGGAGCGCCTTGACGGCGTCTATGTTGTTGGTCTGGATCGCTGCGATGAACGATTTCTCCGCGCCGCTCGGGGCGTCGTTTTCACGGAGAATAGTCTCCGCCTCGGCCGACTGCATGATGATGGCCCAGTCCAGCGCGGTGCGCTCGGCCTTGTCCTCAGCTGCGATGTCTGCCCCACCATCCAACAGGAGTTGCAGCAATTCGGGATGGTTCAGCTCCGCTGACATGATGAGCGGAGTGAAGCCGTCCGGGTCGCTGACCTCAAGGTTGGCCTCGTGCTTAATCAGCAGCTCGAGAACTCCGATGTGCCCATTCTCCACGGCGAGAAGCAATGGGATATTGCCAAACTCGTCTGCTTGATCGATGTCGGTGCCAGCATAGATGTGGAGTTTAACGCCGATCACTTCGTTGTTCCACGCGAGAACATGAATGCCGTCCACGGGAGGCTCCACCGCCGCCCCGGCCTCGAGTAGCAGGTCGATTATTTCGTCCTTCGATCCGGAGATTGCGAGATCCAATGGTGTCTTGGCCTGATTGTTGACCACATCCGGGTCGGCTCCGGCTTCGAGCAGGAGGGCCACCACACCTGGCCTGGTTTTCATCACGCCATAATGCAGCGGCGTGTAACCTGTTTCGTTTTGCTCGTTGAGGTCGGTCTCAGCGGCGATGTGGGCCTCTATTGCTTCAATATCGCCGTCGGAAGCGGCATCCCAGATGGGTTTTTCCGGAGCCTCCTGACTCAGGCCTTGGGAGGGTAAAGCCAGAAAACTGCAGAGCACAGACAGACTGATCAGGTACGTTTTCACCTGAACAGGAGACTACGCCCCG
>Ga0207963_1000455_pt1 | contig 21627 bp, 18 predicted proteins | sample Knorr_S15_td_NAD_FD_185604 | JGI IMG/M metagenome (GOLD analysis project Ga0207963, IMG submission 185604) | Marine microbial communities from Southern Atlantic Ocean transect - Knorr_S15_td_NADW_ad_2500m_LV_A (SPAdes) (version 2) | ecosystem: Environmental > Aquatic > Marine > Oceanic | place...
GGACGGCCAAAACTTTGCGGCCTGTGGCGGTCCGAATCTCGGCGGCGGCGTCTTCCAGGTCTTCCATGCCCCTGGCGCAGATCGTCACGTCCACACCCTCTTGGGCCAACGCCAACGCAGCGGCCCGGCCGATCCCCTTGCTGCCGCCGGTCACGATGGCGATCTTCCCTTCCAAAGATAGATTCATATCGGTTGTGGCCTCACTTGCTCTAAAGATCCGGGCTAGCGACCGGTACGCTCACAGCAGGCCGCGCAGATGCCGCCGCAGCACCAGCTTGATCCCTTTCATCTTAGCCTACGCGAAGCCGCTAAATGAAAAAAGCTGTTAACACTCGTCTCTATCGACGTGTTAACAACTCTTTTCTTTTTCTGGTCGGGGTGGTCGGATTCGAACCGACGACCCCCTACACCCCATGCAGGTGCCCTGCCGGACTGGGCCACACCCCGACGCACAGCAATTATAACACTCACGACCCAGGCGCGGGAGAGAGCCAGCGAACGGCAGTCAGCGGTCAGGTTTCAGGCTACAGCCTTGGTGCTGAACAGATGACGCCTCAAATGATGTTGGTACGCTTGAAAGAATAACCCATTGCGGCGTCCACGCACCTTCGGCATAATGGCTGAAAGCTGACGGCTCACCGCAGTAAGCTTAACTTCTGGAGGAACTCCCAATGCCCGGAGCCCTGGACGGCGTGAAAGTCGTGGACTTTACTGAAATCATCGCTGGGCCTCTGGCCGGCAGGCTGCTGGCCGATCTGGGCGCAGATGTGATCAAAGTTGAGCCTCCTTGGGGCGAGCCTTGGCGTCTGACACAGCGGTTTACTGCAACCGAGAGCCGCCCTTTTATGACCTATAACCGGGGCAAGCGCAGTCTCCCCATCAACCTGGCCAAAGACGCCGCGGCCGAGATTATCAAAAGACTGATTCCGGAGATGGACATCGCTTTAGTCAACTTCCGGCCCGATGTGGCGGTCAAATTGGGTGTTGACTACGAGACGTTGTCCGCCATCAACCCCCGCCTGATCTACTGCGAACTTACTGCTTATGGAAGGGAAGGCCCGGATGCGGATCGGCCCGGCTACGATATGATTGTCCAGGCAATGACCGGGATGGTCGCATCTGAGACAAAGACCCTGGATGGGGTTCCCTCTTGGGTCTGGTCCAGCCCCCTTATAGACACCTCGGCAGGCATCTGCATGGCCTGGGCTGTTTGCGCCGCCCTGTACTCCAGAGAACGCACCGGCGTTGGCCAGAAGATTGAAACCAGCTTATTGGCATCGGCCCTATCGTTGATGGGGGCCAGGTTCCTTAATGTGGAAAACCTGGACGGAGAGACAAGGGAGAAGGCGGTCCAAGACTTGGCGGCCAAACGGGCGGAAGGCGCAACCTATGAAGAGATGGTTGCCCTCTCGCCAGGAAGCCGCCGCCGGGAGCATCACGGCAATCTATACTACCGGGTCTATTACACCAAAGATTCACCCATCGGAATCGGCGCTCTCAGTGATCCGTTGCGCCGTCGGTTGCTGGAAACCCTGGGGCTCACCGACGACGGTCTAGAGCCAAGCTGGGACCCAACCAAGCCTGAATCTAGGGCCTACCGCGAAGCCTTGGAGCGGCGTGCCGAAGAGTTGATCGCCGAGAAACCGAGCGCCGAATGGCTCCGAATATTCGAAGAACTGGCGATCCCCGCCGGCCCCGTGCGTTTCATCGAGGAATTGTTTGAAGACCCTCAGGTGCTCGCCAACGGTCTGGTCACCGAATTTGAGCACATTCAAGAAGGCAAGGTAAAGATGGTGGGTCCCATGGCCAACTTCCTCGGCACCGTCCCAAACCCTCCCGAAGCTTCCCCGGCTCTGGGCCAGCACGTCACCGAGATACTAGACGGCCTCGGGTTCAGTAAGGAAGAGGTAGATGTCTGGCGGAACAACGGAGTGATTGGTTAGAACACTGTCAGGTTTGGGTAGTCAGCGATCAGAAAAAAGTAAGGGCCTGGCGTCGCCAGGCCCTTACTTTTTGGCTGTTTAGTCTGCGAAAGGCCGGTATGGCGTGGCTATAATTCACCCAAAAACGCGGCCATAGCGGCGTTGAACTCGTCGGGTTTCTCCATCTGAGGGTTGTGACCGCAGTTGTCGATGGACTTCAATGTGGCGTTGGGAAGTAACTTGGCGTACATCTCTCCGCATTCCACGGGAATGATAGCATCCTGCTTCCCCCAAACGACCAGCGCGGGTGTTTTCACTCCATCCAGATACCTGGGTAGGCTAGGATTGTGGAGGTAAGGCCTCCAGCAGAGCCTGGACAGCATCTCCATGTTTCCGTGCATGACCGTAGCCCCTTCGGGGCCGGGATCGGCCGAGATAGCGTCATAGTTGGGTACCTGCGCCGGGTCGTGGAAGGCCAGCTTCAGTCGGGTATCTCCGGAAACCATGAAGACTTCGGCTATCTCACCGTTCACAGGCCGGACCCCGGCTGCGTCGATTAAGACCAGGCCCTTGATGTTGTGATGGTCCATGGCCGCCATCTCAGCAGCGATCCAACCGCCGACGGAATGCCCAACTAAGACATAGTCGTCCAGGCCCAACTGCTGGACCATATCTTTGTAGAAATGGGACAGGTCGTTGATGGTGTACAGCCAATCGGGCCTCGCGGAGCCGAAGAAACCGGGATGGGACGGCGCGTAAACGGTAAATTTATCGGCTAAGGGGCTGCTGGTTGGATCAAAAGTCCCGAATCCACCGCCTCCGTGTAGGAATAGAAGGGGCGGTCCCGACCCACCCTTGTGCATCTCGATTTTGTGCCCGGAAACCGTGACCGTTGACTGGTTGGCGGTTTTCGTTAGAGTCATGAATCTTTCCTCGTTCTCAACTGGATTTACCGCAGGGCGTCTCTATCAAAATGTCATATAAAAGGGGCAGCCTATTATCCAAGGCTGGTGTGCGGCATCACGATTTTGTTACAAACAGTAGGGGATGTCAAGTTGACTGATTACGCGCGTCTTGACACCGTTCTGGCCCGTCAATACCATAGGATTAGTGGTCATCGCTCTGTGACCGCCGCCGCGATTGCCGCCAGGCTCAGTTAGCCGGGCAATTCGGTAGCGCATCAACCACCTAGTTGGGGATTAGTCCAGTGGTAGGACGCCTGACTCTGGATCAGGAAGCGGAGGTTCGAACCCTCCATCCCCAGCCATATTCCATTGATCGCTCCGTGCTGGCGCCCTGTACCAGCTACGTTCGATACCCTTTTACTACCTCGGTATCATCCACGCACGTTTGCGTGCACGTCTTAATCAAGCCGATGGACGTCCGACCAATCCTGAACCCCTCGTCTTCTGTATAACGGTATAGTCCAATAGCAGGTCCTCTATTTGATCAACAAAATCGCAGTTTTGGGGCGCTTCATCGGGACGTGGTACGTGTCCACTGTCCCGCTGATAGCGGTCGGCCTGGCTATCGGCTCCTCCGTCTTTTTCTACGCCTACCCCGGCAAACCCAAGATCGCGGTCATCGATATTCCCTTCACCGTCATCAAGGTAGCCCGATTGTTGACGACGGTGACAGGCTGCAGTGTTTTCCCTTCGGGGCAACTGGCGATCTCTGGACACCAGCGCCTTCGGACGGTATTCGGGAGACCAGTCATTCGCCGGAACATTGCGCCGGCAGGCTGCATTGGACCTTACGAGACCTGTTGGCCCGTCAGGGGATCGAATCTGGCGGTTAGCCGGAGAAGGATTTTAAGACCCGTCTGACCACCGATGGGGCAGGCCTGCCAGTCTGCCAAACCCCAGGTCATCGCACAGGGCCTCGTACTTCTGACGGTCCACGCCTTGCCATTCCAGCGCGGCAAGGGACACGTCCATCGGGACGTTGGTGCGCAAGGTTGTCAGGGCTTTGTACAGGGCCGCTTCGCTCGTGTGGGCGTTCAAGCTGTCAGATGCGGCAGCGGCCCCACGGACTTTTACAGCCCATTCAGAAGCATCACCCGGTATGTTTTCTATATGCCCATAGTGGGCAAGTATCTGGGACGACGTCTTTGCCCCCCATTTGGGGATGCCGGGGATGCCGTCGGCGGCGTCACCGGTCAGCGCCAACAGGTCGGCTATCGAACCGGGCGGCACCCCGAATTTTTCAACCACACCAGCTTCATCCATCACCGTTTCGCGGCGGCGGTCGTAACAGACAACTGAGTCACCCTGCACCATCTGGGCCAAGTCTTTGTCAGGGGAGCAGATAACTACCTGATCGACCTCGGCGAGTTGGGCGCAGTGGCTAGCCGCGGTTGCTATGGCATCGTCAGCCTCAAATTCAATCATGGGCCAGACTAGGATTCCCAGCGCCCCAACCGCCCTTTCGGCCAATTCGAACTGGACTTGCAGGTCTCCGGGCGTGCCTTCGCCGGTCTTATAGCCGTTAAACATGTCGTTTCGAAAAGATTCCACAACATGATCGAAGGCGCAGCCGATGTGGGTAATCTGGTCCTCTCTTAGAAGATAGAGAAGGCTCTGTACAATGCCGCGCACGGCGCCCACAGGACGCCCGTCGGGAGCCTGTATCGGCGGGAGGGCGAAATAAGACCGGAATAACTCATAGGTGCCGTCCACCAGATAGACCTTCATATCGCCCCTTAACCCACCGGTGATTCACTCGGTAAAGTGGGTTACTCGGTGAAATAGATGTAACGGTACTTGGGGATGATTAACGGGAACAGGAAATAATCGTTGACGTTCGGTTTGATCAGAACGGAACCGCCGTTCGAATGCCAGAGTGGCACCCAGGGAGCATCCTCAACGATTATCTCCTCTGCTTGATGATATATGTTGAACCGGAGCGTTTCGTCCTGCTCCACCCGGGCCTTTTCCAAGAGGCTATCAAGCTCGAAGTTGGTGTATTGAGACTGGTTGTTATTGCTCTTGCTGTGGAACAAGACATCCAAGAAATTCTCCGGGTCCGGGTAATCCGCGATCCAGCCAAGACCGCCGAACATCTGGAACCTATTTTGATGCAGATCTTGAAGGAAAATGGCCCATTCTGTTTGGAGAAGCTCGATTCTCACGCCCAAGTTAACCTCCCACATCGCCAACATGGCCTCGATGGAGGGGTTGATGGCGGCGCCGAAGCTGCCTGGCAGTGTGAGTGTAATCCTTGGCAACTCGTCCAACCCACCGTATTTGGATTCCTGAATCAATTGGCGCGCCTTGTCCGGATTGTAATCATATCCCTGCAAGTCTGGGTTGTAGCCGGGGAACCCGGGTGGCAGGATGCCCGTCGCCGGAATCACCAGGTCTTCAAGGAGCGTGCTGGCCAAGGAGTTGCGGTCAATGGCGTAATTGAATGCCTGTCTAACTTTGACATCGTCGAAGGGTGCCTCAGTAGTGTTGAAACCGAAATAGTCGACGTCAAACGCGGGTGTGGCTGCCACTATCTCGCCGCTAAGGGGATTGGACCGGTTTGTAATTCCTTCCAACAACGACAGTGGGATACCGGTGATGTGCAACTCATCGTTCTCGTACATCAGCATGCTGTTGCCGCCGCTAATCAGGAATTCCACCGCATCCAACTTGGGAGCGCCTAGATGGTAGTCTTCAAACGCGGACAGGCGTAGAAACTCACCCGGTTGATATTCATCCAGTCTGAATGGACCGGTGCCGTTGGGTTCAAATATCCAGTCTCTGCCGGACTCAACGTTCTGCCGGTCGAGCACGAAACTCACAGGGTAGGTGAGTTTGGACAAGAAATACGGTTTGGAGGCATCGGTCGTGATGGTCAATGTGCTGTCATTGATCACGCGGACTCCGGAAATCTCGGTGGCAGCCCCGATGAGCCTCTCCTGCACGCCGATGATGTCGCCAAGGAACACGCTTGCGTTGAACGCCTCGGTCAGAGGATCAGTAGCCCGGTCCAACGACCACTTAACATCCCCGGCCGTCACTGATCTACCGTCATGGAATTTGGCGTCCGGATGGATGCGGAAAGTGGTGGTGATGCCGTCGGCGCTAACGTCCCAACTCTCAGCCAGGTCGCCTACGATGGCCAGGTTTTTGTCGATGGTCATAAGTCCACCGTAAATCTCCACCGCGTATACAGCTGAGTCCATATCGGTGGTCAGATGGGGGTCGAGCGTGGGCGGGTCAGTGCCGAGCCGGAGGAACGTTCCTCCATCGACGATCTTCGCGGTAGTAGCTCCGGATGAGGGTGCACGGGAAGTCTGGGGGGCCGGAGTGGGCGTTGATGATCCTAATGCGCCGGACGGCATTTGAGTCGCGTTGCTCCCACTGTTTGAATCGGCCGTTAAACCGTTAGCCGAGTCAGTGGCCGAATCGGTGGTGGAGTCTGATGAACACGCGACCGCCACCAAAAGAAGTAACGACAGTAATGCGAAAACAGGTTTCATCGTAGCCCTCGTTTTGCGGCTCTGAGATCAAAGCGCCCACGAATTTCCCGTGCGCCCCGTGCGCATTCTTAATTATGCCTTGAGCCCGGTGTTATTGGAAAGTGGACCCTAAGGTATCGGTGATTTGGATATACTACTGTCTACAAGGATACGACATGACACAATTATCGGATTACCTTACCCTCGGCTTCCTACCATGCAACAACTGAACGAAGACCAGTCACCCGGCCGACCCTCCCACGGCGAAGTGGTCTGCTTTGGTGTGCTCAGTTATCTGCAATTGATGGTCGTTGATCAAGTGCCGGTCCACAACGGCGGAACGCCGATCAGCCAGTTGACCGACTCTTTCGGGGATGACGCGGCGATCGTGGCCGGTATGCTCCACCAATGGGGACAGGAATCCAAGTTCATCCCATCCGCCGTCGGCGAAGACGATCTCGGCAAGAAGGTAGCCGCCACCGTCAAAAGTTTTGGCCTGCCGGTCGAGGTAAACATCAATCCCAGAGTTACCACAGTGGCCGAGCTTTCCATCGCCGACCCTAGTGGCGCCCGCACCTATTTCTACAAGCGGACCCCGGAATTGTTGGCGACTCTGGACGCCGCCGACCTGACTCAGCTGGAAAATGCCGCATATCTGTACGTCGACTGGTATGACGGAGACCACATCTTGCGCCCGATGGAACAGGCGTCGCGATCGGGCGTGCCTGTCTTCTTGAACCTTGAATCCCAGTACGCGAACGAAGAACTGCTGTCCAAGATTGTCCCATACACGACGGTCTGCCAGGTATCGGCCGACGGACCGGACGCTGGCGAGGATATGGAGTCCATCGCCCAAAAATTGCTGAATGCCGGGATTGGAACAATCCTAGTTACAGGAGGGAGCCGCGGCTGTCTGGTGGCTGATGGAAGTCATTTGGGCCGGGCGCATGCGCCTAAAGTTGATGTAGTGGATGGCAACGGGGCCGGTTCTTGCTTCTCGGCGGGGTACATCTACGGGAGCTTGCAAGGCTGGGGCATTGAGCGGTGCGCCCGCTTCGCTACCGCCCAAGCCAGTCTTAAATGCACCTCCCCCGGATATAAGGTGGCTACCGTGACTGAGGGTGAACGTCTTGCCGATTCTTTAATGGCGGATATTGATCGGCGAACTTAACCGGCGTAAGTGACCCAGATGTTGGGTGGGCAACAAAAACACCCGATCTCGGTCACAAGAGCGGGTGTTTTGATCTCCGGTTTGATAGCGATCTATGCCGCGTTTACACCTGCGAAGGCCGGGATCACCTCTTTGCCATACAACTCGATAGACTCCATCACCTTGTCATGGGGGATGGTTTCCGTCTGCATGATTAGCATGATCTGATCGACGCCGATGTCCTCGTACATCTTGATGGTCTTGATGCAACTCTCAGGGTTTCCGGCGATGATTACGCCCCGGTCTGCCAGGACATTGGCGTCTAGCTCGGCCACTGCGGCCCGTGCGGCGCCGGGACCCGAGTCCAGCGAAATGCCGGCTTCTGCGGCCTGCTCCTTGTGCTCGTCGTCGGACTGGCGCAGCCAGCGGCCAAAGTCGGCCTTCAGGTTATCGGGCACCCCTCCCCAAGCCTCCAGCAGTTCTTCGTAAGCGTTGATGCGGCCTTGGATGTAGGGTTTGTCTGGCCCGAAGAACGTTTTCATGGAGTCGGCGCACAGTTCCTTGGCCGCTTGGTCATCTTTGCTGCAGAAGGAGTGGACATTGTTGCCCCAGAAATTATTGATCTCGGCGCCCACCGGGTCGGCGTCCTTGATGGCGTCGCGGTAGACCTGAACGTGCTCTTTCAAAATCTCCACTGCGTATGAGGCTGAAGACAACACGCCTATGCCCTTTTGGGCGGCCAGTTTGAAGCTTTCGGTTTGGGTGCAGGCCAGGTACAAACGAGGGTGAGGTTTCTGGAAGGGTTTGGGAAGCACCCGGCGTGGCGGGACGTTCCAATATTTGCCCTCCCACGAAAATTCATCGGACTGCCATATTTTGGGCAGCATGGTTATAGCTTCATCCCAGCGCTCTCTGGTCTCACGAGGGTCGATGCCCTGACCGACCTGTTCGTAGGCGTTGGAGCGGCCGGTGCCCACTTCCACGCGGCCGTTGGTCAGTTGGTCGACCATGGCCACCCGTTCCGCCACCCTTATGGGATGGTGGTTGGGCAGGACGGACACGCCGAAGCCGATGCGAATATTCTTGGTGCGCTGGCTGAGCGCGCCGAACATCACTTCCGGACAGGGAGAACCGGAGAACCCAAACAAGAAGTGGTGCTCGACGAACCAGAGGTTGTCGAATCCCACTTGGTCGGCAAGTTCGCACTGGTCAAGAGTCTCCCGGTACAGGGCGTTCCAGTCGATTTCAGTGCCTTCATAGGGACGCTGCATCTCAAATAGCAGTCCGAATTTCATTTTGATGCTCCTTGCGAATTTCTATCTAACGGTCTGATCAACAGGCGGCCAGACACATGGAGTATAGCTCATCCCGAAATCAGTCCTCAAAGATATCCAGAGGCAGGAACGCGGAGACCACGAAGTTGGGCACGTCCACAACCTCGCTGACCTTCAGGTCCACGGCCACGCTGCAGATGCAGTAGGCCTGCTCTCTGGACCAGCCCCGTTCTATCAGCAACTGAATCATGTTCAAGAGGGCGTTTCTGGACGCCAGAGTGCCGTCCTCCGACTGGTTCACACCGTTCTCGGCGATGCACATTCCCGTGGCCGCGATGAACCGCCGGGGCGCCGCCATCTCGGGGCTCGTGAAGTAATCGTCTCTCTCGAAGATCGGGAAGCGGATGCCACGGCGGGCGGCCTCGCCTTTTAACGGCCGGAAGCTCACATGTAGTGTGCAGTCCATCTCCACCGCAGTGCCGCAGCATTCCGAGTCGCCCTGGGCGTAGTGGGCATCACCGGCCGAGAATAGCGCGCCCTCGGTGAACACCGGCAGCATCAACCTCGTTCCGGCCGTTAGCTGCTTGATATCCATGTTGCCGCCGTGCTCCCTGGGCGGAATGGTCCGCAGGCCCTCGCTGGCGAACGGCTCCTGGGCCGGGACCGCGCCCGCCGGTGTTGGGCCAATTACCATCCCGCCACGGCGCAGCAATTCGTCCTCTCTTAGCAGAATCTCCTGGCGCAGGGCCCGAGAAGGTGCGACACCTATCGTGCCCATGAATGACGCTTCAGGGATGGCTACCCCCGGCAACTGCGGTGAACGGGCAAACCCCTCATTCATCGCCCAATGGACCAGATACGGCTCGGTGAAGACGTCCCTCAGGAATCCAAACCCAGGCAGGATGCTGGTAAAGCCCCAACTGGCCGGCTCGATGTGCTGAATCGTCACTTCCAGCAGGTCGCCTGGCTCGGCCCCCTTCACGAACACCGGGCCAGTCAGGGGATGGACCAGGCCAAGGTCGGTGCCCAACAGGTCGTCGGCGATGGTGGTCGGCGTGATCTGCCCGTCAAAGGCGTGCCTGGTCTGCATCACAACCTCTTCGCCGGGGTCTGCTTCCACCACCGGCGGAATATCCGGGTGCCAACGGTTGTGTCCCTTCTCGGGCTCATCGCCGCACCGTTTGGAGTAGTCCAGCTCAATGCTCTTCATCGGTTTCCTCCCATTTGGCTTTGCGTGTCCGAAAGTTCACGCATTATAGACCAAGAAATGTTGTTAGTTGACGCAGGCTCAACAAACTCGGATACTGGGCGTGATTTGAATAAGAAATGATTAGAACACTGGAGGCAGATATGCGACTAGGAGCCATATTCCCACAGACAGAGATCGGCGCAGACCCTTCCGCCGTCAAAGACTTTGCCCAGGCCGCCGAAGACCTGGGGTACGACCATATCCTGGTCTTTGACCACGTTCTGGGTGCCGACCAGACCAAACGGGATGGCTGGGACCGGCCTTACAACAAGGACGACATGTTCCATGAACCATTCGTCATGTTCGGTTACCTGGGCGCTATCACCGAGAAGATTGAGTTCACCACCGGCGTTCTGATTCTAGGACAGCGCCAGACCGGCCTAGTCGCCAAGCAAGCCGCCGAAGTCGACGTTCTGACCGGAGGCCGGTTGCGTCTGGGCATCGGCATCGGCTGGAACGAGGTCGAGTACGAGGCGTTGGGCGAGAGCTTCACCAATCGTGGCCGCCGCAGCGAAGAGCAGATCGAACTGCTGCGTCTCCTTTGGACCCAGGAGTCAGTGGACTTCGACGGCCGTTACCACAGGGTGACCAACGCCGGCATCAACCCACTGCCGGTACAGCGGCCCATCCCCATCTGGCTGGGCGGCGGCGAAGACCGGGTGATTCGGCGCATTGGCAAGATGGCCGACGGCTGGTTCCCACAATTCCAGCCCGACAGTGCCGGTCAAGAGAAGATCGCCGAGATGCGTGAACATGCAACCAAAGCCGGGCGCGACCCCAAAGCAATTGGCATTGAGGGACGGGTCGCCTACGCCACCGACAAACAAGAAGACTGGGAGAAGATGACCGCCGCTTGGGACGAAGCAGGCGCTACCCACCTGTCCGTCAACACCATGCGAGCCGGCCTAAAAGGCCCTGACCAACACATAGAAGCCATCAAACGGTTTAAGGAAACGGTTTCGGGGTAGCGAACAAGCAGAGCTGGAACACCTCCTCTCTATCGCAAGGGAGAGGGGGGTGAGGGTAACGAATTCTGATAGATCAGGGTATCTGTGAAGCAGTGGCGCTAATGGCTTTACATCAACCTTTACCCGCCAAAAACACGCTCGCGAACTCCTTCGCCTCCTTAGGCTCTCCCTCGTGCGGGCGCTGCTGGTGCCCGCGACCATGAGATTGATGGGCGATTATAACTGGTGGGCGCCTCGTCCACTCAAGTGTCTGTGGGAACGCATCGGTTTTCAGGAAGAAGATGGATTGCCTGTTCACTTATCATCTCCGGTCGGAGCTGGCGACTAGGGTTCCAGGCCTACGATAGCTACGGTGGCGAAAATCAGTAAGGACATACCGATCAATCGGTATGCCCTACCTTTTTCTTACCCAACCTACGCGGTGATCCTTAGTCCTTGAACAACCCCTTCACGCGGTCCAAGATTCGGTTACTGACTTCGTATTTGCTCAGCAGGGGTAGCTCCTCAACAACTAGGTCCCGGTCTATGAGAGTGACCTTGTTGGTGTCCGAGCCGAATCCGCTGCCCTCGGCGGTGATGTCGTTGGCCGCGATCAGGTCTAGGTTCTTGCTGCCGACTTTGGCCTTGGCGTTCTCCACCAGGTTTTGGCTCTCGGCGGCGAACCCCACCCGCACAAAATTGCCCTTGGCCGACTTGAGGATGTCCGTGGTCTTGGCCAGAGAGATGTTCAGGTCGTCGTCGGCCTTCTTGATCTTCTGGCCGGCGGTTTCTGTGGGCCGGTAATCGGCCACGGCGGCCGCCATGACCAAGGCATCGGCCTTGGTGACATGTTCTTGGATGGCCTGGCCCATCTCCTCCGCGGTCCGCACTTGGACCACCTTCACTAGCGCGGGGTCTGCCAGACTGGTCGGCGCCGTGACCAGCACAACGTCAGCCCCCCGGTCGCGAGCGGCCTCGGCCAGAGCGTAGCCCATCTTGCCTGAGGAATGGTTGGTGATGACCCGCACCGGGTCGATAGGTTCCATGGTGCCACCGGCGCTGACTACAACAATCCTACCGGCAAGGTCGCCGCCTTTTCCCATGGCGTAGGAGATATGCCCCAACAGTTCGGGCGTCTCCAGCAACCGGCCCACGCCTGACAAACCCGAGGCCAGCCTGCCTATTCCAGGCCCGGCGATGACCGCGCCACGTTCTTTCAAGGTGGCCAAATTGGCCTGCGTGGCTGGGTGGTCGAACATGTTGCCGTCCATGGCCGGTGCGACGACCAACGGGCACTTGGCGGCCACGATGGTGGTGGTCAAGGGGTCGTCGGCCAAACCTAAGGCCAGCTTGGCGATGCAGTGGACCGTGGCCGGGGCGACAACTATCACGTCTGCCTGGTGCGCCAGGGCCACGTGCTCAACGCTGTATTCGGAGTCGGGGTCGAAGGTGTCGGTCACTACCACCCGGTGGGTGAGGCTGCGGAAGGCCAGGGGCGTGACGAACTGAGTGGCCCCATAACTCATGATGATGTCCACCAATGCCCCGGCCTGCATGAGCTTGCTGGCCAAGTCCAGCGCCTTGTAGCAGGCGATGCTCCCGGTTACGCCCAGGACGACATGTTTGTCCGCTAGCGGTCCAGCCATGGGATCAGTCCAATACCTTGGGCGGTGGCGGGTTCTTGCAGTAGATCAGCCGTAGCCCGATGAGAGTCAGGTCCGGATTGATGGCGTCAAAGACTTCAGCTACTCCAGCGATGGTATCCGCGAGTCCCCCGGTTCCGATCACCTTGGCTTCGTCCCCAAGTTCCTTCTTGAAACGGGCGACCATGCCGGTGACCAGACCCGCGTAGCCCAGCACCAAGCCCGATTGCAAAGCCTCGGTGGTGTTTTGGCCGATGGGCGACTCCGGGGCTACCAATTCGACACGGCGCAGTTGTGACGTGTTTAGATACAACGCCTCGGCCGCGACATTCATACCGGGCGAGATTGCGCCGCCGAGATATACTCCGTCCTTGGAGACGGCGTCAAATACCGTGGCAGTGCCGAAGTCCACGATGATTGTCGGTTGGCCGTAAAGCTCAATGGCCGCTACGGCATCCACGATACGGTCGGCTCCAACATCTCGCGGGTTGTCGTAACTGATCTGAAGGCCGGTCTTGACGCCGGCCGTGACCGTCAGAGCGTTGACCTTGAAATAGGTCTGCATCAACTCTTCGAAGATCCCGGTCAGAGGCGGCACGACGCTGCACATACAAACATCGGTGATTCCTGAAGGGTCGATTCCGTTCAAAACCAGAAGGTCACGTAGGGTAAGTCCGTATTCGTCGGCCGACTTCCTGGCGTCTGTCGAAACCCGCAGGTTGGCCACCAGACGTTCCCCATCAAAAACGCCCAGGTTGACCATACTATTGCCTATATCGACAGCTAAGAGCATCTGTTGAATTATTCCAGAGATAATTACTGGTTTCCCAGCGATATGATGTGGATGTAATTATACGGTAACCCGATGAAAGCGGGCAACGACAGGCGCGAGAGTACGGCAGGTGCCGGTGTGCGGGTGGCCTACGTCGTAAAAGGGGCCTAAATGCCCGCCGAAGATCCACCATGACCCTCGGCGAATATGCGGGCGTAGTCTTCCCGCCGCCAGCGGTAGGGCGCGGCGCGGATCTCCCCAGGCTCGCGGGCTGAGCTGAGCAAGGTCAGGGCGTCTTCCAACACCACCCGCTGCTGATCCGGGTTGCCTGGCGCTCCGAACGGGCGGCCAAAGGGGAACCGCAGCACCAACCCGCGTGGTACCGACAATGTCTCGGCCCTGGTGCGGTCGACCATGAGCACAACGGTGGGGATGCCGGCCGATTCGATGGCCCTAGCTAACAGTCCGCTGGACTGATGGCAGATGGGTCAAGTCGTTCCGATCACCACCCCGTCTTCTTTGAGCCGCCCAGCGACTTCCGGGCCTGTTACTTCCATCAAGCCGGATGGGTCGGGGATGAAGCCCATGAAGCCCATGAAGCTGTAGGTCGGTGTTTGGGCCTCACCCACCAAGCCCTCGGCCTCCAGTTCCAACAGCCTGTGCATGGCTAATACCGAGTCCACATCCTCCGCAACGCCGGTGGTGTAATAGCGAGTGTGGGCCACCCGCAATTGCTCCAGAGGTGTGTCCAAGGGAATCTCCCGGTAGCTCCAGTCTCCATCGGTATCGAATGGCTCCTGGCCCTCAACGTAGATGCCCCGGTGGTTAAGACCGCCATCTTAGACTCAGACAATCGTTTCTTCAAAGACGACCAAGGGGTGTCGTCGAAGGTCATGGGACGGGCGACTTTGGCCGCTATCCGGTCTCCCGCGCCGCCACGTTCAGATGGAACATGCGATTGAAGAACTCGGTAACCTCGTCTTCCTCCGTCCATTTGAGGTACTTCAGTTTGGAGAAAGGCGCCGTCTCCGGGTTCTTGATCAGGTCCAGCTTTTCGATCGCCATGCTTTCTCCCAGGTTATTCCAACGCCGGCATCGAGACTACGGCCGGCTGGTTAGATGCGATCCTGTCAGAACTGGTGCTGTACCCTACCTAGGGTACAGAATATCCAGCGGTTAGGACTGCCCGTGCATTCGTCTATAGAGTATAATCAGCCGGGAGCGTGACTACGGTGCGGTTTTGCGCCTCAACCGCTCTTTCGGGATCAACCAAAATCTTCCCAGTTGTGATACTGGGTTGCCTAAACCATGGGCTAAACTTTATGGACTGGGTTAAATGAGTAAATTTATCGACCGCATCGAAGAGATTTTAGAAGGAGCCCCGGCACGCATGGGTTTTGGACCCGCCAGGGCTGAGAAGACCCCCGGCCTGGCCCTAATCGTCCAGGTTTCCAGCAGTCACAAGTCAGGCGCAGCCACGGCCAACGAAGTCTCTCCGGACGGCATAATCATCTCCGGATTGAAAGGCCCGGACCAAGCCGCCGATCTGAAAGATGCGCTGTCCGATACCATTTGGGGGATCAGGACCGATGCCCTGAGCGCTGAGGACGCCAAAGCCTATGAGGAAGGAGGCAGCGGTGTGCTGGCCTTCCAGATGAAGGGCACCTCTCTCGGCGCTGTCTCGTCCGAGGATTCCGCCACAGTGCTGTGCATTGAAGCCGACATGGATATCGAAGACCTGCGTGACATCAACGCCCTGCCAGTGGACGCAGTGCTGTTTCCCCTGCCCGGCGCCTCGTCCTCATGGACCCTGGACGACCTGGCCAAGGTTTCCCGCATCAGCGGCCGTCTGGGCAAATATCTCTTTGCCGAGATAACCGAGCCGCCTTCCGCCGAGGATCTGAAAGTCTTGCGCACTGCCGGGATCAATGGGCTGGTGCTGGATGTTTCCGTGGGCAAGGAAATATTGGAGTCATTTAAGAAGACCCTGATGGAGATGCCCAAGCCCGGCTCTGAGAAGTCCGGTAAGTCCAATGCCATCCTGCCTGGCGTGGCCTACTCGTCTCAGCGCGAGGAAGCGACTCCCGAGCCGGATGAGGACGACGAGTAACCTGGCCGTGCTTGAGAACAAGGCGCAGGCCTAACCCATGCTTCTGGGGTCCTACGACCTTCTGGCGGACGACCCGTCGGGTTTTTTTCGGCTTGCGGTCTTGATTGCCTTTGCTCTGGTAACCGCCGTCACCATCCATGAATTTAGCCACGCCCTGGTGGCAACTAGCTTGGGCGATAACACGGCTCGGCGCATGGGCCGCTTGAGCCTCAATCCCATGCGGCATCTGGACCCGAGTGGCACTGTCATGATGTTGGTCGCCGGGTTCGGCTGGGGCAAGCCCGTCCCGGTAGACCCCCGCCAATTGTCCCGCGGCCATACCGACACCGCCTTGGTGGCCGTCGCGGGCCCCATCTCCAACCTGGCCTTTGCGTTCTTATTGGCCATCCCGTTTAAGACTGGGTTTCTGGTGCCGGCCTCACTATCTTTGGACCGCGTAGCTCATGTGATGACCGGCGGTCTCAGCGACGGGGCCGCCGACGTTCTGGCCTTGGTTATTTTCTTCAATCTGCTTCTGGGCGTGTTCAACCTGATCCCGTTGGCCCCACTGGATGGATCGCGGGCCCTGGCGGGCCTAGTGCCCCGGGAACACGGCGCCGCCTACGCCAGGCTTCAGCGCAACGGCCCGGCGGTGCTGGTGGGCATCGTGATGCTTGATTTCGCCCTAGGGTTTGGCATTCTTTGGGGAATCATTGGCCCCGTCGTGCGGACATTAACCACGGCAGCCACCGGATATTGACGGCATTATCAGCGATACAGCGTGATAAACTGAATCCCGCCCATCCCTGACTGGGAGACACCTTGATATGGCCACCGAACATACTCACGAACACATACCTGAAGAGATATACGGCGTCCTGCCAGATGAGGGCGTCGTCGAATTGACCGATAACCTCACCGGCTACATGCACGAGATCGAACTTGGCGGCCTGACCGACATCATGGGCCAGGTGCTGGATGACCTCCTGGAGCAGTCGGGTGGGATGCCCCGAGACCTGAAATCCGATGACGCCTTTGAGCAGATCACCCAGAACCAGCTAGCGGTCACCCTCGCTTATCATCTGGGCCGGCTGGAAGGACGTTCTCCCCAGATCGTTCAAAAGATGATGGACGAAGCCATCGAGAAATGGGGTATCAACGAACTGGAAGAGTCCAACGAGATCACGGATCAGGACTTGGAGAGCCCCAAGGTCCAGGTCTACCCGCGCCTCAGGCGTATCGAATACACCGAAGAACCACAACCAAACGTGGAACTCGGCTGGGAAAACCCCGAGGGCGAAAGCCCTTCCGAAGCGCCAGAGTAAAAACCCGGTTTAGAGAGGAGACAATGACCACCGCACCCGCCTATGACCTGCTACTCACCGGTGGAAACGTACTGGACCCGGCCCAGGGGATCGATGGCCGCCGGGACATAGCCTTCAAAGACGGTTTGGTGGCCGAGGTTTCCGAGCGCATCGATGCTGCTAAAGCGGCCAATTCGGTCGATGTGACCGGCAAACTAATCACTCCCGGCCTGATCGACCTCCACGGCCACTTCTACCACGGCGGCAACCCGACATCCGTTCATCCTGACGAGATCTGTTTATCGTCTGGAACAACCACCGGTATCGACGCCGGAAGCGCCGGCTTCATCAATTACGAGGCCATGCGGGATTACGTGTTTCCCGCTCACCGCACCCGGCTGCTGGCTTTCTTGCACGTCAGCGGAGTGGGACTGGCCAACAACCGCCTATTGCTGGGCGGCCTTCACGATATGCGCATGATCGACGTTGATCAGACCTCCGATGCGATCAAGGCCAACCCCGGGTTCTGCCTAGGGGTAAAAGTCCGCATGCACTTCAATGCGGTGGCCGCCTGGAACGCCCACGAAGCCATGAGGGCCGCCAGGGCCGTGGCCGACCAGTCCGGCACCAGGCTCATGGTCCATGTCAGCGGCACACCCATCGCCCTGCCCGACATCCTCGAATTTCTAGGACCTGGCGACATCAGCACCCATGCCTTCAACGGCCTGCCGGAGAACATACTGGACCGTAACCTGAAGATAAGGCCCGAGGTCAGCGCAGCCGCCGAACGGGGCGTGATAATGGACGTGGCCCACGCTGGAGTTCACTGCGATGTTGAGGTTGCTACCGCCGCCATGCAGCAGGGGTTGATGCCAAATACCATCAGCACAGACATCCACAACCCGCCGCCGGACCGCACCGTCTACAAGATGAACGACCTGGTCAGCAAGTTCCACGCCATGGGCATGTCGCTGCCGGACGCAATTGCCGCTAGCACAAGCACACCGGCCAGTGTGTTGGGCCTGAGCGACACCATCGGCTCCCTGGCGCCGGGGATGTCTGGTGACGCCGCGGTGTTCGACATGCGGGAAGGCAACTTCAAGTGGATCGACTCGGCCGGCCACTCGCAGGAAGGCAAAGTCCGTCTGGACACCTTCCTAACCGTCCGCGCCGGCCAGGTGGGCTGGCGGGAAGGCCGTCTAATGCGGATGGGTGAGTGTTAGCTGGCGGCACAACAAACTCTTATTCCTCTGAACCACGAAAATCCCCCTTCACCCCCTTTATAAGGGGTGGGGTATTTTTGATTGACCGGCGAAATCCTGGTGGCCCGAGGCTACTCCAACGCGTCGGCTAGCACCTCCGCCAGATGCCGAGCTCTGCGTCCGGTGCCGTCTTCAACCTGCTGCCGGCACGAGACGCCCATGACTGCGACCTCCCAGTCTTCGTCCTTGGCCCGGATAGCTGGGAACAAAGCCTCTTCCCCAATCTTCATCGACAGGTCGTAATGCTCTTTCTCGTAGCCAAATGACCCGGCCATGCCGCAACAACCGGCGTTGATCAACTCCACTTGGTAGCCTGGGGCCAACCGCAGAGCGGCCATCGATGTCGCTGTCCCCATCTCGGCTTTCTGGTGGCAGTGGGCTTGGAACAAGACCTTCTTTTCCAGCTTACCCAGGGTTAACTCCAACTTGCCGCCTTCCTGAAGCTTCATCAGGAACTCGTCGATCATGTAGGAGTTCTCGGCAACTTTATTGGCCCTCTCGTCGCGCACTAACTGCGGGTACTCGTCCTTGAAGGTCAGCAAACAACTGGGCTCGCAGCCGATCACCGGGATGCCCTGTTCAGCGTAGGCGTATAGCTGGTCGATATTGGACACCGCGTTGGCGGTGGCGTCGTCCATCAACCCCTTGGAGATCATGGGCCTTCCGCAGCATTTGGTGTCTGACAACACCACTTTCAGCCCGGCGGCTTCAAGCAAAGCCACCGCCGCCTTTCCGATCTCGGGATAGTTGTAGTTCATGTAAGTGTCGTTCAACAGCACAACTGTGTCAGTTCGCACAACAGTAGCCGTTTCAAGTCCCCCTTTTGAAAAGGGGGATTCAGGGGGATTTGGCCCCTGGCGCGATTTGAACCACTTGGTAAATGTCTGCCGCACGAACTTGGGCGGCTTCCGCTTGGCGTGTATGCCCAGCACCATCTGAGACAACATCTTACCCACGGGGTTGCTTACCATCAGGTTGGATAGCGGGGCCATGCGGCTGCCCCAGACGCTCAGCCGGTTGATGTTGGCAAATACTCTGTTCCGTAGTGGCACTCCGTTGGCCCGGTGGTACTGGTCTAGGAACTCGTACTTGAGTTTGGCCATGTCTACGCCAGACTCGCACTCGGACTTACAGCCCTTGCACTCCAAGCAAAGGTCCATGGCCTCCCACAGCCGCTTGCTGGTCATAGTGCCCTCGGGCAGCTTGCCCGAAAGCGCGGCCCGGAGCAGATTGGCCCGCCCCCGGGTGGAATGTTCCTCGTCTCTGGTGGCCACATAAGACGGGCACATCGTCCCCACATGTTGCCGGCAGGCGCCCATGCCGTTGCACATCTCCACCGCGCCGGCAAAATCGGTGTCGATCGAAAAGTCCAGTTTGGTGGGCATGCCCGGCGCACTGTAGTCGGCGCCGTAGCGTAGGTTTTGGTCCATGGGTGGAGTGTCGATGATCTTGCCGGGGTTCATCAGGCCGTCGGGGTCGAAAGTCCCCTTCAACTCTTGGAACAGCTTGTAGATATCCGGGCCGAACATCTTCTTGTTCCAAACGCCCCGGACGATGCCGTCGCCGTGCTCGCCACTGAGCGATCCGCCGAATGTTTTGACTAGGTCGCTGATCTCGTCGGCGATGGACAGCATCTTGTCCACGCCGTCCTGCTTCTTGAGGCTGACCACCGGCCGTATGTGCAGGCAGCCCACGCTGGCATGCCCGTAATAGGCGGCCTCGGTGTCGTGGTTCCGGACGATCTCATCGAACCTGCGGACGAAATCGCCCATGTTCTCCGGGTCCACTGCAGTGTCTTCCACGAAGGGCAACGGCTTGGCGTCGCCGTGCATGCTCATCAGCAGGCCCAGCCCGTTCTTCCGCACCGCCCAGACGCTGGCTTGGGCCGCCCGGTCCTGCATGTTCACGCAGGCGTACCCGTGGCCGCGGCTGGCCATGTCGTCTTTCAGCTTGTTCGTTTTGTCGGTCAGTTCCGCTTCGGACTCTCCGTAGAATTCGACCACCAAGATCGCGCCGGGAGTGCCCTCGATGAACGCCATATTCGAGCCCAATCCGGTGGACGCCCGAGAGCGCTCCAGCACGTTGTTGTCCATGATCTCAATGGACGACGGGTCATGCACCAATATGTCTTTGACTGCTTCAGCTGCGCCGAAGATGTCTTGAAAATGCACCACTGACAATGCAGTCATGGTGGGGCGCGGCACCAGGTTGATCTTGACTTCTGTGACCACGCACAGAGTACCCTCGGAGCCAACAATCATCTTCGTCATGTTGAATGGCGAGTCGGTCAGAAATTCGTCCAGGTTGTAGCCGCTGACCCGGCGCATGATGTTGGGGTAGCGAGCTTCGATCTCGGCCGCGTTCTCCTGGGCCAGCCGCCGCACTCCCCGGTAGATGTCCGATTCCAAGCCGGCCCCGCTGAGCTTTGCCTCAAGCTCCCGGGCCTCCAGCGGCTGGAAATGGGTCTGAGTGCCGTCAGAGAGGACCACGTCCAGTTCTTTGATATGGTCCAGCGTCTTACCGTAGATCACCGAGTGGGCGCCGCAGGTGTTGTTGCCCACGCCGCCGCCGACGCAGGCTCGGCTGGAGGTGGTGGGGTCCGGGGCATACATCAGCCCATAGGGCAGCAGTTGACGGTTCAGATCATCCAGCACGATGCCCGGCTGGACCCTAGCCCACTGCTCTTCTTTGTTGACCTCTATGATCTGGTTCAGGTACTTGCTGAAGTCGGTGACGATGGCATGGTTCACCGTCTGGCCGGCTAGGGAAGTGCCGCCGGCCCGAGGCAGTACCGGAACACCGGTCTCATTGGCCACCTCGATCACGGCCAAAACGTCTTCCACATTGCGGGGAATGACCACGCCTACCGGCTCCATCTGGTAGATGCTGGCGTCGGTGCTGTAGAGCACGCGGCTGAAAGGGTCGAACCTGACCTCGCCCGAGACCCGACGCTTGAGCGCGTTCTCGATATCGTCCCGTTCCGATGCCTGTACCCTAGTTGCCGCCGTGGTGGCCATGGTTACTCCGTAATCATCAGCATTCAGCTATCAGGCGTCAGCTTATCGGAATCGGGTTTTGGCTTCAAGCTGGAGGGAGTGAGGGTACCGGATTTTTGGACACCTGGCTGTGGATGCAAACTGGTGGCCGGGTCTTTTTACTGGGATTACGACACACAAAATTTCGCCCGCCTTCGGACGTAACTCCGCAGTAATTGGACCATGCCTGAATTTACAACCCACATCCAAGGGACGCCGTCATGGGCGGAGTTGTCTACTTCCGATTACCAGGGCGCCCTCACGTTCTACAGTGCCCTATTTAGGCGGGAAGACGAGGCCAATAAGATAAGTCCTGGCATGTCCTACCAAATGCAAAAACTTAAAGGCCTGGAAGTGGCTGCGTTGTACCAACAGGGTTATGAGGAAAAGCAACAGGGCATGCCGCCCCATTGGAAGGTCTATTTCACCGTTGATGACATTTAAAAATTGTCGGAACAGGCCAAGGAATCCAGAGCCTCTGTAATATTTGGCCCTATGGAGGTATTCGACGCAGGTCATGCGGCGATTCTTCA
>Ga0207963_1000459_pt1 | contig 21540 bp, 16 predicted proteins | sample Knorr_S15_td_NAD_FD_185604 | JGI IMG/M metagenome (GOLD analysis project Ga0207963, IMG submission 185604) | Marine microbial communities from Southern Atlantic Ocean transect - Knorr_S15_td_NADW_ad_2500m_LV_A (SPAdes) (version 2) | ecosystem: Environmental > Aquatic > Marine > Oceanic | place...
CAAGCAGACCAAATTCGACAACTACTTCCTGGTGGTGTGGGATATTTCAAAGTTCGTTCGCCTACGGGACATATTCTTCGCGGTCCGAGGGAGCGCGGCGGCCAGTCTTGTGCTGTACTGCCTGGGCGTTACCGACGTTGATCCGATGCCTTACACCCTGGTGTTCGAGAGGTTCCTGAACCTTGAACGCAAGGAGATGCCGGACATCGACATGGACTTCCAGGACGATCGGCGCGAAGAGGTCATCAACTACTGCATCGACAAGTACGGTCGAGAGCACGTGGCCCAGATCATCACGTTTGGAACGATGGGAGCCAAGGGCGTCCTGAGAGATGTTGGACGCGCGCTGGCGATGCCTTACGGCGATGTTGACCAGGTTGCCCGCATGATTCCAACGAAGCTGGGCATCACGCTGAATGAAGCCAAAGAGCTGAACCCAGAGTTCCAGCAGGCCATCGACACCGACGAGGCTGTCAAGAAACTTGTTGAGACGGCAGAAGGGTTGGAAGGTCTCATTCGACACTCCAGCACCCACGCCGCCGCTGTGGTGATATCCGAGGAGCCGCTGACCGACATTGTGCCTCTCCAGCGTCCGAGCAAGAACGACGAGAACAGCATGTTTACCACCACCCAGTACGCGATGGACCCCGTTGCAGCGCTGGGACTCTTGAAGATGGACTTCCTCGGCCTTGTGAACCTCACAGTGTTGGCTAAGTCCCGTGATCTGATAGCTGAGAATCAAGACATAACGTTCAACCTGAACGATATTCCTCTGGACGACTCCAACACCTACGATCTTCTGGCCCGAGGCGAGACTGTAGGCGTGTTCCAGATGGAGGGCGGGGGCATGACCCGCAATCTCAAAGAGTTGAAGCCGACGTCGCTGGGCGACGTCGCCGCGATGATCGCGCTCTACCGCCCGGGCCCGATGGAGCATATCGGCACGTTCATCGATGCCAAGCACGGCCGCACCGCTCCTTCATACCCGCACCCCGCGTTGGAGGAAATTCTCGAAGAGACCTACGGCGTTATTGTCTACCAGGATCAGGTGCTGCACTTGTTCCGGACTTTCGCCGGATATTCTCTCGGCGAAGCAGACATCGTGCGGAAGGCGATGGGCAAAAAGATCCCGGCAATTATGGCCCAAGAGAAAGAGAAATTCCTGTCCGGTGGAACTAAATTGGGGTTTGATCGGGAGCTGGCCGAGCAGATATTCACGCTTATCGAACCGTTTGCAGGTTACGCATTTAACAAAGCCCACAGCATCAGCTATGGATTAATCACCTACTGGACGGCGTACCTGAAGGCCAACTATCCTGCGGAGTACATGGTGGCCCTGCTCAACGCCTACATGGGCAATCCAGAGCGCACCGTCAGCGCGGTCGTGGACTGCCAGCGAATGAACATTCCGGTGAAATTGCCGAACATCAACACCGGCGGGACTGATTTCACGATTGCAAAACAAGAGGACGGTTCGCCCGTCATCGTATTCGGAATGGCGGCGATCAAAGGCGTGGGCGTAGGCGCCATTGCGCCTATCCTTGAGGCTCGCGAGAAAGAGGGGCCGTTTGAGTCCTTCGAGCAGATGTGCCGCGTTGCGGATATGAGCGGCCTGAAGAAGAACAACCTGGAAAGCCTGATAAAAGCGGGAGCGTTCGACGATTTCGGAGACCGAGGCCCGCTGCTGTCGGTGACCGAGCGAATCCTGAGCCTGGCCCATAGCGAGGCGGGACTCAGAGAGTCGGACCAGACTTCTATGTTCGACCTATTCGGCGATTCCGTGCCGACTCCACTGGCGAATATCACGCTGCCAGAAGGCAAAACCTCGGATCGAGAGACGGAAGAATGGGAGCGGGAACTGCTCGGACTGTCCCTGTCTGGAGTGAACCATCTGGCTAACCTGTTAAGCTCTGCCGGTTCGGACACAATCGTATTCAAGAATGACATCGGGCCTCACCAGGCAGGCAAAAAGGTTTCCATTGTCGGCCAGGTTTCCACGGTTATTCAGCGCTTCACTCGCAAGAACAAACCATTTCAGATTGCCACTGTGTCCCTGATGGACGGCACAATAGATGTGTTCGTCTGGGAGGACAAAATGGAGGCGACCAAGGGCTTGTGGGAAGAAGGTAAACTGGTCGCCGTGGCTGGCACAATCAGGGTTCGAGACGACGAAATCAGCATGTCCTGTCAGGACGCTGAGGAATACTCGCCCGAAATTATCGAAAAAGCGGCATCAACAAATTCCAATGAGGCAAATGAGACGTCAGTGATCGAATCGAGTCAACCAGAAACAAATGGAACCGGAACGCCTCAACCAGACATCAAACCGCCGACGGAGAATGGAGTGAATGGCAGCAATGGAAATGGCGGATCGGGTGGCGTCCCATCGTTGGCCCACTCCAAGCTGGCCGTTCCTCAGAGGTTGAATCTGCGAATTGTGGAATCTGACAGCGTGGCCGATGACCAGCTAATGTTGGACGACATAAAGCGCTTGTTATTAGAGTTTGTCGGGAAGGATGAGGTGAGCCTCGAAATCGCGGCCCATGGCCAAGTGTTCAGGCTGGAGTGGTCGATGGTCAAAGTCGACGCTAGCGAAGACCTGACCGTCCGGCTTCAGGACCTGTTGGGAGATTCGGGTGATGTCACCGTGGAGAGCCTCGTGAATTGAGTTGGACCTACCTGATCACAGCGCCGGACCAACTGATAGCTGAAATGTGGAGCGAACTGCTATCCTCGTATGGCGTGCGTGCCAGAGTGCAGGCTGGAGACACGCACTCGTTCCTCGGCGTGTCCGCCTACCCGTGTCGAATACTCGTGGACGAGGATGACGTAGATCGCGCGCGGGAACTTATGAAGTCGGAGCTTGGCGTGGAATTTTCGGACGAGTCATAGCGAGCTTCGGTTAATTTAGATGAAAATGTCGTTTATGCAAGTGGGGGCGGGTTTCAAACCCACCCCCACTGTTTTTCGATTCGCCAACGGCTATTTCGCAAGCCTGTAAATGTTCAGATCTGTTGGGTAAACCGGCCTACCTCAAGGTTGAGAAGCTGCCGTTTGAGTCCCAACTGAGTGGTGCCTTTGCCGAACCCTCTTAGGCTCCCGTCGCTGGCGACGACCCGATGGCATGGGACGATGATGGCAAGGCGGTTCCTCGCCATCGACTGCCCTGCGGCTCTGGGAGCGCGGGGATTTCCTGCCTGATCAGCAAGCCATCCGTAAGTCCGGGTCTCACCGTAAGGGATAGATTGGCATGCTCTCCACGCCGCGAGATAGAATTCGGACGCATCCTCAAGGTCCACAGGAACGTCCTCGAAGGTTTCGGGGTCGCCCTCGAAGTACCCGATTATGCGCTGGCGAAGCTCGTCAAATCGATCTGAGTCCTGGATGGCCCCAACCATCTCCGGGCCAAGCTCTTCGTAGCAAATGTCGGGGGAGTTCTGAGGGAGGGTGGTGTTTCGTAGACCTTTGTCCGAGGCCAGCAGTCCCATCCAACCGAACGGGGTCTCGAATATGTCGTAGTAGATCGTCAAGTCGGTCACCTGGCCTGTTGAGGTTGTGCGCTTGGCTGAGGAATCATGCGCCTCAATCCGCGGACTATTAGTCCCATGCGAACATTCTTCCACGCCTCCTCCATTTCTTCTAGGTCGTTTTCATTCGGTTCCTGGTGACCGTACATCGACGTGGCGAATTGAGAGGCTATTTTTCTCGATCCCTCGGCGGCATTCGGCGACGCGAGACCAATTGCGGCAGCATGTTCCCAGGGGGTTTGGTGACGTTTACGGCCTACGCCGGCCAGCCAACCCAGTCTGCCCATCTTGGTGTATGTCTTCTCCACTTCGGTCATGCTTCCCAGTCGGAAATTCCAGGCGACTTGGAAGATTATGAATAGCACTATTAATGTGCCCAAAATAATGCCAGCAGGCTTCAAGTAGGGGGTGACGTCGAAAGTGAAAGCGTCGCCAAAGCCTCGTGGGACACCCGGATAATCAGGCACCTGTTCGACGAAGGGATCAATTTCATCAGGGATAATGAAATCGTCAGGGTCTGTGTCAAGATCAGTATCAGACGAGGAGAAAGCAGCACCGCCACCAATTGCGCGCGCCTGAAGCGGCCAATTTGGAGTTGGCTCGAAGTCTATCCAGCCAAAATCTGGGAAGTAGACCTGCACCCAGCCGTGGCTGTCGGAATCTCTGACGAACCTCTGGTTTGAGTTCGCCTCGGCCTCGCCCGGAGCGTATCCGGCTGCAAGGCGCGCAGGGACACCCGCGGCCCGCATCAGCACGGCCATCGACGATCCAAAGTAGTCGGAATATCCGATCTTGGATTCAAATAGGAAATGGTCCACGCCGTCTGTGCCTCGCGGTGGAGCGTCAATATCCTGGGAATACACGAAACCCGATTCTCGCAGATAGTTTTGGACGGCTACTGCCTTGTCGTAGGGGTTGTCTGCGTTGGCGGTGACGGATTGCGCCAGGTCGCGCACTCTCTGGGGCAGCGTGGACGGCAGTTGAACGTAGTGGTCAGTTATGAAACTGCTGTAATCGGTGTCGGCTTCTCGCAGGTCGTCGTCAGTCGCAATCGATACGAGTGACACCATGCTGTATGGTTGCGTTTCAGGAAGTTCATCTTTGAATTGCCATGCGACGAGGTCCGGCGCAATGGGGGCCTTGCGTTGAAGTGTGAAAAATTCCACCCGGCCGTTGTCGCCTTCCTGGATATCGACCAGCAAAAGATCGCTCGGAAGTAGGCCCGTGATGAATCCGTTGGCAACGCTCGCGTCCGGCAACCGTGTTTGAGTCCTGATTCGCGACGCAAATGCCTGAATGTCTTTGGGGTAATCTACATCGAAAGCGTCGTCGTTTACGTCGACAACGAATTTTCTCGGGGCCAACGATTCCGCAACTGCAGGTAGGCTTACCCAATCGAATCCTCCTCCGGTCAAAAACTTGTTGGTGTCAAATCCAAGTTGGACGGTCTGGACGACGTCGGTGCGTTTGAGGCTATCCATACTAGGAGGAGGCAGGATTTCAGGCCCGATGTCGATGCGTTCCGTTTCAGTTGCTATCCAACCCTGAGACGTGTAGTAGTTGTACGCTTGGGAAAGCCAGTATGAGGGGTATTCACTGTTGGTCCATGCAACGACCTCTCCGCCGAACGATATTTTACCCATGAACGGCAGGGTCTTTCCGAAAAAGCGGCCTGATGTGTCCATTCTGGATGGAATTGTCGAGAACAGTCGAACGAATACATCCTCCATTGAGGAGACTGGCGTCCGACCGGCTCTCCATACATCTGCAACTGGCTGTGAAACGATGATTTTGAGGGGCAGAATCGCAGCAACAACGATCACTATGATGCTGAACCAAAGGGTCGCGTGGAGCGTCAACCATCCGCTGTTGGGAGTGAATCGGAAGCTGCCCTTGCGCCAAAATTCGTGCCGCTGGACAATGCTCATTCTCACGACGAGAAGCATGGCAATCAGGACGAAGATAAAGAACCGGGACCCGAACCGTTCAGGCAAAAAACTCAGGTTGGTCAACATGGCGGTTCCACCGAATACCACGGCGAACCAGATGTTGTCGTATCTGAATATTAGATATGAACTGAGAAATCCGAGCATCCAGGCAGCCGAGATGAGGATCAGTGAGAATGGCATCAGGTCCGTGCTTATGCCGCCGTTATTTGCGGCGGCGTACCAGACATCAAGTCGCGTGAAAATCTCCCTTAAACCATCTGTTGTCGAATCTTGATTCTCAGCCAATGATGTGGATTCCCAGATGACGACGACGCCACCCAATACCACGCCGAAGGGCAGCATCAGGAACCAGGGCAGTCGCAATTTTGCGAATAACAAGCCTATGAGGGCTGAGACAAATAATATCGTTGTCAGGCTGGGCGTCTCTACCCAGTCGCCGACGGTGATGGAGTCACCGATTATGAGGAGCAAGAATATGAGTATCGCGAACGTGGCCCAACCTTGGCTGGGATTGAATCTGTTATAGAACACACGTAGCGGGTGCTTGGTGTTTGGTGTTGGTGGGTCCTGTCTTCTGCGACCGGCCACTAATGAGGCAGTTTCTGAACTGCTCATGATGCCGCCTCCGTCGCCGCGTCGGGAATGGTGTAGGTGCTGCTCAAAGCTACTGGTATGCTGTCCCCCTGCCGAATCAGGTAGGGCGAGATGCCGATGTCGTATAGCTCCGGGATTACCGCCATCGAATCGAACATGCCTCCGAAACTCTGTCCGTCCAACAATATGACGGCTATTCTCACGCGACGGCGGGACAACTCCCTCAGGGCAGAGACCCATTCCAGGTGATGAGATGACGTAATTACGACTAGCGAACTGTGGTATCCCCACAGTTGTTCTTCCATTGGAAGAAACTGTTCCAAGGGGATGTCCCCCTCGGCTTTGCTCATAGCCAAAAATTCCATAATCCGGTCGAATTGCCCGGCTCCGGTTTCCGCCGGAAGCATGTACCGCTGATCTCCGTAGGCGACGAGCCCTGCGGGCAACTGAGCGTCCAGATATTTGCTTGCCAGCGACGCTGCGACGGACACGGCGTATTCGTCAGTGCTTTCATCCAACTCCCCTGCCTGCACGTCACGGTGGAGGTCGACGAGAATCCAGACATCGCTGGACAGCCCCAGGTCAAACTCCTTGGACATCATTTTTCCTAGGCGCGCGGTGCTATTCCAATGGATGCGGCTGATGCTGTCGCCGAAGGCGTATTCCCGCACGCTTGCGGCGTGGGGAGTCAGATCGTGGGAGCGCCGTCGGGATGAACTTTCGCCTGAGAGGTAAGCCGACGGTATGGTGAAGCCGGGAATGTCGTGGGCCTGTGGATACACCAGAAGGGTGTCGGTGCCGCCAAACGTCCGGTCTCGTCGGAAAATGCCGAAGGCGTCGGTGTTCGAAACTCGGACAGGGCCCAGGGTGTAGACGCCCCGCTTGCGCGCCGGAGCCGTGCTTAACCAAGACCTGAACCCCCTGGTAGAAAGGCTGATTGCTCGGCCATTGGTGTAACCGGGCATATCGGTCAGGTCTTCGACCTCCAGGACCGGCTTAGGCAGACTGCTGCGGTTGCGGATAGTTATTCGTTCCTCAACCACATCACCGACCCGCACTCGTTTCGAGCGTCGGTCTATCGTTACCTCCATCCCCCGGAGGTTGACCCAATTCCAGATGAACCCGAGAATCAGCGTCAGGCCCAGAACGTATATCAACCTGAAAAATAGGCCGAATCCGGTTGCCATGCCCGTGAACAGGGTGATGGCGATGAGAACTAGTATCAGGTAAAACCTTCTGAGGAGGAATAACTTCGTTTCAAAAATTTGGCTATCTCCTTGCTCGATCGGCTGCCTGAGCGCCGGGAACAGTGATTTCACTGACAATGTTGTCGATGATCTCGCTAGCCTTGATTCCGCGCATGCGCGCGGCGGCTGAGACTATGACGCGGTGGCTGAGCATCGACGCTGTCAGCTCTTTCACGTCGTCGGGCAAAACGAAATCTCGGTCCCTTATGAGCGCCAACGCTTGGCCGCCCCGGAACAGGGCCAACGAGCCTCGCGGCGAAGCTCCAAGAGCGATGTCGGGGTGATCGCGAGTCGCATCAACCACTGTGACGATGTATTGCTTGATGAGGTCGTCCACGAATATGTGCCTGACGCTCTCCTGAAGCTCAATGATCTCCTTGGCGTTGGTCACAGCTTCAAGTGTGTCTATGGGATGAGCGACTTGCTGGCCTTCTATGATAGCCAACTCCTCCTCATTTGTGGGGTAGCCGAGGCTCACCAGCAGGATGAACCTGTCCAACTGGGCTTCGGGCAGTGGGAAGGTGCCTTCGTACTCAATCGGGTTCTGTGTTGCCATGACCATGAAGGGGCTGGGGACCTGGTGGGTTATGCCCTCAACGGTGACCTGTCTTTCTTCCATAGCCTCAAGCATGGCGGATTGAGTTTTGGGTGTCGCTCGGTTGACTTCGTCGGCCAGCACCACCTGAGAGATAATTGGCCCCTGGCGAAACTCGAAATCTCCGGTCCTCTGGTTGTATATGGACACTCCTGTCACATCGGTGGGAAGCAGGTCAGGCGTAAACTGGATGCGCTTGAACTCGCAACCCGCCGAACGGGCGATGCTTCGGGCGAGCATCGTCTTGCCGACACCGGGCACGTCTTCGATGAGCGCATGGCCCCGACACATGAGAGCGATTACGGCCAATTCAACGGCCCGACTCTTGCCAACGATGACCTTCTCTACGTTCTCGACAATGCCGCGGGCGGTGTGTCTCGCCATTGTGAAATCTTGCAAAGGATTCTCCTAATAATTAGTGGCCGAACGGAACACACCGGTATCCTTGGTGATTGCCGCGAAGACGAACTGACGGGAGGGGCGATCCAGAGCCACGGCGCCGCGCTGTGCGACTCTCTGAACATACAAGTACGTTTCTGAGGCCGGTCTGGATTGCCGTGAATGAAGCGCGGTGGTGGGCGATAGAGGACTCGAACCTCTGACCTTCTGTGTGTAAGACAGACGCTCTAACCATCTGAGCTAATCGCCCCGGCTTTGCGAACACGCGGGAACGCCAGGTGAATGGCTCTCGCCGCCTGTGCCGTCAGCTTGGCGAATTGAGAGGGGAGATGAAATCAAAGTGCGCTTGGCGGGACTCGAACCCACGGCCTCAGCCTCCGCAAGGCTGCGCTCTATCCAACTGAGCTACAAGCGCCTGATTATTAAGCATGCAATTGCGAGCGCCTCAGGACGGCGCTTTGGACGGGATGTCTAGCAATCCGAGGCCGGATCATCTCGCCTATCTATTCGGGGTTAATGGTAAGTGTTCCGCAAGAACCGTGTCAACTTGTCAGCAGCGCGCAGGCAGGCGTCACATCCTCGGAGGCAATCCCTCACCCGTGATCTCCAGGTTCACGCGTCCGTTTGGATAGTCGATGTTGGTGCAAAAAGCTCGGCCAGAGGCGCCGTCAAAGAATTCCAGGCGGATGTCATGGACGTCCCACACGTCGTTGGGCTCAAAACTGGGGTCGGTGAGAATCCCTTGCCACGACCACAAACCGCCCAGCGTCTCCTGAATTGCCTCGCCTTTGAACCGGGCCGATCCGATCAGACCAGACTCCTCATCCAGGGAGTAAACTTTGACTTCCTCTCCGTAGGTTTGCATGTGGGGAGTTCTCCATAGCGGGGACATGGTTAACACAGGCATCAATAAACATCCGAGCCTCGCCTGCGGAAGGTAAGCAACGCTGGTCTGTGGCGAAGCACGGAACGGAAGGCGCTGTCCGCTTCAAGTGTCCTGGCAAAGTAGGGCGCCGCTAATGCCGTCGATTGCTGCGAATCTACGCTGTACATGCTCGTACCCGATTGTAAAAGTTTTCGGAACGGCTGGTCAACGATGCGTCACGCTCAATTTGGGCAAGAGCGAAAATCAGCTGTGGTTTGAAACATTTCGTTTCCAGCGTTCGTATATATTTATGAACCTATTATTACCCGAACGAAGAGAAAATCAGTTTAATGGCCTAAAGGGGCTTGGAGCAATATTGGCAGTCGCGGCGGTGGCATTTGTGGCAGTTGCGTCGGCATCGACGAGCATGCGACTATTGGCGGTGAGGCGGTTGAAATGCCACTCGACTCCGTGATCTCCGGCGATGATATATTGGCGCCAGCGATCAATCTTGGATACCAAGACGAGACACTCGATGGCGCTCAGACCATCTATTGCAATCCTGTGCCACCATTCACCCGAAAAGAAGACTTTCAAATGGCGTTTCTGAATCACTCGTTGGGTGAATCGATAATGTTCTTCGACTGCGACGGTGTTCGACTGTGCCTCCCAGCGCCCACGAATTCTGAATCCAAATCCAGCGGATTCACGATGTTGCAAATTGCATCAATCGAATGCGCCTGGAAGTCGTCGGAAGAGAACGGAATAGAAGCGCTGGGCCAACCGCGTGTCGTCAGCAACGCTGGCAATCTCGATTTTTGGATCAGGTTCTTCATTGATCTCGATGGCAGCCCTGCCGCCATTGTGGGCCAGGTTCCAACATTTGCGTGAACAGAGGAGTTAAGTCACGCTCAAACGGCGCGGTGAAAGAAAGGATGTTGGGAAGATGAATATTAAGCGCCGACAACCCTCCAGGCGCTGATGGGTTTGGATCGTCGCAACGTGCCGCCGCGACTGGAACTCACAGGGATTGGCGCTATCAGCACAGAGCCAACAAAACAGATGTGCGGGCGTAATGTTGGAGGAGATCAACCGGTCGGCATCAGTAACCGTCTGCCGAACTTCTCATCATTTGTTGAAGTCGATCCATGTTATAGGCAGGTTTTTTGAAGTTGCCATACCACATGCTGAGAGGCTCGGTAATTAATTTCACACCAACGTGCGCGGCCATTCGCAGTACAAGTTCATTCAACAGCGCCAGGGTTTCGGCCAACACGAACGCAGAATAAAGCACGAAACCCACCAGGTTAGTTCGTTCAGGATCTAATAGGACTGACTCCAAGGCTGGCGCCGATCGGGGCCAGCCGGGTAATTGGAACAGGATGCCGTCGGAAGGATCGTCAGCTATGAGGTTGAGGCGACCACGGTGTTTAAGAACATCTCGAATTTGGGTCACTGCTGGCAGCCAACGGTTCGTGGAGTCCATCAATTTGCAAAGGTCTTCCGCCAGATTTTGTCGATGGATTTCTTGCGTGTCCGACTTTCCCAACTAGATGGCTGACCATCAGGGTAGCCTCTGATTGTTCTCCGAATAGAGGCCTCGACTGTCCAGCGCCACAGCAGACGCCAGTGAGTCCAGCAGGCTGAACACGTCAACATGAAAATCTTTGACGGCCAGACCCATATAGATTCGGTATTGGTCGTTTTCCCCGTAGGGCAGGACAGATAGTTCTCGATTCATCCAGTCGACCATCTCTAGTCTCGCAAAAATGTCCAAGAGCTTGCCGGTCACGAAATGAGTCGACGCCGCGATCAGGGCATAACGGGAGGGAGCGCCCCCTTGCCACCGTGATCGGTCGATTTGATGGCTTCAGCTTGTAGTTCAGCGTTCAGGTTAGTGAATGATTCGATGACCAGGTCGTAGCCGTCTTTCGTGCCCAGATGCAGGAACCCCCTGGCTTTTTGTATTCGACTAGGATCGATCATCGTCTAAGTCCTTCAAACGCGTATCGAGAAGCGGATGCAACCGATCACCCCGCCCGAATCCGCCAGATGTTTCGATAACCACCGTATGAATTGGATCACTGTCGGCGTTGCGGTTCTGTCAACCCAGTGACGATCCCGCGAAGCGCGTTGGCAATTTGGCGTGGAGAGTTTTTGAGGCCGATCGCACGTGCGGTTTAGAGGCCGGAGGTTGACAAGAAACTGGAGACCCGCAGGGAACGCGTGCGCCATTTGGCATGTTTGAGGAAGCACGAAGGGCATTAATTTTGAGACGGCCTGTTGGGATTAGTCGAATTGTTTTGAGGACTGGTGCCGAAGGAGGGAGTCGAACCCACACATCCGTAAGGATACTACGTCCTGAACGTAGCGCGTCTACCATTCCGCCACTTCGGCAAATTCTGTCCAGGTGTCTTGAGGAGTTGAAATTCGGCGGGTTGGACAAATACCCTCGTGAGCCGATCCAACGAGTTCTGGTGGGTAATCGAGGATTCGAACCTCGGACCTCTCGCGTGTGAGGCGAGCGCTCTAACCGCTGAGCTAATCACCCTTGTGCACAGCCTGGATCGTCCCCTCATAATGCCTGTCGGCGACGACGCGACTTCATGCATACGCGATAAGGCCGATGGCTCCGCCCCTTTGTTGTCCTTGCGGAGTGGCAACGACTGGGATCGAACCAGTGACCTAGCGCTTATGAAGCGCCCGCTCTAACCGCTGAGCTACGTTGCCACCTTGGTTACACCTGCACAAAATGATATATTACGCCGCAGTTTAGTGTCAAACGTGAGGCAGCCAAACAATCATGCAATCCGATAGCATCGACCCCATCGTCAAACGGGCCATAGCGGACGGTGTTTTGCAGCGAGCGGCCAGGGAATTGGACAAGCTGTTGGAAGAGCTAGCCGCCGCTCTCGACCCGTTCCCGTTCTTCATGGGAACCAGTTCAATTCAGGCCCTTGAGATTGATCCCGCTGGCGTGGCCGATCCTGCACGCGGCTGTGTCGTGGTTCTTCCCGATGGGCGACTGCGAGAGCTCGTGCTGCGTATGATGCCCGGCCCTTTCGATACTGGAGGAATCGACCAGTCCGAGGAATTCAAGGAGCTTGACCTGGCTCCAGGTGACTATGTGGCCTACGCTTATGCGGCGGCGGTCGAGTTGGCGCGAATTTTGGAGGAGCGCGAAGGGTAGAAGGCCCTATATCTCCTCGCCCGTCATGCTTTGGGACTTTTTGATGCGCCGGGGAATGCTTCTGAAGAACTGCCTCCAGGTGGGAAGCTCTGGGTGCGCCTCTAGTAGCTCCTGAAGTTTTCCTGCCCCACCGGATTTGAGCAGGGCGCCGTGTCCGCCACATATGGCGTCGAAGTCGAGGGTCGCCAGTCGAGCCAGCGAGGTCCGATAGGCCTCAGCGTCGTACCCGGGGAAGGGCACCGACCTGCTCACACGCTCTCCGTCACTGAATATGGTGTCTCCGGAAAACAGGGAGCCGGTTCCTTCCTCCAGAAAGCAGACACTTCCTGGCGTGTGACCTGGAGTGTGGATGACTCGGATTCCGCCAGCAATCGGCAGAACGTCACCCTCATCGACCAATGTGGCGACTGGTGTGCGCTCGAAGAAAGGGAGCGGGACGGGCAGGGAGCCAAACACGCCCATGTAATTCAGGCTCGCTCCGTTGCCTCGGCGTTTTGTGTCGGCGCGGTGAGCGATCACTCGCGCCCCGGTTTTCTTGGCAACGCTGCTAGCCGAGCCGATGTGGTCAGGATGAGCATGAGTCACTAGCAGATGGGATAACTCCTCCGGCTCTCTACCAATCTTGCGAATGTATTTGAGTATGTTTCGGGCGCTCCACGGCAGTCCAGCGTCCACGAGCGCGAGAGTGTCTCCCTCAATCAGGTATGCCCTTGACCACTTGACGCTTGGCAGCGTGTGGATGCCTGGTAGTATTTCCAAGCGTGAAACTCCATACGTTGATTCGACAGCGTTCAGTGTAGCCAGTTTCCGAGAACGAGGAAAGTAGCCGATTTGCGCTCGGCGACAAACGCCGTATAATGGGCGAAATCGCCGCAAGGAGAGCATTACATGGACATCGGAATTTCGACTTTCCCGACTGATTATTCGATAGACATCGCCAAGTTGGCCCAGAGGGCCGAGGAGTACGGATTTGAGTCGCTATGGGTGCCGGAACACTCCATTCTTCCGGTCAACACCGAATCGCCGTGGCCGGGCTCTCCCGACGGCAAAATTCCAAAAGTGTACGCGGACATCGTTGACCCGTTCATTGCATTGAGTCGTGCGTCCGCTGTGACCACCAAGCTCAAATTGGGCACGGGCATATGTCTTGTGCCGGAGCGCAACCCGCTGCTGCTGGCTAAAGAGGTTGCGACTCTAGATATGTATTCTCAAGGAAGGTTCCTGTTCGGAATCGGAGCGGGCTGGCTCCGTGAAGAAACAGAGATCATGGGCGGTGATTTCGCCCACAGATGGAGCCAGACACGAGAGGCCATTCTCGCGATGAAAGAGCTTTGGACCACCGTGGGAAGCGAGTACCATGGCAAGTATTACGATTTCCCGCCGGTATATTCCTTCCCGAGATCGGTTCAGAAGCCTCACCCTCCGGTGTTTTTGGGAGGTATGGCCAAAAACGTTTTCAAGCGCATTATTGACTACGGCGATGGCTGGATGCCCAATCGTGTGGTTCCCGAGGACGTCCAAAAAGGCAGGGCGACGCTAGATGAACTGGCAGAGGCCGCAGGCCGCGACCCGAAGTCTATTATCGTCTCAGTATTCGGTCAACAGCCGGACGCAGACCTCCTAATGGGTTTCGAGGAGGCAGGCGCAGACAGGGTAATGATCCGTGTCGAGACCGCCAACGAAGAAGACACTCTCAAGAATCTCCACAGCATCGCAGAAACGGTCTTGAATTAGGCTTTTCACTCAGGGAATTTCGGCATCACCGACTCTCCGAACAGCTTGATCGCCTTCTGGACGGCGTCGGTGTCCATCTCGCCGACGTTGATCTTGAGCATGAGGTTTCGGACGCCGAGGTCTCGTAACTCAGCCACCTGATCTGCGACCTGAGACGGCGTGCCGATGATTGTGGCCTGGTCGAAATCCTCTCCCACAGGTAGCGGCTTGCTGGTGTCCAGGGGTGGGAAGCCTTCCGGATTGTAGATTTCTCGCGCTTCGCGGAAGTGTTTTCTCTCCCTGGCGAAGCCCGGTTGTGCCAATTCTCGCGCTTTTGATTCGGTTTCGGCCACGAACATATTGCGAGCAACCCATATCTGGTTCAGTGCGTTTTCGGTTTGTTTCTCTGTAAATCCTGCTCCCAGCATCTCGGTTTTGTAAGTGGACAATCGGTTGGCCGTGTCCTCGGCTGTCTGGACGCCGATTAGGATAGGCCTGCCAATTCGGGCCATCGTGATGGTGGACGCTTCGCTGATGCAGGCTCGGACAATCGGCGGGTGGGGTTTCTGATAAGGGATTGGGCGGAGGGCAGGGAATCTCACGTTCCAGAACTTGCCTTTGAAGGTCAGATTTTCGGTGGTCCACGACTTCACGATCAACTCTTCGGCTTCGGCCAGGCGTTCCTCGGCCTCCTCCATCGGGATGCCGAAGCCCAGATATTCGTAGGTGTTGAAGGCCGAGCCTCGGCCCACGCCGAATATCAGCCTGCCGTGGCTGATATTGTCCAGCAGCGCCGTCTGCGCCGCCAGCCGCACCGGGTGATGGAACGCCATCTCCACCACGGCGAACCCGATCTTGATTCGCGTCGTGCGTGCCGCCACTGCGGCGCCGAACACCAAGGGGTCAACATACGCCGAAGCTCCATCAAAGTGGTGTTCTGTGAGCCACGCTGCCTCGAATCCCACTGACTCCTGAAGCTCAATTTCTGCCAGCGTGTTGTCAATTACTTTGCTGTCGTTTTCGGGGTTGTGGCTGACTGGGAATACGAACGAGCCGAACTTCATTCGAGCCTCCAAATTGTGTTGATCACAATGGAGAATATATCACTGTTGGGGTGATGGTTGTCCAATGCCTTCTGAGGCAGTACACTTGGGAACCAAATCGACGAAATGATAGCCGACTGGAGAGCTTGCGATGGTTGCGACGTTCAACTCCGACGCCCTCAGAGAGAAGTCCCTCCAATACCTGTGGATGCACAACCGTGACTGGACTCAGATGGCTGAGGACGGTGAACCTTCGATAATCGTCGGCGGCGAAGGAGTGCGCGTCACCGACGGCGATGGCAGGTCGTGGATTGACGTGAACGGCGGGTACAACTCCGTCAACGTCGGGTACGGAAGAGATGAGATTGCCGATGCCGCCTACGAACAGATGATGAAACTCTCGTACTTTCCCAACGGCACGACCACGGTGCCGATGGTTGAACTTGCCGAGAAGATCGCCGAGATTGCCCCAGGCTCGCTGAACAGGGTGTTTCCGGTCTCGGGTGGCTCCGAAGCCAACGAGACGGCGCTCAAGATCGCGCGAGCTTACCATAAGCGCAGGGGGGACAACGGACGCTACAAGGTGATAAGCCGTCGAGGTTCCTATCATGGGACCACCGCCGGAGTTCTGTGGCTCGGAGGCAGTTCTGCGGCCCCTCGCGATGACTTCGAGCCTATGTATCCCGGTATGGTGCACGCTCCGCAGCCCAACCCATACCATTGCGAGCTTGGGGGCGAGACCCCCTCAGAGTGCGCGACCCGATGCGCTATGGCTATCGAGGAACTTATCCAGTTTCACGGCCCCGAGACGGTGGCGGCGGTCATAGCAGAGCCTATATCTACCCCGATGGGCGCCGTGGTTCCCGGCGACGAGTATTGGCCTCTCTTGAGAGAGATATGCGACCATCACGGAGTTCTGCTCATCGCCGACGAGGTCATCAACGGCTTCGGGCGCACTGGCGAGATGTTCGCGGTCGAGCACTGGGACGTTGTGCCTGACATCATGACAATCGCGAAGGGAATCATCAGCAGCTACCTGCCTCTGGCCGCCACGGTCGTGAAGGACGAGGTCGCCGACGCCTTCGCGGGCAAGGAGAACTACTTCAGGCACGTATTGACGTTCAGCGGACACCCGGTTTCAGCGGCGGCGTCGCTTAAGAATATCGAGATTATCCAAAACGAAAACATGGTTGAAAATTCCCGCGATGTTGGAGCCTATTTCAAGGAACAGCTTGAAGGCCTTGCGGGCGATCATCCATTGATCGGAGACGTTCGAGGCCGAGGGCTTTTGATGGGCGTCGAATTGGTGTCGGATCGCGAGACCAGGGCGCCGGTGGCTGAAGATGTTCATATCGCGGACAAGCTCAACGAGCGGTTCAAAAAGTACGGCCTGATTTTGCGAATGTCTGGCAATATCATCAACATCGGTCCGCCCATCTGTATCACCGAGGGTGAAGTGGATGAGATTATCCACGCGCTCGATGTGTCGCTCTGGGAGGTCGAAGGCGAAATGGGCATCGCCCAGATGGCGTAGTCAGGTTCTTGATACGTGAAACCCTGATCACTTGACACGTAAATATGAAAGGCGAGTCTATGACCAACGCATTAGACACTGAGCAGATCAGAAGGTCCGCGCTGGAGCATCTGTGGATGCACAATCGTGACTGGGTTCAGATGGCCGAGGATGGAGGCCCTCTGATTATTGTCGATGGCGAGGGCATCCGCGTCACAGACTCAGACGGTCAGGAGTGGATTGATGCTCACGGCGGTTACGCGTCGGTGAACGCAGGCTACGGACGCACCGAAATCGCGGAAGCCATGCGCGATCAGATGAAGGCTCTGGCCTATTTCCCCCAGGGTTCGACTACCGAGCCGCTGGTGAATCTAGTCGAGAAGATAGCCGAACTGGCTCCCGGAGACCTGGAGCGCAGTTGGCCGGTTACAGGCGGATCGGAAGCCAACGAGACCGCCATCAAGATCGCTCGCGCCTATCAAAAGCGTGTCGGACAACCTGGACGCTACAAGATCATCAGCCGTCGGGGCTCCTATCACGGCGCGTTGGGCGCGGTGATGTGGACCGGCGGCAACTCTGGGCGAGAGGATTACGAGCCTGCGTTCCCTGGAATGGTGTACGCTCCTCAACCCAACTCGTATCGCTGCGAACTTGGTGGTGAGACTCCTTCAGAGTGCGCAGTGCGCTGCGCTCAGGCTATCGAAGACCTTATCCTGTTTCACGGGCCGTCCACCGTTTGCGCCGTTATTGCGGAACCGATCGCGTCGACTCCAATTATTCCCGGAGACGAGTACTGGCCCATGCTCCGGCAGATTTGCGACAAATACGGAGTCGTGCTGATCGCCGATGAGGTGATAAACGGCTTTGGGCGCACGGGCAAGATGTTCGCGATGGAGCATTTCGGTGTGACGCCGGATATTCTGACGATGGCGAAGGGCATCACCTCAAGCTATCTGCCTCTTGCCAACACCATCGTGACTCCTCAGATTTCTGACGCCTTTGCAGGTAGCGACAACATATTCCGGCAGGCGCTGACCTTTGGCGGGCATCCGGTCACCGCGGCGGCGGCGCTGGCGAACATCGAGATTATCGAGAGCGAGGGCATGGTTGAGAATTCCGAGAAGACCGGGGCGTATTTCTTGGAGCAACTCAAGAGCCTACAAGAGGACCACGAGATGATCGGCGATGTCCGCGGAATCGGCCTGCTTGTAGGCATGGAGTTTGTGAAGGACAGGGAGACCAAAGCGTCCTTCCCTGCGGAAGCCCAATTGGGCGATAAACTGACCGAGGCGTTCCGAGAGGAACGTTTGATCCTTTTGGGCGGAAATGGGAGAACCGTTGGCATGGGGCCACCGCTGTGCATGACGCCGGCGGACGTAGATGAGGTGGTCGGGAGATTGGACAGAGCGATAGGTAACGTCGAGAAAACGCTCCCAATCTCCTAGCATGCTTGTCGCGGGGTGACTTATGGTTTGTGGGCACGATGAGCCAGGGTCATTAGTTTTTGCGCACAGGACGGGTAATGTCCAACAATTACAAGCACGACTACGAAATTAGAGACGACGAGCGGGTCGCCATATTTATCGACGGCAGCAACCTCTACCATAGCCTTGAGGAGAACTGCCGAAGGTACGACGTCGACTTCGGGGCCTTTTCTGCCAAACTCGCCGCAGGCAGGCCGCACCTCAGGACCTATTACTACAACGTTCTGCGCGATCCAGACCGCAACCATCAGGCATACCAGGATCAGCAGAAATTCCTGACGGCGCTACACAGCACGCCCTACCTGGAGGTGCGTCTGGGAGTTTCAAAGCTTCGAGGTGACGTGCCTGTGGAGAAGGGCGTCGATATCATGATCGCCACCGATTTTCTCAGAATGGCATGGAACGACCTCTATGATACCGCGATTCTCGTAAGCGGCGACGGTGATTTTTCCTACGCCGTCCAGGCGGTCAAGGACTTGGGAAAGCATGTCGTGGTGGCGGCGTTTCCGGCGAATCTCTCCAAAGAACTCGGCCAAGTGGCAGACTCGAAAGAGTATTTTACGCCTGAGTATTTCGCCGATATCTGGAGCCGAAGACGCGGCCCTGAGAGGTCAGGTTCTTACAACAATAACGACCAGGGTCGGCGGTTTCGCCGCCCGTCACCCTCAAAACCAAGGCAACCTGAGGACGCCGGACCCGACCGGAACCGCAGATTCGACGAGAGAGATGACGACTTTTCGTAAATCCCAAAATCGCCGGCTGGAATTGACCCCTTTCACTTGCGACCCTATTGTGCGAAGGCGTGGCGCGAGTCTGGGCCATATTTGTTTGGCCCCGCATCGTCTTGTTTGATGAACCACACCAACAGTACGATCCATCCAATGATCACAGCGAAAACCAGCAACAGCCACCAGCCAGTTCTGTTGGTGTCATGAAGTCTTCTAACGCCTACAGCTAATCCGGGAATTAATACGGCAAGTTCGAACAATCCACCAAGAACGCCCGAGGTGCCAGCAATCGCGTCAGCGATAGACAATGCTATGCCAGCAATTAGCTCAAATAACGCCCACCACCAAAATTCAGCCCGAGTCGACCTGCCACGGAAGTCAAAGTACCGGTTGAACCCAAGCTTGATGGCATCAGGAAAGCTGACCATCGTCAGTTCAGTTGCGGCTCCTTGAGGACGAAAAGGCCCGGGTGAGCTTAAGGGAACGCCACAGGCGCTACAGAACTGAGCGCCCTCTGGGTTGTCGCGACCGCAATTCGGGCATTGCATGGTGACTCTCTTTACATGATCGGATATTCACAAGATGGGACGTGAATTTTTGCATCCGCGATAGTGGGGAACCCCTCATATCTTATTGACCGAGCATCGAAAGTGTCAACATTGGTTGCATCAGAACAACGGGTGATAAAGTACGCGCTGGTGGTGATCGTGAACAGGCGACAGCTACCTGCCTTGAATTGGAACGGCATCATCCACAGGATGATCGAAATACAGACCAATGGTTCAGACATCTGGCAGCCCTAAATTGGAGAGAAACTGGCCGCCGTCTAAGAAAAATTCGCTTTTCAATATATTGACGTATCTGATATACTCCGCTGTGGGATTCCGGCCAGATCATAACGCCGAGCTGCGCTTCATTTTTTCCTTAAGTTTGACATTTTGAAGGGCGTGCCGCGCCAGTGTGAGGCTGTTGGACCGTTATTTTTTAGACTCAAAAAGGGGACAACGCATGCCTGCCTATGCAGTCTTAGGCGCGCAATGGGGTGATGAAGGCAAGGGGAAGATCGTCGATGTCCTTGCGCGGGATATGGACATCGTGGCCCGATTCTCCGGCGGCAATAACGCCGGGCATACCGTAGTAAACGACAAGGGCAAGTTCAGCGTCCACCTTGTTCCATGTGGTATATTCTGGCCCCATACGATGAACCTCATTGGCAATGGTGTGGTGGTTGATCCTGACGTCCTTTTGGACGAGATCGACAGCCTCAGCGGTGATGGGATTGACGTTGCGGGACGCATCATAGTCAGTGAACGCGCGCATCTTGTTATGCCTTATCATGTCGTCCTTGATGACATGGCTGAACGCGCAAGAGGCGACAATCCTATCGGAACAACCGGCAAAGGGATTGGCCCCGCCTATAGCGACAAGGCTGCTCGGACAGGCGTGAGAGCGGCGGACTTGCTCGACATTGAAGCGCTCTTGCCCAGGTTGGATGCGATTCTAAGCCATACCAATGCTATCATCACGAAAGTTTATGGTGGCCAAGCCGTGTCCCATGAAGAAATATTTGAGAAATGCCGCGACTGGAGCGCTCGGCTGGCGCAGTACATCGGACCTGTGGAAAAAATTGCCAACCAGGCTCTGGCGGCAAATCAACACGTCCTGTTAGAAGGCGCTCAGGGAGTTCTGTTGGACCTTGACCACGGCACCTATCCTTTCGTGACCTCGTCGAACCCGACAATTGGCGGGGCGTCTGTGGGCATGGGAATCAGTCCCAGACATATCACCCAGATCACCGGCGTGTTCAAGGCATACAGCACTCGTGTCGGAACCGGCCCGATGCCCACGGAGTTGGAAGACGAAACAGGCGAGACCATTCGCGAATTGGCCCAGGAGTTCGGAACTACAACAGGGCGTCCCCGCCGTGTGGGGTGGTTCGACTCGTTGGCGGCTCGTTATTCCACGATGATTAACGGCTACACTTCGGCGGTTCTCACCAGGCTCGACGTGCTTGATGGGTTCCCAAGCGTTCAGGTCTGCACAGGATATATTGACGAGGACGGGAACGAGATTCAGGACTTCCCCGGCGGCGTGGCCGCTCTAGAAAAGTGCAGGCCGGTTCTGGAGGAATTGCCAGGATGGGACACGCCCACGGCTGGGGTTCGCCGTCTCGAGGACTTGGCGACTAACGCTCGCGCCTACGTCGACCGCATCCAGGAATTGATCGGCTGTCCGATTGATGTTATCTCGACCGGGCCGCATAGGGACGAAACGATTCTCGTCAGGCCCTTGATCGAAGCCTGACTCGTTAAGGGTTTCAGGATTGCGCCCATTGTATGCGCGTTCGTATCATAGGCGGTCCCGGCAGCGGCAAAACGACGTTGGTTCAGTCTCTGTCGGATCAAATCGCTGTGCCCTCTTACTCATTAGACGACGTGGCGTATGATCCTTATGGTTCTGGCACTAGACCCATCCACGAGTGCGTCCGTATTGTATCTGACTTGGCTTCGCAGCCAGATTGAATAACAAAAGGCGCCTTCCTACGGTGGATTGAGGCGCTTTTGACATCAGCGGACACTATAATCTGGCTGGAATTCGGGTGGCCGCGTGGAGGATAGTTTATCGGCACGCTTCGAGGAGCATCGCGAGGGACAATCCGCATCCGGGCGTCAGGCGGCTGATCCGGTTCTTAT
>Ga0207963_1000466_pt1 | contig 21432 bp, 31 predicted proteins | sample Knorr_S15_td_NAD_FD_185604 | JGI IMG/M metagenome (GOLD analysis project Ga0207963, IMG submission 185604) | Marine microbial communities from Southern Atlantic Ocean transect - Knorr_S15_td_NADW_ad_2500m_LV_A (SPAdes) (version 2) | ecosystem: Environmental > Aquatic > Marine > Oceanic | place...
GATCGAAGTCGAGGAGCTCCAGGAAAAACTCGACTCTCTCACCGCTGAAATCCGCCTTGAACTGTTGCCGAAAGACGAGACTGAACTCGCCGATGCCGTTGTCGAGGTGCGTGCCGGGGCCGGCGGCGACGAGGCAGGTCTGTTCGCAGCTGAGGTTTTTCGGATGTACCAGCGGTATGCAGAAACCCGGAAGTGGAAATTGAAAATCCTGAGTCAGAATGACACCGGCGTTGGCGGGATAAAGGAAGTTACTTTCGAAATCGCGGGTGAGCGCGCCTACCAGCGGCTGCATCTTGAAAGCGGCGTTCATCGTGTTCAGCGGGTGCCCACGACCGAATCGCAGGGGAGAATCCATACTTCGACCGCTACTGTCGTCGTAATGCCAAAAGCAGAAGAAGTCGATATAGAGATTAGCGATAAAGACCTGAAGGTCGATGTCTACCATTCGAGTGGAGCCGGGGGCCAGAGTGTGAACAAGCTGGCGACTGCTATTCGCATTACCCATTTGCCGACCGGACTTGTCGTTCAGTGCCAGAATGAACGGTCGCAGTTGCAAAACAAGATGCAGGCGATGGAAATCCTGCGCTCGAGGTTGTGGGACATGGAGTTACGCAAACAGCAGGAAGAGATTAGCGCAAACCGGAAAGCACAGGTTGGGACTGGCGACCGTTCGGAAAAGATTCGGACGTACAACTTCCCGCAGTCCCGGATAACTGACCACCGCATTGGCTATACGAGCCACCAGATGCAGCAGGTGCTGGGTGGCGAGCTGGACGGGTTTATCGACGCCCTGCTGCAAGAGGAACAGGCCCGAAAGCTGGCTGCCGCGGGTAGTTGAGGGGTTCGCTCGCCGCGGTGTGTGCCCCCTCCTTCGTGAGAGGGTTGGGGCGTGGAGAAATCGATCGCACAGGTGGCACTCGTCGGCGTGAATCAGCTCCACCGCTGAAATCATTCCCCTTCAACCCAACATTCTCCGTGAGTGAGAAGGGACTTCACGGTCCGACATGCTCCGTTGAATAAGTAGACTGATGTCATGGCTGCCAAAACTGTTTCATCGCTTATTCGATCGATAACTACGCGTCTGTCGTCGGTTGGAATTGATGATTCGGGGATCGATGCGCGGCTATTGGTGCGACACGCTTTCGGATGGTCGGCAGAGCAGCAACTCGGGAGGTTGACCGATCCTGCCCCGGTCGAGCAGCTTGAACTACTTGAATCACTCGTTTCCCGCCGCGTGGGGCGTGAGCCACTGCAGTACATCACTGGCAGCGCCGAGTTTTACAGACGACGGTTTTCAGTCGACCCCAGGGTGTTGATCCCGCGGCCTGAGACGGAGCAGCTTGTTGTACAGGCGATCGAGTTTGTGCGGGAGCGTGGCATCGAAACCCCTCGTGTCGCCGACATTTGCACGGGTTCGGGTGCGGTTGCGATTTCGCTGGCGCTTGAGATGCCAGCGGCCGAGGTTGTTGCAACCGATATTTCGGCCGGCGCACTTTATGTAGCCCGGCAGAATGCGGGTTCGCTGGGCGCCGAGGTTGGGTTTTTTGAGGGTGATTTGCTCGACCCGTTACTCGATGATCGTGGAAGGATTGATGTGATCGTGTCGAATCCGCCGTACATCCTGCGTGGGGCCATGCAAGGACTTCAAGCAGAGGTCGCCAGAGAGCCGAGCCTGGCGCTGGATGGGGGTGATGATGGCCTCGACGTGATCAGGCCGCTGTTCGTGGGCATACGGGCGGCATTGAAGCCAGGATGGAGCGCTGCGTACATCGAGATAGACCCGCCGATTGCCGAAGGGGTGTTCGATCTGGCAAAGGGTGAGTTTCCAGACGCCTCGATTTCGCTGTTGACCGACCTGGCGGGTTTGACGCGGTGCCTGGCTGTTGAGAACGGGTGATCACTGCCCCCGCGGGGACGGGGGGATTTAGACCGCGCGATCAGGCCCAAGATCCCTCCACAGGGGTCGGGAAATCGGGTACGTCGTGTTGCTCCGCCCTGGCGTGCCACGCGGAGCTGCATGCTGTCGTCCAGGTACGGCCCCGGCACGCCCGGTGATTAAAAAAGAAGCCCCGAGTTAACCGGGGCTTCTACGTATATCGAACAACAACAGCGGATTATCGCTTGGTGTACTGCGGTGCCTTTCGGGCCCTCTTGAGGCCGTATTTTTTGCTTTCTTTCATCCGTGGGTCACGGGTCATGAGGCCGGCGGCCCGGAGCGGCTTACGGTTGTTTTCGTCCATTACGACGAGGGCGCGGGCGAGACCGTGGGCGAATGCGCCAGCCTGGCCGGCCGCGCCCCCACCATGCGTTTTGGCGACGACGGTCACCTTGTCGGCCATATTTGTTGTTTGAAGAGGGCTGATCGCCTGGCGAAGCCACGCTCCAACGGTGAACACCTCGTCGATCGGCTTACCGTTCACGGTTGAACCGCCGGGCGTGTTGTAGACCCTGACTCGTGCGATGGCGGTTTTTCTGCGACCTGTGCCGTAGTAGTACTGCTGCTGTGTCAACTATTTCTCTCCAGAATCGCCAGTTGTTTTAGCGGGCGTCTTCTTGGCTGTGGTCTTTTTGGCAGCAGTCTTTTTAGCTGCTGGTTTTTTTGCTGTGGTCACTTTTTTCGCGGCTGGCTTTTTCGCCGTGGCTTTCTTGGCGGCTGGCTTTTTGGCTGCTGCAGTCTTCGCCGTAGCCTTTTTTACCGGGGTCTTCTTCGCCGCGGTTTTCTTTGCGGGGGCTTTCTTTGCCGTTGTTTTCTTCGCTGCGGTCTTCTTTGCGGGAGATTTCCTGGCAGGAGCTTCGACGGCTTCAGTTGCTACGGCATCTGCTTCGGCTTCGGCTTTAGTGGCCGCTGCCTTTCTGGCAGCCTGCTTTTCGGCGGTCGCCTTTTTTATCGCAGCAGCCGCGGCTGCAGTTTCTGCCTTCGCCAGGGCTTCGGCCTCACGGCTTTCGCGTCGATCGGACCCGATTACCTGCGCTGCGTGTGGGTGCTCCGGGCCACCGTAAACCTTGAGTCGCTTGAGCATGCGGCGGCCGAGTTTGTTTTTCGGAAGCATGCCCTTCACGGCCATCTCGATAATCCGTTCGGGGAACCGTTCCTGCATTCGCTCGTACGGAATCTCTTTAAGGGTTCCCGGGTACTGGCTGTATCGCTTGTATATTTTCTGCTGGGCCTTGGCGCCGGTGACTTTGATCTGGCTGGCGTTGATCACAACTACGAAGTCGCCGGAGAGCATGTGGGGCACGTAGCTGGGCTTATGTTTGCCCATCAGCAGCATCGCCACCTGGGTTGCGAGTCGTCCGAGTATCTGGTCGCTGGCGTCCAGTACCTGCCAGTCGTTCACCATCTGTTTGGCGCTCGGGTTGAAGTGTTTTAGCTTGGTAACCATGTTTGTTTCGTGATGAACTCGGGATTTTCGACATTCTAGTTTACGCCCGTATCCACTGTGTTCGCGGGTGTTGGAGCGGATGATTTCACAGGCAAGCCACACTCACCCGTACCTTCGTAAGCAATCTTTTCAAGGCAGAGGCCATGTGCGGGCATTACATGCGAGGCGGCACCGCGTTCGGCGGTAGCGAGCAGATCGCCGACCACCGCCACGGGCGAACCGCCGGTGCCAACGTCGCACAACACACCCGCGATTCTGCGGATCTGCTGATGCAGAAAGGCGTTTGCGGTGATTTTAAATTCGATGCTATCGCCGATTCGGGTGGTCGAGGCTGTTTCCACGTTGCGCATGGTAAGTGCGTCGTGTGGAGCTTTGGGTCCTGCGAACGAGGCGAAATCATGCAAGCCAACAAGGGCCTGGCTCGCATCGTTCATTGCGATTTCATCGAGAGGTTTGCGCACATGGGTCACGTAGTGACGGTCCAGTGCGGGTTCAGACGGTGCATCGTTGAACGTGTAGACGTAGGTACGCGCCGAGGCGTCGCCTCGCGGATCGAACCCGTCGGGTCCGTCCTCGACAAGTTGTGCACACCGGATGCGCACGTCTGTTGTCATGTGGAAGTTCAATGCTTTTCTGATCTGATCGGGTGGCATATCGGTTTCTGCATCAAACCGACCTACCTGTCCCCTTGCGTGCACTCCTGAATCGGTACGACTGGCGAAGTGCACTCTTATTTTCTCGCTGAAGATCTGCAGCAGGGCGCTTTCGATTTCGCCCTGCACCGTTCTGGCGTTGGACTGAAGTTGCGAACCGTGGAAGTTGGTTCCGTCGTATTCCACGATGAGTCCGAAACGCATTGCTTTCTAAAGGCCTGCCTGCTTATTCGACCAGCTCGATCACAGCCATTTCCGCGGCGTCGCCAGCGCGAACGCCAAGGCGAGTAATGCGTGTGTAGCCACCCGGGCGGTCCATGAACCGCGGGCCGATTTCGTCGAACACGGTTTTGAGCACACGCTGGTCGGTAATGAACGCAGCTGCGCGGCGACGGTCGTGCAGCGTGCCGCCTTTGGCCAATGTGACCATCTTCTCCGCCATGGGGCGGATTTCCTTCGCTTTTGCCACGGTCGTCTTGATCTGACCGTGACGGAGTAGGTCGGTGACCATGATCCGGAACATAGCTCGCCTCGGACCCGAAGCCCGGCCTAATTGTCGGCCTGATACCTTATGCCTCACTGGAGTCGTCTCCCGCGTTTTCGGCATCATCGCCGGCTTTTTCTACTTCGCCGGTAACTTCGGCGACCTCGCCATCGGTTTCGGCATCGCCTTCACCTTCGGGGTTCTCCTCAGGCAGGTAGTTCTTCTCGGCAAGCTTGTCGTAAAGTTCGTCGAGGGATTTCTGGCCGAAGTTCCGGATTTTCAGCAACTCGCCCTTCGGCATCATCAGCACTTCGCCAACACGGTTGATGCCAGCGCGCTTCAGGCAGTTCAGGGTTCGGGCTGAGAGCGAGAGAGTTTCGACAAGGGTGTTGAACACCTCGGGCAGAACTCCCGGTACTCCTGGGACTTCCTCATCGTCCTGCGGCTTATCGAGCCTTTTGAACAGGAAGAACCGCTCCATGAGCAGGTTGCCAGCCGCCTGCATCGCATAGAGCGGTGTAATCGTCCGGTCGGTCCATACTTCGACGACCAGTCGTTCGAGGTCGGAACGTTGGCCGACCCGAGTAGCTTCGACTGCGAAGTTTGCCTTGCGGACCGGCGTGAATATTGCATCGACCGGAAGCACACCGATCGGCAGGCCTTCTTCGTGGTTCGCGGGTTCGTAGCCGACACCCTGTTCAACGTTGAACTCGACCGAAAGCCGGGCTCCACCGTTGTCGAGTGTTGCAAGGTGGTGTTCCGGATTGACGATTTCAAAATCGGCGGTTGCCATTATGTCGCCAGCGCGTACCTCGCCCTCGCCATCGACTTCGAGCCGAAGTCGGCCGGGTCGGTCGGCCAGCGAACGCAGGCGTATGCCCTTCACGTTCAGCAGGAATTCAACGACCTCTTCCCGCATATGTTTGACGGTGGAGTACTCGTGGTGGATTCCATCAATCCTCACCCACGTGATTGCGGTACCCGAGAGCGCATTGAGCAACGATCGGCGTATTGGGTTGCCAAGAGTGACGCCCCAGCCGCGCTCAAGCGGCTCGGCTACGAACCGACCGTAAGTCTCTTCGTTTTCCTGAATTGTTATCGAGAGGTCTGGGACCTCGGGTGTTGGCGGCGGCAGTTCTTCCTGGGGAGTAATGCCGTACATTCGTTCGAGCATCTGCGCGAACTACCTCCTGGAGTAGTACTCCACTATTTGGCGTGTATCGATAGCGAGTTCGACGTCGCTTGGCTTCGGGAGCGTTACGACTTCACCAAGGGCCTTATCGGAGTCGACATTGAGCCAGCTCGGGATGATCGAGTTGGAACCCATGCCGGCGGAAACGATGTCGAACAGTCCGGTTTCTTTCGACTTTTCGCGCCAGCTGATGCGATCACCCGGACTCACCTGGTACGAAGGAATGTTCACTTTTTTGCCATTCACCTGGATGTGGCCGTGTCCGACGATTTGCCGGGCCTGGGGCCGTGAATCGGCGAATCCAAGTCTGTAGACAACGTTGTCGAGCCGACTTTCGAGAAGCTGGAGCAGGCGGTCGCCTGTAACGCCTTGGAGTCGGCTCGCTTTTTTGTAGTAATTGCGGAACTGTCGCTCGAGCACGCCGTAGATAGCGCGTGCTTTCTGCTTTTCCCGCAACTGGGTGCCGTATTCAGAAATACGTCGCCTTCGCAGCTGAGTTGACTTATCGCCTGGTGAGCTCTTTCGCCGCTCCCATGCGCATTTGCCTGCGGGGCGGGAGCAGAGCTTCATTCCGAAGCGTCGGCAGTTCTTACATTTAGGTCCGGTATACCTTGCCATCTAGTTTCCTGGTTGCTCGTCGTGGCTCGTTACTTGGTGGTTAATGTCGGTTTGTCGGCTGGATTCAAAGAGAAAGGCTGCAGTCCCGGCCCGATCTTGCCTGGCTGTGGTCTGCGGCCCTCGTGTGACGCGTTTAGACTCGACGTTTCTTTGGGGGTCGGCAGCCGTTGTGTGGAACTGGCGTGACGTCGCGTATCGACACCACTCGTATTCCTGCGGCCTGGATTGCCCTGATCGCGGCCTCCCGGCCCGCGCCCGGGCCTTTGACCATCACGTTCACTGTTTTGAGCCCGTGCTCGATTGCTGAACGCGCCGCGGATTCGCCTGCGCGTTGAGCTGCAAATGCGGTCGATTTTCTCGAACCGCGAAAGCCCATTGCCCCTGCGCTACCCTGTGAAATTACGTTGCCCTGCGGGTCGGTCAATGTAATCAGGGTGTTATTGAACGTTGCGTTGATATACGCCTTACCCTGTGGGACAAATTTTTTCTCGCGTCGTCGCGTTCGCTGCCTTGGCATATTTCTTTCTTTGTTCTTCTTTCTTCAAACGAGCGACTTACGCCGCGATACTTTTTAGATTGGCCGGAACACCTACTGGCGGTATTACTGGCGTTTCCGGGTGGTTATCAGCCCTAGGGAGCTACAACTCGCTTCCGACCGGCGACTGTCTGTCGGCGTCCCCGCTTTGTTCGAGCGTTGGTCTTTGTTCGCTGTCCTCGGACCGGCAGGCCCCTGCGGTGGCGTACACCCCGAAACGTCTGAATATCCGTGAGTCGCCGGATGTTCAACTGGGTTTCACGCCGAAGGTCACCCTCTATCAGCAGGCCCGTTCTTTCGACGGCGCTGCGAACTCGGGCGAGGTCTTCGTCGGTAAGGTCCCGGGCTCGTGTCGTGTCACCCATGCCAACGTCGCCCACGATTTTTTTGGATGTGGTGCGCCCGATGCCATAGATAGCAGTCAGTGCGATTTCGAGCCTCTGGTTGTCTGGAATGTTTACGCCGGCGATTATCGCCATGGGGCCGATTCTCCTGTTTTACGGCTAGCCCTGCCGCGCCTTGAGGCGGGGGGTTTGCTTGTTGATCACATAGACGCGGCCTTTACGGCGAACGATTTTGCTGCCGGGGTGCTTTGCCTTGACTGATGCCTTGACTTTCATGGTGTTTCTTTCGAGTCGCTTACTTGAACCGGTAGGTGATCCTGCCGCGTGTCAGGTCGTAGGCCGAGAGTTCGACCATGACCTTGTCGCCCGGCAAGATGCGGATGAAGTTCTTACGGATTTTTCCCGATGCGTGAGCGAGGACTTCGTGACCGTTTGGAAGTTCGATCTTGAAAAAGGCGTTGGGCAACGCCTCGTTCACGAGTCCCTCGACCTCAATTGCTTCCTTTTTCGCCAAATATCTTAACGCCCCGTTGATTCTCGTTCACAGTTATTCAACTGTGAAAATTTCAGGCCCGTCCTCCGTAACTGCAACGGTATGTTCGAAATGGCAGGAAAGTGCGCCATCTTCAGTGGCCACCGTCCATCCGTTATCGAGCATCCGCGTTTTCCACACTCCCACATTCACCATCGGTTCGATTGCCAGAACGAGACCGGGCCGCAATTCCAAACCCTACCCGGATGGGCCTAAGTTCGGGACCTGCGGTGGTTCGTGCAAATCCTTACCGATTCCGTAACCAACGTATTCCCTGACCAGTTCGAATGGTCGCGGGGCCACGTGGCCTTCAATGGCGCTCGATATATCGCCGACCCGGTTACCGGGCCGCGCCACTTCGATCCCCTTCACAAGCGATCCACGTGTGGTGTCGATCAGGTCATCCTTCGCATCGGTTGATGTGCCGGCGACTTTCGTGACTGCATAGTCGCTGTTGTAGCCATCGACGACCGCACCACAATCCAGAGTTACCAGAACGCCCGCCTGAACGACTCGGTCGATTGGAATTCCGTGAACAATCTCTTCATTCATTGAAATACACGCCGTTGCCCGGAAATCGTACAGTCCCAGGAATCCGGGTTTTGCCCCTTCCGCTTCGATTGCCCGGCGAGTGATATCGTCGAGTTCTCGGGTCGTGATCCCCCGTTCCAGCGCCTCGAACGCCTGCCGGACGGCAAACGCGACAGTCCGCCCTGTTTCGCGCATAAGTTCCAACTCCCCTGCCGTCTTATAAATGGCACTGGGAGCAGGTTTACCGCTTGTTGCGAACCTGAGCGTAGATTTGTCGTTCAATAGTCGTTCACTCTTAAGTATATCCCAAACTGGATTTCAGTTCGCATTTACGCCAGGCATTCCGGACTTTATTGTTTGTGATAGTTTCTCAAACACTTCATCTGGCGAGCCGGTCGCCACTATTTCGACTACGTCACCATGCGATTTGTAGTAGTCCAGTACGGGGGCGGTGAGGTCCTGATACACCTTCATTCGGTGGGTAACCGCTTCCGGTCTATCGTCGACCCGAACTGCCACAGAACCGCCGCAATTGTCGCAGATACCGGGCTGAGAGGGTGGATCGGATTCGAGGTTGTACGGAGTCTGGCAGTCGCCGCACAGCGCCCTGTTCGAGAGTCTTTTTACCAGTTCGTCGATGTCGACGGACATATGTATTACCTGGTCGACGGGCGTAGTGGTTTGTTCGAGGGCTTCATCGAGGGCTTTTGCCTGGACGACCGTACGAGGAAAACCATCGAGCAGTATCCCGGCCGGATGGTCGATGTGCTGCTGGATCATCGCGATTATGTGGGAGTCTGGAACGAGGTCGCCCCGGTCCATGAAGCCTTTTGCCAGCAGGCCCAGCTCTGATCCCGAGGCCACTTCAGCACGGAGCATGTCGCCAGTCGAGAGGTGCTTCATGCCGGTCGACTCAGAAAGCCGACGTGCCTGTGTGCCTTTACCCGCGCCGGGCGGACCCATTAATACGATACGCATTCTCGTTCTCTCCGCTCTCTAGCGGACGAATCCTTCGTAGTTGCGCATCAGGAGTTGAGATTCGAGCTGTCGCATTGTGTCGAGCGCCACGCCCACCATGATGAGCAGGCTTGTGCTCTGGATGATCGTGGTCGCGCTGGGCAAATTGGTGACCAGTTGTGCGAGGAACGGCATGATGGCGATGAAGCCGAGGAACAACGCGCCACCCCACGTGATTCTCAGTACCACGCGCATGAGGTAGACCTTCGTTGGCGGTCCCGGGCGTATTCCCGGTACGAATCCGCCATTTTTCTGAAGATTCTCTGCCAGGTTCTGCTGGTTGTGCACAACGAGCGTGTAGAAAAAGGTGAAGACGATGACAAGCAGGAATATGGCCACCCAGTAGATTGTGCTGGTTGGGCCGAATGAGTTCTGGAAGAAGCTGGCGACGGTCGAGACGAACCCACCGGAGCCGTCGTTGAAGTAGCTGGCGATCACTGACGGCAGAATCAGAATCGAGAAGGCAAAAATAAGCGGGATCATTCCGGCCGCGTTTACCCGCAGCGGAATATGCGTGGCACCCGATTGTCTATACATCTGGCCGCCTCTGAACACACTGCGGCCGTACTGGACCGGAATCCGACGCTGTGCTTCGGCGAAGTAGACGATCATGTAGACAATGGCTAAAGCGATGAAAATCAGCATGCCGACCTGGAAAACTTGGTCGCGCAGGAGCCATAACTGACCGACTACGCTTGGCAGGGTCGACACGATGCCGGCGAAGATGATCAGCGATATGCCGTTGCCGATTCCCTTCTCGGTTATGAGCTCGCCCATCCACACAAGCAACATCGTGCCTGCTGTCATGGCGGTGAGAATGGCCATCGTGTTCAACGTATTGGCGCCCAGCCCGATACCGCTGATTGCCGCTCCGCCAGTCGAGACGAAACCGCCGGCAAACAGGTTCAGCTGGCCGTAGCCCTGCAGGAATGCGAGCGGGACTGTCAGATAGTGGGTGTACTTGTTGATGGTCTGACGACCGCCTTCGCCTTCCTGAGATAGGTTTTTCAGGGTAGGGATGATGGGCGTCAAGATTTGCAGGATGATGGACGCGGTGATGTACGGGTAGACACCGAGGGCCGCGATAGACAGGTTGCGGAGCGCTCCGCCGGAGAAGAGGTCGAGGAATCCGAGCAGGGGGTTGGCCTCGAATGCTGCGGCCAGGGCTTCGCGATCGACTCCCGGTACCGGGACGTGGGCGAAGAACCTGAAAATAACGAGAATTCCCAGTGTGAAGAGAATTCTGAAACGCAGGTCAGGAATGCGCCATGCATCTGCTGCGGCGCGAAATAGTGCCGGTACTGCAGATTCTGATGCTTGCTTGGCCTGGGTCATATTTATTCAGCCGTTTCGGTCGCTTCGGCCTTTGGGGCTTTATCTTCTTTGGGCGCGTCGATAACTGTTACGGTGCCACCGGCCGCTTCGATCTTTTTCCTGGCAGATTTGCTGAATGCGTGGGCCGTGACATTGAGTTTCTTGGTCAGTTCGCCGTCACCCAGTATTTTGACTCTGGTTTTCTTCTTGCGCAGTATTCGGGCTTCAAACAGGCTGTCGGGTGTCACCTTTGAGCCTGGCCGCAGTTCCTGGAGTGTTGAAAGGTTCACGGGCGCAGTTTCGACGCGGAATATGTTCGTGAAGCCGCGCATGTGGGGCAATCGCTTGATGAGCGGCAGTTGTCCGCCTTCAAACAGGAATGGGACGTGCCCGGTCTGCTTCTGGCCTTTGGAACCGCGTCCGGAATAGGTACCGCGGCCCGAACCGTCGCCGCGGCCGACGCGCTTACGCGGTCTTCGGGAATTTTTAGATGGTTTTAGCTGGTGTAGTCCGGGCATTTCTTGATTTTTACTTACTCTGAGATTTACGTGCAGTTGGTAGGAATACGTGAATTGAGGTTATTTCTCAGCTTCGACGGTAACGAGGTGGACGACTCTTTTGATCATTCCACGCGTTACCGCGTTGTCTTCCTGAACGACTTCGTGTCGGATTTTGCGAAGCCCGAGGGCCTTTAGCGTTGCGCGCTGGTTAGGCTTGGTGCCGATGCCGCTGCGGATCTGTGTAATGCGTAGTTTTGCCATGTGAATCCTGACCTAATTACGAGGCAGTTTCGTCGCCTGGCTTGGTTCCACCTTTGCGTCGTTCAACAGTTGCGACAGGGTCGCGAAGTTGATCGAGCGCTTCGAGTGTGGCCTTGACAATATTGATTGAGTTTGGCGACCCGAAGGTCTTGGAAAGCACGTCTTTCACACCGACGGCTTCCATTACGGCTCGAACTCCTCCACCTGCGATTACGCCGGTGCCGGGGGCTGCAGGTTTCAGAAGTACCTTTGCGCCCGAGAACTTGGTCGTGACCGGGTGCGGGATCGTCGGGCCATTAAGAGTGACGTGCTTCATCGCTTTCTTGGCGTACGTCGTTCCTTTGCGAACGGCATCTGGAACCGCACCGGCTTTCCCGAGAGCTGCACCAACATTGCCGTTGCCGTCGCCAACAACGACCATTGCGTTAAATGTGAGGTTTCGGCCGCCCTTGACGACCTTCGATACACGTCGAATTTTGACGACGCGCTCGACGAGGCCTGAATCTTCTTCTTCTCGTCGCGGTCGGCGTCCTCTGCGGTCGCCACCTGGTCCACGTCCACCACCTTGGCCGCGTCCGCCGCCGCCACCTGGGCCGCCCGGACCTCGCCCGCCGCGTCCACCGGAATCGCCGCCCCCGCGAGGGCCTCCGCGTCCTTTGTTCTGAGTGGAAACCATTTAGAAGCTAAGTCCTTCCGAGCGGGCTGCGTCGGCTAATGCCTTAACCCGGCCGTGATATTTGTAACCGCCGCGGTCGAAAACGACCTTCGTGACCCCTGCCGCGAGCGCCTGCTTTGCAACTAACTCACCCACCGCTTTGGCGACAACGGTTTTCGTGTCACCAGATTTCAGTTCGAGAGAGGTTGCCGAAGCCAGAGTGTGACCGCGTTCATCATCGATAACCTGGGCGTAGATGTGATTACTGCTACGGAAAACCGCGAGTCGCGGTCGGTCGGCGATGCCGCGCACGTTTTTTCGCACGCGCCTGTGCCTGATCCACCGCTTCCTTGTATCGAATTTATTGCTGCCCATTGTTTACACACCCGTGGAGACGGCCGTCTTACCAGCCTTACGTCGGATTACTTCGTCTGAATATTTAATGCCTTTTCCGGTGTAGGGATTCGGCTTGCGGACTTTTCGTATCTGTGCGGCCTGCTCGCCCACGTCTTCTTTGCTCGGCCCGCTGATAACAATAAACGTCTGACCATCGGCAACGAGGGTGTTGTCGCCGATCGGGTCGACGAAAACTGGGTGCGAGTAACCGACGTTGACTTCCAGCCCTTTGCCCTTTTGTTGCACACGGTAACCAGTGCCGATTAGTTCGAGTCGCTTTGAGAAGCCGTCGGAGCATCCGATCACCATGTTGTTCAGCAGGCTGCGAGTAAGGCCGTGCAGCGCTCGCTGATCGGGTTCGTCGTTTGGACGCGCGACCGTAATAACCCCGTCGGTGAGGTCAATTTTCATAGTGGCTGGCAGGGTTCGGGTAAGTTCGCCGATCTTGCCTTTAACCGTGACAGTAGTGCCATCGACTTTTACGTCGACGCCGCCGGGCACGGTGATTGGGGCTTTACCTATTCGAGACACTTCAAATTTTCTCTCGTAAATGAATTTAGAAACAACTGTCCGGTTCGTTTTTACCAGACGTAGAAAAGCAGTTCGCCGCCGACTCCCTGTCGGCGCGCCTGCTGGCCTGTCATCACACCTTTGGAGGTAGACATGAATGCGACCCCGATACCGCCGAAGTACCTCGGCACTTCGTTCTTTCCAACGTAAACCCTGAGGCCGGGTTTGCTGACCCGCTTCAAACCCTGGATGACCGGGGTCTTATCTTCGTAGTACCGAAGTTGAACTTCGAGTTTTTTATTTACAGAATCTTCGTCTACTGACTTGAAACTGGTAATAAAGCCCTCATCGGATAAGAGCTTTAGCAGTGAGGATTTCATCCGTGAAGCGGGGACTTCGACGGCCTCATGCCTCACCTGGACCGCGTTACGGATACGGGTGAGCATGTCGGATATGGGATCTGTTACTGGCATCTTGATCGATTCTCTTAGTAGTCAGCTGTAATTACAGGCTTCCCTTGCGGATTCCGGGCAGTTCGCCCTTCAGCGCAAGATCGCGGAATGTGATTCTTGAGAGGCCAAAGAAGCGCATGTATCCCCGTGGTCGGCCTGTGACGGCACAGCGGTTTCGCAATCGGATTTTTGCCGAGTTTCGAGGTAGCTTTGCAAGTTCCTGTCGAGCTGCGAACCGTTCTTCGGGAGTTCGGTTAATATCGACCGAAATCTTGCGAAATTCGCTTCGTTTTTCGGCGTAAGCATCGACCAGTCTCTGGCGGCGCTTTTCTCTTTCGATCATCGACTTCTTAGCCAATACAGATATCTCCAGGCGGTTTAGCCAAATGAATTAATAGGTGACTACCGGTTCATCGACGTGCATGAACGGCATGCCCAGTAGTTCGAGGAGCCTGCGCCCCTCTTCATCGGTGTGTGCAGTTGTCACGATCGTCACCTGCAGGCCACGAATCCGGTCGACTTCATTGTAGTCAATCTCCGGGAAGGTAGATTGATCGCGGAGTCCCAGCGAATAGTTGCCGCGGCCATCGAACGCCGTCCGGCTGATCCCTCTGAAGTCACGGGTACGTGGGAGGGTGATATTCACGAGCCGGTCGAAGAACTGCCACATGCGCTGGGCGCGTAGTGTGACAGATGTGCCGACTACCGAGCCTTTACGAAGCTTAAAGTTCGCGATTGACATTCTTGCGCGATTTTCAGTTGGTTTCTGCCCGGTTATCTTCTGCAGGTCGCCGGTTGCAGCGCCCACGGCCGAGTTACTATCGAGCGCTTCGCCAAGCCCAATATTAATAATAATTTTCTCGATTGACGGCACCTGCATCGGGTTGCTGTATCCGAATTCGCGAATCAGCACCGAAACCACGTCGTCGCGATAGACCTGTTTCATGCGCGGCACGTTGACGACTATCACTGCTTTCTCGGACGCCGCGGGCTTTGCCGATTCAGATTTACCGGGCCTGACCTCGGTCTTAGCATCTGTTTTGGCGGCGGCTTTACTAGCGGCTGGCTTCTTTGCCGCGGCCTTTTTGGGAGTCGGCTTCTTAGCTGCGGCCTTTTTTGCTGCAGGGTTTTTGGCGGCGGAAGGCTTTGCGACCTTCGCCTCGGCTACCTGATCTTCTTTTGTGTTGCTGTCAGGAGCGTTTGCCACTCTTGACCACCCTTACTTTCGTCCCGTCTTCGAGGACCTTCTGACCTGTTCGACCGGCGTTACCGGTCTCGGGGTCGATGAGCATTACATTCGATAGTGACATCGGCGATTCACTCTGGACGATGCCGGTCTGTGCCACGCCCTGACGGGCCGACAGGTGGCGAACCGACAGGTTGACGCCTTCTACGACAACGCGGTTTTGGCCCGGGAGCACCCGGATAACGGTTCCGCGTTTGCCTTTGTCTTTTCCGGAGATGACGAGAACTTCGTCGTCCCGTTTTATTCGGGTTTGACTCATGATCACAGCACCTCCGGTGCCAGTGAAACAATGCGCATGAACTGCCTGTTTCGCAGTTCACGTGCCACCGGGCCGAATATTCGCGTGCCACTGGGGTTCTGATCCTCGCCGATAATCACGCAGGCATTATCGTCGAACCGGATGTATGAACCATCGGGCCTTCGGACTTCTTTGGAGGTCCGCACCACGACCGCTCTTACGACCTGGTGCATTTTTATCGTGCCGCCCGGTTGTGCATCTTTTACGGTGCAGGTGATCACATCGCCAAGCGACGCGTAGCGGCGCGCACTCCCGCCCAGGATGTTGATGCACAGCACCTCACGCGCACCGGAGTTGTCGGCGACTTTTAATCTTGTTTCTCGCTGAATCATCTTGTATTAGTTCCCGGACTCATCAGTCTCTGCAGTGCCCGAGAGGGCGGCCTCGGAATCGATATCCGAAGGCTGGACTTCGGCGACATCGACTTTTTCCAGTATCTCGACTAGGCGCCAGCGCTTGGAGCGGGAAATGGGGCGGGACTCTTCGATCAATACGCGATCGCCCACGGTCGCTGAGTTCTGTTCGTCGTGGACGACGAATTTCGTCTGTTTGCGGCGCGCCTTCTTGTAAATTCGGTCGCGTTGCAACCAGGTGATGCCGACCACGACGCTCTTTTCGTTTGTGTCGTTCAGAACAGTGCCGGTCCGCTGTTTGCGCGCCAACCTATTCTCCTTCGTTCTCTATTACAGTGTCGTTATCGGTTTCAGTCGAAATATCGGCGGGCTTCTCTGCGCGAGGATGCTCGGATTCCAGTTCGAGTGTGATTGCCCGTTCTCGGAGAACAGTCTTGATGCGAGCGATGGTTTTCCGGGCACTTTTCAGTTCGTTGGTGTTAGTGAGTTGGAGAGTCGCCTTGCGGAACCTGAGGTTCATCAGGCCGCGCTCCTGTTCGCCGAGCTCTTTATCGAGTTCGGTGTCGTCCAGTTCTCTTACTTCGCCAATCCGCATCGTCTAATCAGTTCCTGCCGCATCCTGCCAGTAATAACTCACGCCGCCAACAATTTGCTGGATGGGCGTTGGCCGGGCTTTCTTAAAATTCGTCGCTCCGAGCTACGATCCGGGTTGGGATCGAAAGTTTGTGGGCAGCTCGCCTCAGGGCTTCGCGTGCTGCATCTTCAGGTACGTCGGCAATTTCGTAGAGCATTCGCCCCCGTCGTACAACAGCTACCCAGTGATCGACGGCACCTTTGCCGCCGCCCATTCGAGTTTCGGCCGGACGGGCGCTCACCGGCTTGGCTGGGAACAATCGGACCCACAGTTGACCTCCACGTTGTACGTAACCTGTGATGGCGCGCCGCGCAGCTTCGATCTCACGAGCGGTAACCCAGCCGGGACCTTCCGCCTTGAGGCCGAACTCTCCGTAGACCATCGTCGCGCCGCGGGTCCGTATCCCGTTCATGCGGCCGCGGTGTTCTTTGCGGTATTTAGTGCGTTTTGGCTGAAGCATGGTTAGCCTTCGCTCCCACTTGCTCTCGAGCCGCTACTGCCGTTTCCGCCGCCGCCACGTGAAGACGACGAACCCCGGTTGCCTCCACGTTCGCCGGACGCCTGACCCTGGCCTTCCTGGCTCTCACCTAACGAGAGGCGGGCCATGGAGCGGGCACGGAGATTTTCGGCCGATGGAATCATGTCGCCGGTGTAGATCCAGACCTTGATTCCGATGACGCCGAAGGTCGTCTTTGCTTCAGATACTGCAAAATCTATCTGCGCCCTCAGCGTGTGAAGCGGTGTCCGGCCTTCCTTCTGTTTGTCGGTCCGGGCGATCTCCGCACCACCGAGTCGGCCGGCTACGACAACCTTGATGCCAAGTGCGCCCGACTGCATCGTGCGTTGCATGGCGAGTCGGACCGCCCTCCTGTAGGCGACGCGGCGTTCGAGCTGTTCGGCAATCGACTCGCCGACCAGGGTCGCATCGAGTTCGGGCTGGCGAATTTCCTGGATGTTCAGGCGTGCCCGTTTCTCGGTGAGCTTTTCGAGGTCGGCCCGGAGTTCGTCGACCCGGGTACCCCCGCGGCCGATAATTATCCCGGGACGGGCGGTATAGATCGTAACGACCAGGTCCTGTGCGCCGCGCTCAATTTCAACGCGAGATATTGCGCCAGATTCAGCGTAGCGAGTACGGATCAGGCTGCGTATCTCCTGATCTTCCTCCGTCAGACGCCGGTAGTCCGATGCCTTGTTGGCAAACCAGTGCGCTCGCCAGTCCTGTACCCCTCCGAGCCGGAACCCGATCGGGTGTGTCTTCTGACCCATTCCTAGTCCCTTACCTCGTCGACTTCAATGGTGATATTAGATGTTGGCCTGTCGAACGCCCCGACGCGACCCCGTGCCTTCGGCCTGAACCGCCTGATCCAGGTCGCTTTATCGGCTGTAATCCGAACAATCTTCAGGTCTTCACGTGACTGGAGATCGTTGTGTTCGGCGTTAGCGGTAGCTGCGTTGAGAATCTTGAGAATTTCAGCGGCGGCCGGGCTGGTCAGGTAACGCAGCATGGGAACTGCATCAGTAACCATTTTGCCTCTGATCTGATCAATTACCAGTCGCAGTTTGTAATCAGAAATACCTACGTTTTTTGTTCTTGCAGTGGCCATGGCTAACCCGTTGTCCTGTCGGACCTACCGACGTGGCCCCGGAATGTGCGGGTCGGTGCGAATTCGCCGAGCCGGTGGCCAACCATGTTTTCAGTCATGAGGATGGGCATGAACCTGCGACCATCGTGGACCGCGATTGTCAGACCAACCATTTCTGGCATGATCATCGAGGATCGCGCCCATGTGCGAATCACGTTGCGTGAGCCGCTCCGGCGGATTGCTCCCACCTTTTTCATCAGCTTCGGGTCGACGTACGGACCCTTTTTGATTGACCTTGACATCTGTTACTTAGAAGACCGACGGTTTTTTAGCGGTCATACCTCCGCCTGAGAATGTGTTTGTTTGTGCTCTTGTTGCGGCGTGTGCGCTTGCCGAGCGCAGGCTTGCCCCACGGGGTCTTCGGGCCCGGCATGCCGATTCCGGCGCGGCCTTCGCCACCGCCATGCGGGTGGGCGTTGGGGCTCATGGCTGAACCACGAACGGTAGGACGACGACCACGGTGGCGGTTTCGACCGGCCTTGCCCAGTTTTTCGTTTTTGTGATCGAGGTTAGATACCTGTCCAACGGTGGCAAGACAGTTGCTGAGCAGTCGGCGCATTTCACCCGACGGGAGCCTGACGAGGGTGTAGCCCTCTTCGTGTGCCATCACTTGTGCGACCGCGCCTGCGCTCTTCACCATCTGGCCGCCCTTGCCGGGAGCCATTTCGATGTTGTGCACCTGGGTTCCCGTTGGGAGCGAGCCCAGCGACCTGCTGTTACCTGTTGTAACCGGAACATCGTCGCCACTCTGGACGATATCGCCATCGGTCACGCCGTTTGGTGCAACGATGTAACGCTTCGTGCCGTCTTCGTACACCACGAGGGCGATCCTAGCCGAACGGTTGGGGTCGTACTCGATCGACATTACCGTGGCGTCACCTGACTTGTCACGTTTAAAGTCGATGATCCTGTAACGGCGCTTGTGGCCGCCGCCGCGATGGCGAACTGTCACTCGACCGTGGTTGTTGCGACCGCCTTTTTTGAAGAGCGGCGCAAGCAGCGACTTTTCGGGCTTGCCTTTGGTGATGTCCTTGAAATCGTCGGCGATAGTATCGCGGCGACCTGGAGATGTAGGTTTAAATTTTTTCAGGCCCATCCCTTAGGCTCCCTCAAACAACTGGATGGAATCGCCGGCAGACAACGATACGATGGCTTTCTTCCAGTCGGGCCGCTTGGATGGCCGTCGACCGTAGCGCTTCACTTTGCCCGGTACTGTCAGGGTGTTCACCTTGACGACCTTGACATCGAAGGCCCACTCGACTGCCCTTGCGATGTCGCGCTTGGTCGCACTGGTGTCAACTTCAAATACGTATCGTCCTGATTCACCGAGGATGGTGCTCTTTTCGGTAACGATCGGTCGTTTCAGGATGCGTGCGTTTTCCATTACTTCTCACCCCCGGCCGATCCCCAGAGGCCGTCGATCGTCGCGATGGCTTCCTGGGTGAAGATCAGGTTTGAAGCGGTGGTGGCTTCAAGCGGGTTCATAAGCGCGGCAGCCTGGACTTCGATGCCCGGTAAATTGCTTGCCGATTTGACTACGTTCTGGTCCGTTGCACCGGTAACTATCAGCGTTCGGCCCGAAAGATCGAATGCGGCCACGATGTCACGTATGACGCTGCTCTTTGGCACTTCGACCTTGATCGCGTCGATGACTGTAACCGAGTCTTCCCTGACCTTGTCAGAAAGGGCGATTCGGAGCGCCTGCCTGCGCATCTTCTTTGGCAGTCGCTGTCGGAAGCTGCGGGGGTGCGGACCATGCGCCACGCCACCGCCGATTCTGACCGGTGACCGTCGGCTACCCTGCCGCGCCTGGCCGGTTCCCTTCTGGGGCCGAATTTTGCGGGTTGAGAAGCTTACTTCCGCCCGTGTCTGCGTATCTTGCGTACCCCGTCGTTTGTTTGCCTGTTGGGCGAGCACGGCCTGATGCAGCAAAACGTCGTTGCTGGCTGCGCCCCAAACCGTGTCGCTGGCCTCAACGGACCCGACGACTTTACCCTTGCTGTCTTTTACCTGCAGATCCATTAGTTGCTCTGCTTCTCAATTCTAACGATGCCGTTATTTGCGCCCGGAATTGGGCCCCGTACAAGTACGACGTTCTTTTCGGGGTCGGTCGCTACGATTTTTAGTCCTTTGACAGTGACCCTGTCGACACCGTAGTGGCCGGGCATTTTTTGGCCGGGCCAGACACGTCCCGGTGAGGTACCGGCTCCGATTGAACCGGGGGAGCGGTGACGGTCGGACTGACCGTGTGTCTTCGGGCCGCCCCTGAAGCCCCAGCGGCGTACAACACCGCTGAAACCCTTGCCCTTGGAGGTGCCGATCACCTTGATTGGCTCTCCAACTTCAAATACATCGGCCTTGATTTCCTGTCCGACTTCAAATTCGGAAAGGTCGTCGACGCCGAACTCCTGCAGGTGCGTGAACCTTCTACCTGACCGGTCCTGGTGGCCGGCTTCTGGTGAGTTCAGCCTGCGAGCAGAACCAAACCCGAGCTGGACAGCCTCGTAGCCGTCGCGGGCTTCCGTCTTCACCTGGGTGACGACACAGGGCCCGACTTCAACTGCCGTAACCGATTCAGCGGTTCCGTCTTCGTGATAGTAGGTTGTCATTCCGATCTTTCGACCGAGAAGTCCAGCGATAGTCATTTCGTTTACTTGCTTGCCGTTCAGCCTAGAGTTTGATTGCGATATCAACGCCAGCGGGGACGTTGAGCCGGGTCAGTGAGTCGATTGTTTTCGAGCTGGGTTCGAGAATGTCGATGAGGCGTTTGTGAATGCGCAGTTCAAAATACTCTCGAGAATCTTTGTGAACGTGTGGTCCCCGAATGACTGCGAATCGGCGAATTGCCGTTGGCAACGGCACCGGTCCGGCCGTCTGCGCACCAGTCCGCTCGGCAGTTTCCATAATCTGCTGGGCCGAGATATCGAGCACGCGGTGATCGAATGCCTTGAGGACTATTCGAATCTTCTGTCCTGGCATTACTTAGATTCCTGTCACTTTCTCTGCAACATTTCTGGGTACCGGTGAATAGTGGTCCAGCTCCATTGCAAAGCTGGCACGACCGGTGGTGATTGATCGCACATGGGTTGCGTACTGGAACGTTTCGGCGAGCGGGATAAACGCAGTCACAACCTGCGTGGTACCGCGGGCATCCATGGCCTGTACCTGTGATCGCCTGGAGTTCAAGTCGCCGAGTACATCTCCGAGGTACTCGGACGGAGTCACAACTTCGATCTTCATGATCGGCTCGAGCAGCGCCGGCTTGCCTTTGTTCATTGCGGACTTGAACGCCATCGAGGCGGCCACTTTGAAGGCCATTTCCGAAGAGTCGACCTCGTGGTACGACCCGTCGATGAGTACCGCTTTCATATCCACGACCGGATAGCCCGCGATGACGCCGGACCGGGCGGCTTCGCGGAAGCCCTGCTCGATTGGCCTGAAGTATTCGCGTGGCAAAGTCGAGCCTGTAATTTCAGATTCAAACTGCAAGCCTTCTCCGGTCGCGAGCGGTTCGAGTCGGAGCGTGCAATCACCGAACTGGCCGTGACCACCTGTCTGACGTACCAGCTTGCCCTGCGCGGTGGCCGTTTTTGTGATGGTCTCACGGTAGGCGACCCGGGGGGCGCCGACGGTGGCATCGACATTAAATTCCCGGCGCATTCGTTCGACTATGACCTCGAGGTGAAGTTCGCCCATTCCGGCAAGGATGACCTGGCCGCTCTCTTCGTCGCTCGAAACGACGAGTGTCGGGTCTTCGTCGGCGAGCCGGAGCAGGCCTTGATCGGTCCGCTCTCCCGGCACCCCCGCGGAGACGACCCGGCGCGTGACGAGCCGTTCGAGAACGGCGGGATAGCTCTCGTCCGCTCGCGCGCCCTGCCCGT
>Ga0207963_1000478_pt1 | contig 21287 bp, 13 predicted proteins | sample Knorr_S15_td_NAD_FD_185604 | JGI IMG/M metagenome (GOLD analysis project Ga0207963, IMG submission 185604) | Marine microbial communities from Southern Atlantic Ocean transect - Knorr_S15_td_NADW_ad_2500m_LV_A (SPAdes) (version 2) | ecosystem: Environmental > Aquatic > Marine > Oceanic | place...
AACGCGACCACCCTGAATGTTGATTCGGCCATAAAAGGCTGCAGTGAGCCCGTAGATGATGCCACTTTCCATTTGTGCCCTAACTATCGATGGGTTCACAACCATGCCACAGTCAATCGCACACCACACCTTATGCACGCGCAGCTGGCCGTTCTCAATAGAGACCTCTGCAACTTCGGCCACGAATGACCCAAAAGATTCCGCTACCGCGATTCCGCGTGCCCGACCACCAGGAACTGGTGTTGCCCATTCCGAGACCTCCGCTACCGCGTCAAGAACTGCCCTATGGCGAGGATGCTCCTCCAATAGTTCCCTCCGATACTCGTAGGGATCCTGACCGGCAACGTGAGCCAACTCGTCGATGAAAGATTCGACCACAAAAGCATTCTGTGTATGCCCCACAGATCTCCAAAAACCGACTGGAACAGGTAAGTCCACTTTTGAATATGTCACCCGCATATTCGGAATATGGTATGGCTGATCTTGCGCACCTTCAGTGGATGTGGGGTCACTACTTCCTGCCCAGTTTGTTGCAAAACCGGGAACCCAACTTGGCACCATCCGCTGTAAGATCGACTGGCTTGCGATACGATGACGCCAAGCTTCAGGCATCCCATCCACACCTAGTATTGCGGAACATTCGTGATAAGACGCAGGTCGATAAAAATCATGTTGCATGTCGTCTTCGCGGGTCCAGATGACCTTGATTGGACCATCAACTTTACCAGCCAACTCCGCTGCCTCCCGAACGAAATCTTGCTCAGCGCGACGGCCAAAACCTCCGCCCAGGAATGTGGTATGGACCACTGTGTTATCAGGGCTCACTCCAGCAGCCTTGGCAGCCACTTGGCGTGCCCCACCGCCTACAAGCCTTGGAGCATTCTGGAACTGTGTGGGCGCCCACACGGTGCACTGGCCATTACGAACCCACGCAGTGCAGTTCATCGGCTCCATCGTTGCATGCGCAAGATACGGGAGCGTATATGCCGCCTTTATTTGTTCTCTATCCGAGTTCAGAACTGAATCGATGTCACCCTCTTCGCGTACCGTTGCTCCATCCTGATTAGCCGCTTCTTGAAGGCGATCTATGATTTCTGCGTCATCCAGAGTACTCCATTCGCCATCCTCCCATTCGACGGTTAGCAAGCCTCGTCCCTCCTGGGCTGCAACGTATCCGTCTGCAATCACTGCGATTCCGCTCTCTAGTTCGACGACTTCATCAACACCATGCACTTCAAGTGCGCCAGTGGGGTCAAACGCACGGAGTACACCTCCGAAAACTGGAGAGCGAGCAACCAGAGCCACTCTTGTATCGCTAGGACCAGCATCCATTCCGAAAATGGCCTCGCCCGTCGTCTTGGCAGGGACATCTAGCCGAGGGGCTGGCATGCCAATGACCTGGAAGTCAACGGGATCCCTGAGTGGCACGTCCTTGGGTACATCCAGTAACGCAGCGGCCGAAGCTAGCTGAGCATAGGTAAGCTTGGAGCCGTCCGGGTGAACGGCCTTGCCTTCGTTCATCTGGACTTGATCAGGTGCGATCTCCCACCTCTGAGCTGCGGCTTCACGAAGCATCCAGCGCGCCTTTGCGCCCGCCTTACGCAGCGGCAACCAAGAGTCCCGTATACTCGTACTTCCTCCGGTCAACTGCATGCCACCCATCGCAGTCCCGTACGCAGGGTGGGCCGGCGCAAACTCGAATGAAACCTGAGAGAGAGGCACATGCAGTTCTTCGGCAACCAATTGAGGTAGCGCGGTGGCAACTCCTTGGCCCATCTCAGACTTGGCGACCATCACAGTGATCGAACCGTCCACGTCAATACGTAGGAACGCACTAGGCGCGAAGGCAGCATCTGTCGGCGGAGCTTCGGGTCCTTTGATCACCCGGTATGACACTCCTAGTGTGAGCCCCGTACCAGCCAAAACACCGATTTTCACAAAAGTCCGCCGGGACAGATTCTTTGTGATGCCCCTGCCCTCTATCGGGTCGCCAAGCTGATCGTTCACTCTTCGCCCCCGGCACCACCACCATCAGTCGAAGCTAGCTGCTCTTGGATGCCTGCCGCCCTGTGGATTGCCCGTCTGATCGCGGGATAGGTACCACAGCGGCAGATGTTACTCGACATCGCTCCGTCGATGTCTTCATCGGTGGGATTTGGATTCGCTGCCAACAACGCGACAGCGGATAGAATCTGACCCGATTGGCAGTACCCGCATTGGGGAACCTGCTCCTCAACCCAAGCCTCTTGGACCGGGTGTGTACCTTTCTCGGAAAGTCCCTCTATCGTTATGACCTCAGAGCCTTCAGCAGCGCTAATCGGCATCTGGCATGATCTGGTCGGTTCGCCATTCACGAGAACCATGCAGGCTCCACACTGTCCGATCCCACACCCGAATTTCGTGCCGGTCAATTCCAGTGACTCCCGAAGAACCCAAAGAAGCGGGTTCGCGCTGGGAACGTTGAGTTCCTGGACTTCGCCGTTGAGCGTAAACTTCACCATCTCTTATGCCTACCGATCAAGAATCTTTAGTCCTCAATAATGGCCCGAACTACCTGTCTTGCGCCACAGACTTCAGCGAACAAGAACGTTCGAAGCAGGCAGTAAATACATACTGCACGCATACAGGGGTGGAATGGTGGCGAGAGTGATTAAACGACGATCAATTAAGCTCGTATGAATCGTTGAGTCCTCCGACAAAGGCCTAGTGACCATGTACCAGCCACCTTTCTGTGTCTATGGCAGACGTTATTTCTTCTTCTGGTCCGTCAATATCTTGCTCTTAGCGAGTATATCTTCCTGCGGAGCGGACTACGATACAGTAATCCAGGGCGGACGGGTTATGGACCCGGAATCTGGCTTGGACAGCATACTGAACGTAGGGATACGGGAAGGGCAAGTAAGTGCGATCTCAGGGGGCGCCCTAGACGGTAGCGAGGTTATTGATGCTACCGGATTGATTGTCGCACCCGGTTTCGTCGACCTTCATCGACATGGGCAAAGCGAAAGAGCGTATCGCCTACAAGCTCAAGATGGGGTTACTACCGGGCTTGAACTTGAGATTGGGACTCCAAACGCAGCAACCTGGTATAGTGAGAGAGAAGGTGGCCAACTCGTCAACTACGGGGTTGCTATAGGCCATATCGGAGTTCGAGCAAGAGCCATGGGGGACTCCGTTCTTGGTAGTGGAGGCATAACCACGAGGCAACCATCCTCACCGGATCAGATCGCTGAGACTGAGAAACTTATTCGTGAAGGACTGGCTCAAGGTGCTATAGGCGTGGGGTTCGGAACTGCTTACACCCCCGGGGCAACAATGGCTGAGATTGAACGTATGTTCAGTGTAGCTGCTGATCTCGGAGTAACTGCTTTTATCCACATGCGCGGTGGCCTGGAGGGACTCGACTCTACGCTGACAGCTGCAAACAATGCAGCAGTATCCCTTCACATTGTGCATGCTAACTCAAGCGGGGGCGGAGACATCTTGGAGTTTCTAGAGATGATCCAAATGGCTCAGGATGAAGGACGAGATGTAACGACAGAAGCTTACCCTTACGGAGCCTCACAAACCGGAATCCAGTCTGCGCTCTTCGACGATTGGGAAAGCTGGGATGAGGAGCGGTTCGAACGGCACCAGTGGGTCAGAACCGGAGAGCGCCTAAATCGTGAGACCTTTGGTAAGTATAGAGAAGAGGGTGGTTCCGTCATCATCCATGGTCGAACAGAAGAAATGACACTGGCTGCAGTCACCAGTCCATTAACGATCGTCGCTAGCGATGGAGGTATCGGACATCCTCGGGGTGCGGGAACATTCGCCAGAATCCTTGGCCGCTATGTCCGTGAACAAGGAGCTCTGGGATTAATGGACGCTCTCGCGAGAATGACGATCCGCCCAACTCAGAGGCTTGAGGAGTTTGTACCGGCGATGGAGAAAAAGGGACGGATTCGTGTAGGAGCAGATGCCGATATAACAGTCTTTGATGCGGAAACGGTGATCGATCGCGCAACCTACCTGGAAGGATCACTCGTCTCTGATGGGATTGAATACGTTCTAGTAAATGGAATCCCGGTAGTGTATGAGGGTGAAATCGTTGAAGGCGTTAGGCCCGGGAAAGCGATAAAGGCTAAGAGTAATTAGCCTCCATTAATTCCCGGATCACTATTCCATTACACGGACAAAGGAGTGGAGAGAATCTCGGCTCGCACGATAAGTCCTGTTACCACCTATTCCGAACTTAAATCCGAATGATCCCCTTTCTCCTATCATCGGACGCAGCTTCATGAAGCACCGCAAGACTCAGGAACAGAAGCGTGTAACTGCGCCTGTCCGTCTCGAGAGGCAATTGGGGCTCAGGGATGTGTACGCACTTGCTACGGGAGCAACGCTTAGCTCTGGCTTCTTTCTACTTCCTGGCCTGGCTGCGGTCGGTGCTGGATCGGCAATGCCGCTTTCCTACCTCCTAGGAGCGGTAATCCTGGTGCCGGGTCTACTTAGTATGGTCGAACTCACGACCGCCATGCCCCGAGCCGGAGGTATTTACTATTTCCTCGACCGGAGTATGGGCCCTCTTATGGGGGCGATCGGCGGGTTTGGAACCTGGGTCTCTCTCATTCTGAAGTCAGCGTTTGCGCTCGTTGGTGTTGGTGCGTACCTGCAGATTTTTGCGCCGAACCTCGATATGGCCCCTATCGCTGCTGCTTTTGCGATTTGCTTCGGGGTGGTCAATCTCTTCGGAGCGAAGAAGAGTGGAGGGTTTCAAGTTCTGCTACTGTGTGGGCTTCTGATCCTGCTCCTCTGGTTCTGTGGGGTGGGGTTTCTACAAATGGAACTCCGTGAATTCGACGGATTTTTTGAGTCTGGAAGTGCCGGAATTATAAGCACCGCAGGACTGGTGATCGTCAGCTATATGGGTTTAACAAACGTGGCCAGTGTGGCAGAAGAGGTGAAGAATCCCGGATTGAACTTACCCCTAGGTATGTTTCTCGCATTCGGTACGATCGTTACCATATACGTATTAGGGACCTCGATTATGGTCGGCGTCGTGGGCGTGGAAACTTTGGCGAAAGACGGCGGGGACCTGACTCCCATCGCTACCGTGGCAGAAGCGCTCGTGGGTCGGTGGGGCGCCATCGCGATGACTGTTGCAGCGCTTCTTGCCTTTTCGTCGGTTGCCAACGCTGGAATCCTCAGCGCTTCCCGTTATCCGCTAGCGATGGGCAGAGACAATATTCTTCCTGATCTCTTCAGCCGGATTGGAAGTCGAGGGACACCGATCATTGGAATCATCTTCACCGTCGGGATGATCCTTTTTGCCGTAACGGTCTTTGATCCGACCAATATCGCGAAGCTCGCGAGTGCTTTTCAGCTGACCTTGTTCGCTCTGGCCTGCTTGGCAGTCATCGTCATGAGGGAGAGCAAGATCGAGGCATACGACCCCGTCTTTACTTCGCCACTATACCCCACTGTTCAGATCTTTGGGATTCTGGCTCCGTTTTGGCTCATCGTCACCATGGGGTTGATGCCGACCTTATTCACATTCGGTCTCATCTTATTCGGGGCTATGTGGTACACATACTACGCCCGGCACCGGGTGGACCGAGAGGGAGCGATCTTCCATGTGTTCGAGCGTCTTGGAAAAAGACGTTACGAGGGCCTGGATATGGAATTGCGCGAAATCATCAAAGAGCAAGAGACTCGGGATTCTGATCCCTTCGATCAGGTGGTCACCGAAGCGTATGTAATTGATATCCTGCACCAAGCCACCTTTCAAGAATTAGTCACTCGAGCATCGCGAAAGCTCGCAACCCAGCTTCCTGTTTCGGCAAGCCAACTAATCCCAGGGTTCCTAGAGGAGTCTAGCATAGAAATAACTTCCTCCGCTCATGAGGTAGCCATTACACATGTACGAATTAACGGCTTGGAAAGACCCCATATGCTGCTTGCGAGAGCACAACATGGCATTCGGATTTACACCACATCCGATGCTCAGCTAGGCCGTAGCCCAGATGATTTGATCCGAGCGATCCTCTTCATCGCTACTCCTGAAGACAATCCTGGACAGCACGTTCGACTCCTCACCCGAATCACGAAACGCGCGGAAGATGACGGTTTTATACCTGAGTGGCTGGAAGCTCGAACGGGGCAAGATCTTAAGGAAGCACTCTTCCACGAAGAGGTGATGTTCGCGATGCGGCTAGAGCACGGGCTGGCTGGGGAAGAATTGATTGGCAAGTTAATCCGGGAATTTCCTCACCCAGAAGGCACTCTGGTCGCTATGATCAGACGCTCCGGAGAGCTGATCATACCCCGTGGCGATACAGAGCTAATCGAAGGGGATCGGCTCACTCTTATCGGAAGAGCAGAAGGAATCGACCAACTCCGTGAACTATACGGTATCCACACCAGAAACTAGGGGGACTCGCGCACCAGTCGCCTGTGCCCCCTATTCAGCGCCTGTAATGATATGAGGGGAGGCTATAAAGTATGAAGGCTCGGTACATAGCGTGCTCGACAATAGCAACTATTTCGCTTACTGCTGCGCTCGTTCTGGAAGGAACTGCACAGGTGACGTACACCGCAGAGCAAGCAACAGCAGGTAGCGTCGCATACGAACAGCACTGCGCTGAATGCCACCTGCAAACACTTGTAGGTTCGTTCGAGGCCCCCGAACTCGCCGGACAAAACTTCCTTGGCTACTGGGGGGGAAGACCGGTCGAAGAACTCATGGAAATGGTGATATCGATGCCACCGGGCGAGGAGGGCTCGCTCGCTCAAGCCGTATACGCAAACATCGTCGCTTATCTTCTGGAGAGAAACGGATTCCCGTCTGGCCCTGCGGAACTCGTAGCTGATGCAACTGGCACACTGGAAGGCTCTACGGGACCACAAGAGGCACCTACTACCACCCCGACCCGAAGTACTGGCCCAGCGACCCCGACCGGGGCAGCATTCGGTGGACGTGGCGGTGCCTCCGGTGGTGGTACATCTACATTCCATGAGGTTACAGACTTCCGTCCAGTAACTGATGAGGAGTTGGTGAACCCCGACCCTGGGGATTGGCTGATGTATCGGAGGACCCTGGATAGCCAAGGATATAGCCCACTTGATCAGATCAACCGTGAAAACGTAACTGACCTGAGACTGGCCTGGGCTTGGGCAATGGAAGAGGGGGCCAACCAGCCCACGCCGCTCGTTCGTGGGGGGGTTATGTATCTCACACATCCCATGAACACCATACAGGCACTCGATGCAGCAACTGGTGAATTGCTATGGGAATACCGAAGAACTTTCCCAGAAGGGTATCGTGCATTCTTCTCCCAACTCCGCTCGATTGCAATCTATGAGGATAAGATTTTCGTCCCTACCAAGGACGCTTGGCTAGTCGCCCTGGATGCAAGAACAGGTGAGGTGGTTTGGGAGACCCAGATAGCTGATTACCAGCAAGGCTACACGAATGTCGCAGGACCGATCGTAGCTCGTGGAAAAGTGATCAACGGCATTAACGGTTGCGGGCGATTCTTCGAAGAATCGTGCTTTATTACGGCGCACGACGCAGCAACTGGCGAGGAACTCTGGAGGACCTTCACAATCGCCCGACCGGGTGAATTCGGTGACGACACCTGGGGGGACATACCATTCGAACTACGTGGTGGTGGAGATGCCTGGATTACGGGAAGCTACGACCCGGATTTGGATCTCATCTACTGGGGAACAGCGCAAGCAAAGCCTTGGGTGCCAGCGAGCCGAGGTATGACTACAGCGGACGCTGCCCTTTACACGAACTCTACACTTGCGATCGACCCAGAAGATGGCCGGATTGTATGGTATCGGCAGCACGTGCCAGGGGAAGCTCTCGATCTCGATGAGACATTTGAACAGGTCTTGATTGATCGGAATGGTGAGAAGCTTCTCTTCACAATCGGAAAGCACGGTATCCTATGGAAACTGGACCGTATGTCCGGTGAGTTTTTTGGGTACAAAGAGACCGTATACCAGAATGCATTTGATTTCATTGATCCCAATACGGGAGTAGTTACCTACCGACAAGATATTCAGGAGGCAAAAGTAGGGGAGTTCATTTCGGTATGTCCGAGCACAGCTGGGGGACATAATTGGCCAGCGATGGGGTACAGTCCGGAAACCAATGCAGTCATCATCCCACTAAGTCAGACCTGTCTGAACATCTCCGGACGAGAGATTGCTCTCGAAGTCGGCTCTGGCGGAACGGGCGCTGCACGTAGCTGGGAAGAGATGCCCGGTACGAATGGGAATCTTGGTAAGCTTGCTGCATACGACATCGACACCCTAGAGGAACTTTGGAGCGTCGAACAGCGTGCGTCTTTCCTGACTGCCGCGCTCCCGACTGCGGGCGGACTGGTGTTCGCTGGTGACCTTGACCGCTACTTCCGGGCATATGACGTGAGAACCGGTAGCACTTTGTGGCAAACCAGACTGGGCACTTCTGTCCAAGGATTTCCGGTTACATACAGCGTAAACGGTGAGCAGTATGTAGCGGTGTCGACAGGATTAGGAGGAGGCAGCCCGAGAGATGTTCCGCGGAGGGTTTCACCCGAGATCAGACACCCAGGGACAGGGAATGCGCTCTATGTCTTCAAGCTCCCTTCGGGCTAAGATAAAACGTGTGACTGATGAGACTATGGCAATGTACGTGAAAGGTCCGCGCATCTCGAAGTTTTTGATCGCCGTTGTTGCTTTACTTTTTTCATTGCCAGCACTAGCTAATGCCCAGATAGAGGTCGCTGAAGCATCGATCGCTGAACTTCAGGAAGCGATGGAAACTGGGGCTGTGACGTCCGCCGAGATTACTAGAATGTATCTCTCCCGGATTCGGGCTTACGACAAGGCTGGCCCAGTCCTGAACGCGATGATTTGGGTAAACTGGGATGCGGTTGCTGAGGCTCAAATGCTTGACCGCGAGCGAGCAAGAACGGGGCCGAGAGGAGCCCTACACGGTATCCCGATCATTCTCAAGGACAACTACGATACTTTCGACTTACCCACGAGCGCTGGGACACTCGCACTTGCCGCGAACATTCCACCTGATGATGCCCGGCAAGTGCAGAAGCTTCGGGAGGCTGGAGTAGTTATTCTTGGAAAGTCGAACATGCATGAGTTGGCAAGCGGTATCACAACCATCGGCTCTCTTGGGGGGCAGACCCTCAACCCTTACGACCTACGAAGGAATCCGGGCGGCTCAAGTGGTGGTACCGGAACTGCCATTGCTGCAAGCTTTGCCGCAGTCGGTTGGGGTAGTGATACATGCGGTTCGATTCGCATTCCTTCATCGCAGAACAACCTTGTCGGCCTGCGGCCCACGAAGGGGCTTTCAAGCATTGACGGGATTGTTCCTCTATCTCATAGCCAGGATGTCGGAGGGCCGCTCGCTAGAAGCATGGAAGATCTAGCGATTGCACTCGACGCGACTATTGGTGCTGATCCTGCAGACCCTGCGACGACAATACTGGAAGGAAGAGAACTCCCAAGTTTCGTCAGCGCTCTAAATCCGAGCGCTCTTTCCGGCGCACGCATCGGGATCCTTGAGTCATACTTTGGTGAAGGGGGTGTAGAAGCACCAGCGGCAAATATAGTCCGCCAAGCAATCGAGAAAATGGTGGAATTAGGTGCTGATACGATCACAATTGAGATCCCAAATCTTCAAAATCTTATCTCTGGTTCAGGTGTGATCGGTCATGAATTCAAGTGGGACCTCATAGATTATTTGGCAGCCGTGCCCGATGCCCCGGTGAGCTCACTCGAAGAAATGCTTGAATTGGGATTGATCCATGAGGCTCTTACCCCTGGGATGCGAAGGAGGAATGCTCCGGAAAGCAGAGATACGGATGCCTATGCGACAGCCCTGGCTAAGAGAGAGCCACTCAGAAATGCTGTCGTGTCAGTGATTGAAGAAAATCAAGTCGACGCACTGATCTATCCAACTATGCGAGAGCCACCCTCAATTATTGGCCAACCTCAGAGGGGCTCTAACTGCTCACTGAGTGCAAACACAGGACTACCAGCACTGAGCATTCCAGCCGGATGGACAGGAGGGCTGCCTATCGGACTTGAGCTATTAGGGCGCAGTCTCGATGACGCGCGCTTGGTTGCTCTGGGGTACGCATATGAACAAGCAACGGATCACAGGCGCACACCGGTGAGCGCGCCACCTCTATTGAGTGGTAGGGCCGCAAAACCCATAACCTTTACTGTGCGGACAACAACTGACGGTGCTCCAAGATCCACTGTACGCGCTAGGGCAAGGGTACGGTTCACGTATAACTCTCTAACTGGAACACTCGCATACAACATTCGAGTGTCGGGTGTCAGAGCCGATGATGTCTTCGCCATCGTTCTCAGTACCAACGATGAGGAGGGGCGGCCCTATATTGAGCGACGCCTCTCAGGACCAAGCATTTCATCTGCCCAGGGCACGCTCACCTTGGACACAGATGAGCGTGAACGGCTCGAGTCTGGTGAATTCTACTTGGAGCTCATGACTCGTAACCACCCCTTTGGTACAGGCAAGAACCAAGTGCTGCCGGTCCGTCGGTAGCTACCAAATCCATTCTAAGATTTGCGTCAACCGCTAATCCCTTCAAGCCCCTGTTTGCTAGGTATTAGCCCTCCGCCTGAATCTCCGCGGCGATGGCTTGGACCTCATCTAGGACCCTGAGCAGATTCCCACTCCAGAGCATTCCAATCTCCTCTTCCGTGTAGCCTCTGCGAACCAACTCGAGTGTGACGCTGAATGTTTCGGATGCGTCATTCCATCCTTCAACCCCACCACCACCGTCGAAATCTGAACTAATCCCGACATGCTCCAAACCAATCAAGTCTACCAGATAATCAATGTGATCTACGAAATCTGCTACACCCACAGGAGGTGTCGTGCTGGTAACCTCTGCTTCCATTCTGGAAGCGGCTCTGCTGCGAAGCTCCTCCATATTGGCAGAATAGGCACTCCTTGCATCTTCGCTCAAGCCCTGTAGCGCACCTCGGCCCCCTCGGCCCCCTCGGCCCCCAAGTATCTCGAAGTCCATCTCCTCGGCGATGCTTGCTTCAAGTGCTTGTACTGCCTGTCGATTAGCATTGTTCTTCTCTGAATTGATATAACTTCGAAAAGCAACCGTCTGTACAACACCGCCGTTTTCTTTCAGCGCCATCAATTGCTCGTCATCTAGATTACGACTCACATCATTGAGCGCACGTGCAGATGAATGAGACGCGATGACCGGAGCACGGGTCACTTCGAACATCTGCATGATTGCTTCTTTTGACGGGTGAGAGATGTCAACCATGATGCCGACACGGTTCATCTCGGCGATTGCCTCCCGCCCCAGATCACTTAGCCCGTTGTGCAGCCACACACCATCTCGCTCTCCTGTATTCGAATCTGAGAATTGGCTGTGACCGTTATGGGCTAAAGACATGTATCGCCCCCCTCGTGCCTGAAAACCGGCGACGTTAGAAAGGTCCGTTCCAACTTGGTAAGCATTCTCTATTCCGATCATCGCGACCTTTTTACCCGAAGCCGCAATCCGGCGTACGTCATCCGAGGTCAACGCAAGCTCGATACGATCAGGAGCAATCTCCTCGGTCAATCGGTGCACAGCGTCAAATTTTTCGATCGCTTGAGCATGGGCTCTAGCATAGCCCTCTTCTGTGAGCTCGCCTTGCCCAACAAATACGATGAAGAACGCAACATCCAGTCCACCTTCTTCCATCTTCGGAAGATTCACCTGGTTTCCCAGGTCCATTGTATAATTCCGATCAGCCGTGAAATTGCTGGCACTGATATCGTCATGAGTATCGAGTGTAATAACTCGCTCATGGATACCTTGCGCGCGCGTGACCAGGTCCGCTTCGGATTCTTGCGCCACCTCACCTGGGCCGCAGGCGATCATTAGCAGAGGGAAAGAAAGAAGTGTTATTTCGCTGGAAAACTTCTTGAGCTTCATATTCATTTTGGAATCCAAGGAATGCTTATCGTATAGAGGAATTGTGATTCTATAGGGGCTCACAGTACCAGGCCACCTAAAGAACTGATGGCGGTGGTGCCATTGATAGTGAGGGGGCCTGTCTTTTGCACTGCGCTCGCTCTACCTAGACTCACCCGGTACCCACTTGGATTAGGAGGCCACAAGATGCGCCGGCACTGTTCTCCATGTTCCTTATCAGCTGCTGCAATGCCTTCCCGAATCCCCATTATGCTGGTGCTCCTTGGCGCCCTCGGTGCATGTCAGCCTGCCAACAACGATGATGAACCACCTGCCGGCCTAGCGCCCTCTAATGATCTTAGCGCGTTTGCTCCAACCGATTTACAGCGTGGCGAGATTCTCGCGACGGTCCAGGGAGTTTTCGATGCGCTTGGCGGTGATGCAGACAAGTTATCTGCGGTCATGATGCCAGATGTGACAATGAGGTCCAACAGCATCGAAGAGGATGGCACAGTTACCTCATCCACTTCGACTGTTGAAGGATTAAGAGATCGGATCGTCTCGAGTGGATCTACAATGGTCGAACGTATGTTCGATTCGCAAGTTATGGTAAGCGGGCCGATCGCGACTGTCTGGACCCCCTACGATTTCTACACCGGTGGAGAATTCAGTCACTGTGGTATAGATGTTGTTACCCTGCTCCACACTCAGGAAGGTTGGCGAATCATGTCGCTCGATTGGTCTCGGCAACAGCCTCCCGATTGTCAGCTACATCCCGATGGCCCGCCACAAGGAAGTTGACCTATCAAGCCTCCTATGAGTGGCCAACAGACCCCTATAATGACAGACAAGAGTGAGGCCTCTCTCACAAAAAAGGATGATCTCAATGATTTGGACTCGATTTGAAGTTGTGGGAGCGCTAGCAGTGCCTCTTGGACTCATGCTTGCACAAATAAATCTGCCGCTCTCCCTCGTGGCTCAGGGTGAAGCCCAATCCTCTCATACAGAAGCTGACGTCAGCTTCACCGAGGATGTTGCTCCTATCCTTGAGGGAAAGTGCGTGATCTGCCACGGCGGACCCGACGAAAATGGCGCGATCACAAAAGAGCTGGAGCTTGACCTCACAAGCTACGATGCATTGATGGTGGGATCGGAGTTTGGCCCTATTGTCGAACCAGGCAACGCGGAAGACAGCGTTCTCTGGATGATGATCGAGGTGGGGGACATGCCACAGGAAGGAGAACCCCTGACCACGGAGGAACTTGAGGTGATTAAGACGTGGATTGCTGAAGGGGCCCAAAACAACTGAAATAGCTTTAACACGTGTCGTGACAGCCCCTCCGCCTCCACCGAAGCTGACCGTTCGTGCTCACTAGATCAGATTCTGTTTAACCGCCTAATCAGAACACGGCGGAATTGGATCGGATGGCTCTCGCTCTGCAGTGCGATATACCCATGAGTGAGCGGTTGGCCATCAAGCTTCATAGCATCATCAAAGCCGTCTACTGAGCCCCCTCCGACAGTTAGACGCTCATATTCCAGGACTTTTTTACCATTCACTAGATGTGACACAACAGTGTCCGCATGAACCATGAGTTCTACAGTCACCCACTCATCATCATGAAATGTTTCAGAAGTCGAGTTTGTACAGTGTGATTGGACTTTCATCCCACCCATCTCAACCTCTGTTCCGGGAGTGCAGAGATTGGCAGTTGGGCGCGCATCGGTACCGTTACCACCAAGCAACTGTAGCTCAAGGGAAATTGGAAAATCCTGATCACGTAGCATCGAATTAGGATTCTGAGCGTGAAACATCACCCCGCTGTTCTTGAAAGCCCAATCTGGACCGCCTATGAGTTGTGCTCCAATGAAACGATACTCGATTAGCAGTTGGTAATCGGAGAAAGAATCCACATAAAAAAGATGTCCAAATCGTTCATCGAAAGTCTGATAACTTTCGTATCCGACTGTAAGGAGTCCATCCTCGATACGGAATGTTCCGCCTGGATCCTCTCCGAGTTCATTTCCACGAATCTTCGGCACCCAACCGGTCAAGTCACGTCCATTGAAGAGCGCTATCCAGTCATCATCTCCCAAGGATGACCCGGTCGATGAAGACTGCGCACTGTCCTGTGGTACTTGTTCTGACACACAGGATCCTAGTGAAACGACCAAGAGCATTAGAACTCTCACACTTCCTCCATATCATCCGTTTGAATCGAGGATAGTGGTTTTTCGAGAGATGTCCTAGCAAATGAGGACAAGACGGGTCGCGGTTCTTCTAGTACAGGAGCTATCTTGGACACTACAGCGCCCGCGAAAAGACTTAGTGTGTCGGTATAGACCACGGTATCTCACCAGGACCTGAAATGACACCCAACATCCGCCGGATTGCGATCAATACCGGTGGCGGAGACGCGCCCGGACTCAATGCAGTGATTCGAGCGGTGGTTAGATCCTCCGAGCAACGCGGTTGGGAAGTCTTTGGTATCAAGGACGGATATGACGGACTGTTCGAGGAAAATGGCATCATGCGGCTCGATAGGTCAGCCGTGCGAGGCATTACTCATTTAGGTGGTACGATCATCGGGACAACGAATAGAGGAGACCCCCTTAACTGGAGGGCCTTAGACGAACAGGGCTCCACAATACTGATAGACAGGAGCCAAGAGGTGATCGATGCCCTAGCCGCGCATGAGATCGACGCCCTGATCGCCGTCGGAGGCGACGGCTCACTCTCGATCGCACAAGCCCTTTTTGAAAAAGGACTCAACGTTATTGGAGTACCGAAAACCATCGATAATGATCTGGCTGCAACGAATCTAACGTTCGGGTTCCTGACTGCCGTTGAAACCGCAACAGATGCGATAGATAAGCTCCACTCAACTGCTGAGGCACACGAACGAGTGATGGTGGTGGAATTGATGGGCCGGAACGCCGGTTGGATCGCGCTCTCTGCTGGAGTTGCAGCGACCGCCGACGTCATTTTGATACCGGAGATCCCGTACGAGATGGAACGGGTATGCGACAAGATCCAGGAGCGTTATGCGGAAGGCCGTAATTTCGCAATCGTCGTAGTGGCTGAAGGTGCCTTTCCAGTTCGAGGGGAACCACTTTTCCAGCGGCAGGGTGGTGGGAAGCAACACCTCGGCGGTATCGGTGCCTTGATCGCAGAAGGAATCGCAGAACACACCGGGCAAGAGACTCGCCACCTGGTCCTCGGCCATCTTCAGAGAGGTGGCGGACCGAATGCCCAGGACCGGCTGCTGGCACTCCGTTTCGGGGCAGCCGCGGTTGACCTTGTCGCCACAGGTCGATTCGGGTGCATGGTTGCGCTCGATCCTCCCGATGTGCTCGCAGTTCCTTTAGCGGAAGCGATCGCTGAAACGAAAAATGTTCCTCTCAATAGCGATATACTGAAGACTGCTCGGGCGCTCGGTACCTGCATGGGTGATTAAGGGCACGACACTGCACTAGGGATCACTCCAATGGAGCAAACAAGCGTTAGGTTCCTGGAGTCAGGTCTTCTCTTCTTCAGCTACCCAACTTTGTCATCCGAGATGCTTGCCCCCGATCTTCCGCTCGTCGAGCTTGGCGTCGCCCACGTCCCAAAACCCAGTACGTAATGGTTGACGATACTCAGGAAACATCTTCCGGCGGTAGCAGATTCCGAATCACGCTTATCCGTGTGATCATCGTCCAGGTCATAGCACTAGGCCTGCTCTTGTGGCTCCAAATGCGATTTGGAAGATGATAGCCAGCAGTATTACCAACGGAACAGAGAACTGATGTAATGCACTGGGTCAATTGGTTAATTGTCATCGTCTACCTGGTTTGGGTGGTCGTGGATGGCATCAAGAAATCCAAGAACACCGATACAGTCTCCGGCTATTTCATGGCCAACAAAAGCTTGTCTTGGTGGGTCGTTGGCCTGTCGGTGATGGCAACGCAGCTTTCTGCTGTCACCATGATCGGCACACCGGGTCAGGGCGCGACGGATGGACTCCGTTTCATACAACTGTATCTCGGACTACCTCTAGCGATGGTGATTCTTGGCGTCACCATCGTCCCCCTCCTTCATGGCTCTGGGGTCTACACTGCCTACGAGTATCTAGAACGCCGCTTTGACGCTAAGACGCGCTCTCTGACGGCATTTCTTTTCCTGATATCCAGGGGACTCGCGGTCGGAACCATCATGGCAGCACCAGGTGTGGTCTTCAGTGCCATCTTCGGAATTCCCCTGGTGTGGGCTGTGGCTATGATCGCTGTTCCAACTGTGATCTATACCATGGTTGGAGGTGTCCAGGCCGTTGCATGGGCTGACGTAAAGCAAATGGTTCTGATCGTCATCGCATTGGTCGCAATCATGTTTGTCCTGGTCATCCAGATGCCGGTCAGCCCAGGAGAGGCCCTCACAATTGCTGGAGCTACGGGCCGACTGCAAGTATTCGACTTCTCTTTCGATATGAGTGAGCGCTACACGTTCTGGTCCGGGATGATCGGGGGAACATTCCTCATGCTTTCTTACTTTGGCACAGACCAGAGCCAGGTCCAGCGTTATCTCACTGCGCGATCAGTTCACGAGGCAAAAAGCTCCTTACTCATGAGTGCTTACTGGAAAATTCCCCTCCAGGCGCTCGTGCTCTTAGTCGGCGTCGGGGTCTTTGTGTACTACCAGTTTGTGCGCCCTCCACTGCTCTATAACCCGGTCCATGAAGCTGCAGTGGTAGCGGCAAGGGGGGCAGAGTATGACGACCTCCAGAGAAGATATGCAGAGGCTTTCACACTGAGAGAGGAAGCAGCCTTGGCTGTCGCCGACGCTTCCGGAAGCGGCCAACAACCGATGGAACTTTTTCTCGCTCGCGAACAGAAGATTCAAGAACTCCGCGGCGAAGCCCTCGCGATGGTGGTCGAAGAGACGAACGAATCATCAACTGACGTAAATTACATTATCCCGCGTTTCGTTCTTTCCGAACTCCCAATCGGTCTGGCTGGACTTTTCATCGCGGGAGTCTTCGCTGCCGCTATGTCCAGTATCGCTGCCGAACTCAACGCCCTCTCAACCGCCAGTGTGATCGATTTCTATAGGCGTTGGATGAGACCGAACGCTGATGATGCCCATTATCTGAGGGTATCGAAGGGAGCTACCGTTTTCTGGGGCTTCTTCGCGTGTATCGTAGCAACGTACGCTGCTACACTCGGATCACTCATCGAAGTAGTAAACCGTTTTGGTTCGTTTTTTTATGGTTCGATACTCGGTGTGTTTCTTCTAGCAATGATCCCTATGGCCAAAGCGCGAGGGGCTTTTCTCGGGCTTATTATCGGCATGGCAACAGTCGGATTTGTCGCATTCCAGACCTCCATAGAGTACCTCTGGCAAAATGTCATCGGTGCAGTCGTGGTTCTCGCGGTAGGTGTGCCATTGAGTTTCATGGACCAAGAAAAATCTTAGTCAGCCCAATGGAGAAGACCTCAGTAAGCCCTCGGGGTTGAGGCACGCGTTACTCTCTGGATAGGAGTCCTAGTTTCCCCGAGTGAACTCCATCCACCCTGCTGGCTCAAGTGAGATGAGATTAGCAAAAAGCCGGTAGGCACCAGGTACCCTACTGGCCCATTGCCGGAAAAATGCAAGTCCAGTGTAGATAAAGAGACCCTCCCCGACAGTGGCCACCAACAGTGAGCCTCGTCTTGCCTCCTCTCCCGGATCGTTCATCTCTAGGAGCGGTACGTAAGTACTATCCCAACTAGCAGCGAAGTAGAGACCCCTCTCCTGAACCCATCCTTCGAAGTCGAACTGGGTAATTTGATTAGGTGCAGTAAGGGCTGGTGATGAGGAGGCAAGTAGAGTGACCTCTGCAGTCTCATCTGATACGCGAGGAGACCCTCGCCCGACTTGGATTGCTTGGGGCGCGAGGGAACCCAAGCTGCCCCGGTTATACTGCACTAATACGGTGCCGCCGGCTCTCGCAAAATCCAAGATTTGGGCACTCGCAGCACGAAGATCTGGGCGGACTTCGTACGCCCGCACCCCCAATACCAGAACGTCAAATGAGCTAAAAGAGCCACTCCGAACCGTGTTTTCGTCCAGAACATCAACCTCAACTCCGAGTTGGCGGATTGCTTCCGGACCGTCATCTCCTGAACCCATAATATATCCGACTCTTAACCCCGGAGTGACAGCTACAGGGAAGACCGTTATGACCACTTCGGCATCAGAATACAGAGGTGACCGAGGGATATGTTCATAGTCGATGAGCGTGAAACCTTCGGTATAGGCGTTATCGTCATCCGTGCGCACAACAGCCTGGAAGGCATGATCACCTAACGAGATCTCACCCTGAGGCTGCACAGTAAAGTCCAGTGTCCGCTCTGCCCCTGAATCTCTCAAATCAAATGAGTGCTCTGCTGGTGTTACCATCCACCCCTGAGGCGCAACAAGTCTCACCTCGCCTCGGGCACCTTCGTCTTCCTGCGAGCGCACGATGACCGAAATAGCCCGGGATTGTGTCTGACCCTGAGGCCATGCAATCCCGCCCGGTGCGACGCCCACGGAAACTCCTGGCACTACCAATACTGGCTTCTCGAACTCACCGAATGACGGGTCCACGCCAACATAGCGCCAGGGAACAACAGTCTCGACACGGCCACCCATAGATGCCCCTTGGAGTGTCTGCGAGAACACCGCCCTCCCCCGGACCGGTGCAGGATCCCGGGGCATTCCCCAGAGATCAGGCTCATCGGGCCATCGGTAGCGGGCCCCATCGCGATCTTCCCTCAAGAAGTAGAGCCGTGAAACATCGGAACCATCTGACACTATCAAGTCAAAGGTCCAGGTCGCGAGCGTGCCCGCTATCACCTCTCCATTTGCAGATAACCCGGAAACGGACATCTCACGAGCTTCCCAAGCTTCAGGGATCTCTAGGTCTACCGTTGGATTCGCTAGGTGAAAATCACCGCCATTCCAAAGGTGCGCTTGGACTTGGACAGCCTGACCCGGGACAAGAAGATCATCTGCCACCCTAACGTCGAAGGTGACAGCTGACGCGGCCATCAACGCTTGCGTCGCTAGGATTTTCTTCTTCCCGAGTGTAATTATGAATTCTTGGTCGGCTACCGTACCGGCCACCTCTCCCGCTACCACCAGATGTTGTAGCGCCTCTGCCAAATCTGGGACGATTGCAGAGGGGTTCAGGCCGAAAATGCCTCTGGCTCTCGCGACTGATGCCCGATAAGCCTCAAGGTGCGGGAGCACCCGAGCACCCGACTCGCTATCGAGTCGGGTTGCGATACCTACCAAAGTGGTATCGATGCCTGAAAACATCCCATCGTTAAACCCATCAATGTGAGTGTCGACAAGAGTTAAGCTCGTGTTCTGGGGCCCGAAGGGCTGGGGCGCACCCATATCCTGTGAGCGATGTTGGCTTCGACTCTCCATTGAAAGCTGGAACAGAGAGCGGCCTAGCAGTGGATCATGACTCCCAGTATCGATGACTGTGACATCTTTATTAGTGTCTCCTCCGCCCCCGAAAAAGCGTCTCCGAGATGTCTCATACAGTTTTGCTGGCCTCCAAGGCTCAACGCCGTGTGCAAACTGTTCCGTGAACCGGCTGCGATCTCCAGCAGCTTCAAAAACCTCCCGCGCTATGATACCAGCAGCCTGATGCTGCCCATGCCCGTCACGTGGCGTACCGCTGAATTCTGACACAATCACATGTGGCCGAAATTTTCTTACAACCCATGTCACATCTTCGAGGAGATCTTCACGAGACCACAGTGACAATGCTTCGTCAGCACTCTTGGAGAATCCATAGTCGAACGCTCGCGTGAAGAATTGCTGCCCACCATCCAAAGTACGTGCGGCCTCTAATTCACCTGTACGGATGACGCCCAGGCCTTCCCAGAGCTCAGGACCAATGAGGTTTTGGCCTCCGTCACCACGCGTCAGTGCAAGATAAGCGGTCTCAACGCCCCAGCCTCTAGCAAGGGCAGTGAGAAGGCTAGTGTCCTCATCATCCGGATGAGCACCGATGATGAGGACGCGCTTTACTCCATCCATCTGGCGTAGCAAGAGACCCGTGGGCACAATCCCGGTGCCTCTCATTGACTGGGCATCAACACACGATGGAATAGCAATGAGAGCCAGCACACTCAGCACTGTGAACTGATTAAGCCACACTCTGAATAGCCTCATCATGGTTCCTATCGGAAGGCGTAGGTGTCGAGACCAAAGACTCGTAAAGATAGATGCTGGGGTCTTACAGCCGATACCCGTAATAAGCGGACACCCAGAAGCGTACCGATCGCAGCGCAGTTCACCCATTTCATTCCCACTAACTGTCCTTTGGCCATGGTAAAGCAAGAGATGCTGGAGCCCGTGACTTCCCTACCCAACCTGCTAACGCTAATAAAGTGAGGAGGTAGGGGAACGCTAGGAACAACTGATAAGGGACAGCCAGACCGAGTGTTTGGGCTTGAAATTGAAGCGCTGATGCCGCCCCAAAGAAAAGTGCGGCGAGAAGAACAAGTAGTGGATTCCACCGACCTAGTACAACCACTGCAATTGCGATGAACCCGCGTCCAGCACTCATGTTCTCAGCAAAAGTGCCAGCGTGTGCAAGAGCGAGATGTGCACCGGCTATACCGGCAAGTGTACCACCAAAAACCGTTGCCCAGAAACGAGTTTGCTTCACCCGCACGCCAGCGGCTGCGGCTGCATCCGGCTCCTCTCCAACAGCTCGTAATTCCAAGCCCCACTCTGTGCGGTACACGAAATACCAGAGCACTGGTGCCAGTACATAAGTGAAATACGTAGTTGGCGGCTGATTGAAGAGGGCCGACCCAATGATTGGAATGTCCGAGAGTAATGGGATTGGAACCGAAGGAAGGGTAGGTAGGGTTAGTGCCGTTCCCGTGGTGCCGAAGCGAGCCTGGTATATCGCACCTGTGAACCCTAGACCGCCGAGAGTTACAGCAGTCCCGGTGATGATCTGATCGGTCCCTAGACCAACCGCAAACCCAGCGAAAATCATCGCTACTAATGCGCCTCCGAGTGCACCAACCAAAATCCCTCCGCCAGCGCCACCAATGGCGAGAGCTCCAAGCGCACCTCCGAGTGCACCCGCGATCAGTGAACCCTCAAGGCCGATGTTGATGACCCCGCTACGCTCCGTAATCGTCTCTCCCATCGCAGCTAGTGCGAGTGGAATGCCCAGTCGGACTGATGCTTCAAGAAATGCAACAACGGCGATCACTTCAGGCACCGAATCGCCTCCTGATCTGGTCTCCGGCCAAGACAAACAGGATCACAAGCGCCTCGACTGCACTCACCCACGC
>Ga0207963_1000484_pt1 | contig 21132 bp, 21 predicted proteins | sample Knorr_S15_td_NAD_FD_185604 | JGI IMG/M metagenome (GOLD analysis project Ga0207963, IMG submission 185604) | Marine microbial communities from Southern Atlantic Ocean transect - Knorr_S15_td_NADW_ad_2500m_LV_A (SPAdes) (version 2) | ecosystem: Environmental > Aquatic > Marine > Oceanic | place...
CCGGTGGCTCTGTGAGGAAGTGGGATTCGGCAAGCTGTAGGCTGCCGGGTGGATACACTTTCCAGGGTGCCTTGCGGACCCTGAGCGCCGAGATGCAGGCCCAGCTGGAATCTAACGACAACGAATTCTACGAGCTGGTCACACCTGACAAGCTCGTCGAGAGAGGCAACTCAAAGAACAGCGGCGAATGCCATCTGTCGGGTGTGACCCACCCGAACCGGAGGGCATATGAAAGAACTAAAATCCGAAATCACTATGCGCTATACTCTTTCGACCAACCCATAATTCGGAGGTCTCTCATGGCCGAGGTATTTGTCCTGGGAGGCGGCACTCCCACGCACTGCGCATCGGCGACGAGGTGCTGATGTTCGACTGCGGTCCAGCGGCCACCCATAAGTTGGTCAAGGCCGGCCTCTATCCCACCCTGGTGGACAACCTGTTCTTCACCCACCACCACTTCGACCACAACATCGACTACCCCTGTTTCCTGCTCTGCCGCTGGGATCAGGCCGCCGGCCACGGTTCAGAGTTAAACGTCTACGGCCCTAAGCTGACCGAGGAGATCACGCAGAAAATCATCGGCGTCGGCGGGGCCTTCGAATCCGACTGGCAGGCACGGGTGAACCATCCCTACAGCCAGCAGGTCTTCGTGAACCGAGGCGGCGTCCTGCCTCGCATCCCGCCCGCCCCCAAGGCCAAAGACGTTGGGGTGGGCGAGGTTGCCTCAGGCAAGGACTGGCAGGTCACGGCGGCTCTGGCGGAGCACGTTCAACCCTATCTGGATTCGCTGGCCTACCGGGTCGACACTCCTGAGGGCAGCGTGATATTCACCGGCGACACCCAGCCCTGCGACACCGTCCGTGAACTGGCCCGCGACGCCGACATGATGCTGTGCATGTGCTGGGACGAACAGTCAGTGATGGAGACGGCCAACGAGGCCAACGGCCAGTGTGGCACCACCGGCGCAGCCCAACTTGCCCAAGATGCAGGCGTGAAAAAACTGGTACTGGTCCACATGGGCCCCAGTCTCTCCAAGGACACACCCTTCGACCGTCATATTGAAGAGATGACCGCCATGTATGACGGCCAAATCATCTTCTCAGAGGAGTTGATGCGGCTAGAGGTTTAGATGGGTTCTCCCTCATGCTAAACTACCTTCCAACCCTTTTCCTGAAACTACCTCTGGAGTAACACGATGCAAGCAGAGTTAAAGCACTTGTCCGCCGCCGAATTGGAAGCCGGGCTTGATGAGATACGCATTTCGCCAAAAGACCAGAGCGTACTCGACCTGATTGTCAGCCGTCCGGAAGAGGACGCTCGCGAGACTATGGAATTGGCCGACCTGCACGTTGAGGTTGGTCTGGTGGGTGACACCTGGCGGGACCGGCCCAGCATCCGTAGCGGCGACGGCAAAGCCCACCCTGATATGCAGATCACCATGATGAACTCCAGGGTCGCGGCCCTAGTCGCCCAGTCCAAGGATCGCTGGCCTTTGGCCGGCGATCAGTTGTATGTGGACCTGGACCTGAGCAAAGTTAACGTGCCCCCCGGCACCCGCATCTCCGTGGGAGCGGCCATCCTGGAGGTCACCAACCAGCCCCACACCGGCTGCGAGAAATTCACCGCCCGGTTCGGCATTGACGCCTTGAAGCTGATAAGCTCGCCCATCGGTAGGGAACTCCAACTACGGGGCATCAACCTCAAGGTGGTCCACGGCGGTGAGATAAGACCAGGTGACGCGGTAAAGAAACTCTGATTCAAGCACTCAGCTAACGACATCCGGAGGAGACATCATGGCAACGCTGACCGCGCCCGGCGCTGTAGCTATGGACAGCCGGAAGCTGAAACAGGTCAAGCAGCTATTTCAAGAGCAGATCGACGAGGGCCTCCACCCTGGCGCAGGCCTGTCGGTGTACCGATATGGGAATCTGGTGCTGGACATCCACGGAGGCATCGCCAACACCGAACCCGTGACCGCCAACACCATGTTCGTCTTGATGTCCTCCACCAAACCTCTGACCGCCTCCTGTCTCTACATGCTCAAGGAGCGGGGGGAGATCGCATGGGACGACCTGGTGTCCAAGCACTGGCCCGAGTTCGCCCAGAACGGCAAAGAGACCGTAACCATCCGGCACATCCTGACCCACCGGGGCGGATTCCCCCAGACCCCCGAGTCCCTACCTTGGACCGACTGGCCGGATTGGAGCAAGGTGACTCGCGCCATGGAACAGGCGCCCACCATCTACACGCCCGGCGAAACCCTGGCCTACCACCCCATCAACTACGGATGGGTCATCGCCGAGATTGTCCGGCGGGTCGACGGCCGCACCTTCGACAGGTTCATAGCCGAAGAACTCACCTCGCCCTTGGGGATGGACAACACCTACGTGGGATTGCCGGCAGGACTGGAAGGACGGGTGTCTCCCATGCACCTGATGGAAGACAACGCGGACACCAGCGGCTACAGTGGGACATTCAGCGAACCAACGGTGCTCCGCGCCGTCGTCCCCGGCGCCAACGGTGTTGCCACCGCAGGGGACCTGGCCCGGTTCTACGCCATGATGGAGCGCAAGGGTTCGTTGGATGGCGCCACAGTGATCCAATCCGGCACGGCGGAAGAAGCGGTCGAGTTTCAGGTTGAGGGCGTCGATAAATCCACCGGCGTCTTCGCCCAGCGTTCCTTGGGCCTAGCCCTGGCCGACGAACGTACGGGGAAATCCACGGGAGATCCGTTGAAGACCTTTGGCCACGGCGGCGCCGGCACGTCCATAGGATGGGCCGACTTCGATTCGGGGCTGGCCGTGGGCTACATCACCAACGGCTTCCGAGGCACCGTCACCAACAACGCCAGACTGGCCGCCATATCCCAAGCCGTCCGCGACGCCTGTATCTAATTGGGCGTCGTGGATTTTTATGCCGCCATGTTCTACGTGCTCCCCTCCTCCCGCAAGCAGACCGCCTCCAGCATGAATCCTTCTGGATCCAGCCAGAATGTAGCGTAATAATGGGGGCGATACTGCGGAAACAGCCGGGGAGGATGAACTACTTCAGAGCTCAGCGCTAGCGCTTTGGCGTGGACCGCATGCACTGCGGCCCGTGACTCGACCATGAAGGCTAAGTGTTGCAGACCCGGGTGGTGTCGTGAGTACGGCGCTTCTTCCAGAGCCGGATAGAAGAAGAGGAAAGTGCCAGGTTTGCTATTAATAGGGCGATAGGCGAACTGGTCAGCAGCTGCGATAAATGGTTCAAACCCTAGAAGCGGCATGAGGCCGTCATAATAAGCTTTGGCTTGTACCAGATCGCGCACGTTGACACCAATGTGTCCGAGCATAAAGCAGTTCTCCCAGAGTGGATCTCGTTTTGGAACTGGTTGACTTCCCGCGATTATCTGCCATATTGTACTCCGCCTGTAGTCTCTGCCGGCGTCCCTATTCTCCATGTAATTTCTTAGCGAATACGAGCAAACAAAGATTGACCAATGGATACAATGGTGCTGAGATTTGGCCAGAAACGTGTGACGATGCCCCGGTCTGACCCAGAAACTAAGCCTTTGAATCATTTTCGAAGCTCAATAAATCTATAAATGGAGGATGCTAAGACATGGGAATCTACAGAATGTACACCGGAACCGACAATGAAACCCACATCGAGGAATTGCCGCTGTCGGCGCACCCCGAACTCGGTGAGCTACAAACTGTGAAAGGTATGCAGATCCAGCAGAATGCGGGCGGCCGATTCTTAGATTTTCACCAAGCGCCCAACAAGAGATGGATGATTACTATTTCGGGAGAATTGGAGATAGGGCTTGGCGACGGCACCGTGCACCAGTTCGGCCCCGGCGATGTCCGACTGATTGAGGACGTAACCGGTCATGGCCACACCACACGCTACGTCACCGACCACGTCTCCGCGTTGATGCCACTCCCAGATTAGGGGAGCTATGCCCACTTCTCCGCTTTGGCTGGCAGGCACACCGCGTCACCCACCGGAGTGCTCGGCCTGCCGTGATGTTCTGCCGGGGAAGCCCTATATCGGCATACTGCCGCCGGCTTGGAGTGGGAAGGTCACCCAACCATGATCATAGACTTTAAAGCAGTTTGTGGCGCCGTAACAGGGGCAAGGAATGGCTCCGGAGAGACCATAACCTCGGTTCAAGGTTTCACGGGGATGGTCACCCAAGCGGGTTTATCCGGCTCCCGATGATGGAGTGCCGCGAGTGGCAAAGGACGATAGGGTAATCGAGACCAGGACACATTGGTAATAGACCTTTGTGTCGGTCCCTTACCATGTCTTGTGGTACCCTAGAATCCCGCTGATCGGTCCGATAAGATATTCTTGCCTCGACCTGCGAATCTTCGCCCATCCCGGACACGAAGACAATATTCAGGGTCCCCTGGGGGGGTGAATGGCAGCACCGCGAGTGATTTACCAGCCAAAGCCCGGTAGCCCCATCGACGTTGACCGCGAGTTTTACGGCCGCCTGGCCTCCCACACAGATAGACGGACCCTAATGGACCGATTCGTAGTTCCAATACGCTCTGGGAAAGCCTGGCCACTCCGCGCCGGGCAGCTATGCCGCGTCATTGTGGTGGAAGGGCCACAGGTGGCCGACTTCAACGCCTGGAGCCTTCACAATCCCCGAGAACGGTTCTGGGCGGCCCGCACCAAGCAACTGCATCGGGCTCACGTTACGACTTTTGATCGACTGTGGTCCTGCTTGCCGTATCTCCGGCCGATGGTTACCATCACCAACGACACCGTCGACTACCAAATCGACGAAGACGGCGCCGGTTGCCACGACTTGCTGGGGACGCGCTGCGATCCATACGTACACAAGATCTTGAACGGAGAAGACTTCGACTACAGTTGTCACTCCAACCTGGTGCGGGCTATCGCTCCTTATCACCTCGCCGAGACCGATGTCCACGATGTTCTTAATATTTTTCAGGTAACCGGATTGACCGAGGACCACCGCTATTTTGTGAAACCTTCTCCGGCGACGAAAGGCGATTTTTTCGAGTTCTTCGCTGAGATAGACCTCCTGTGCGCTATCTCCACTTGTCCCCAGGGCGATCTATCGGTTCCCGCCTGGGGCTCAGATGCCGCTGACCCTATTTCTACTTGTCGCCCTTTGGGCGTAGAGGTCTACCAACCCCAGCCTGAACTGCTTGAAGGGTGGGAACCCACGTCGCCCGTCGAATACCTCGGTATTCACGGACTTGGCCGTACTTGAGCAACGAGACAGGCAGCGACCTGATGATTCCGTGACCGGCGAATACGGTTATAGTTAGCCAGGAAAAGGTTAACCGGTGGCGAATGAATCACCGCCGGCTACCAAGGCGCGACCGTGGTGGTTTCATAGGAGTCTAGGAATCAGATCAGCCCTAATACCCGGAGAAGACAACGCACATGACCACTTTGCTGCTTCATAACGCGACCGTTATCGACGGCACCGGCGCCGATCCCAAGCCCCGAACCAGCGTTCTGGTTGAAAACGGTCTCATTCAAAAGGTCGGCCCAGCAGATAAAATGGCCCCTCCTTCGAGCGGGCGTGTGATCGACCTTGATGGCCATACCTTGATGCCAGGCCTGACCGATGCCCACGTCCATTTTGGCCAGGTCGGGATCAACGCGGTTGCCAACCGTTCTCCTGATGACAACCTGACCACCTACGTCATCCAGGTCGTCGAAAACATTGAGCTTGCCTTACGGGAGGGGTTCACCACTGTCCGAGACGCGGGGGGCTTGGATCCGGCTTTCGCAAGAGCCGTCGAGCAGGGGCTCATCAAGGGTCCACGGGTACTCCCTTCTGGTTCGCATCTCTCCATGACTGGAGGACATGGTGACCGGCGCGGCCGCTACGATGAAGCACCCATCCGGTCCTTACCCGGAATTTTGGCGGCGCCGGTGCTGGTTGATGGACCTGACCAAGTGCGCAGCGCCGCACGACAGCAACTCCGGCTAGGTTCCTTCCATGTCAAATTAATGGCTTCCGGGGGCATCATGTCTCCGCTAGACGAACTCGAAAGTGTTCAGTTCACCGTAGAGGAAATGCAGGCTGCGGTATATGAAGCCCAAATGGCGGGGAAATACGTGATAGCTCACTGCCACACTTCCCCATCAATAAATAACGCCCTGGCGGCAGGGGTGCGCTCAATAGAACATGGAAGCATCTTGGATGAAGCCACCGCCAAGAGCATCGTGGAGCAAGAGGCGTTTATGGTTCCGACTCTGTTGGTTGCGGAATTCCTGGCCCGGGCAGCCGACGCTGGAGAAGTTCCCCATTACGGGCAAATGAAGCTTAAACAGGTTAGGTCCGCGATGCCGGCGAGCGTGGAGGTAGCAGCCCATGCCGGGGTATCTATGGGTTCCGGGTCGGATATCCTAGGTGTCCGGCAGACCGGGCGCGGCGAAGAGTTGTTACTGAAAGCCAAGGTGGTGGGGCCGATGAACGCCATCGTGAGCGCTACCCAAACTAATGCCCGGCTTTTCCGAATGGAAGACCGCATCGGGTCGGTGAAGGAGGGCATGGAGGCAGACCTGATCGTCGTAGCAGGGGATCCCATCAGCGACATTGGTCTGCTAGCAAACGCCGACAACATCCGGCTGGTCGTCAAAGGCGGCCAGATTTGCAAGGACATAATTTAAATCTGGGCTAAACAGGGCTGTGGCGGTAGGCTGGGTGGTCGTATCAGGCGGAGGCGAAGACAATGTTCCGGTTGCTATCCCCTTAGCGACCAGCTTCCAGCCCGGTATATTAACGACCCCAATTTCTGAATGCTGAGCGGCTCAATCGGATAACGTCCAGAACCCGCATTGAGTCAGTATCATCAAATCTCAAGCTGAGGGACGATGTATGCCAACGTCGGGTAATGGCGAGTATCTGTACGACGTAATCGAGGATTGGGGGAAGATTCCCTCGGGTTGGAGCCTGGGGGTGGTTACCGGTGTGGCCGTAGACTCCCAGGAAAGGGTCTATATTTGCCAACAGCAGCAGGACCCTCCGGTGATGGTATTCGACCGGGATGGGAACTACTTGCGGTCCTGGGGAACCGGCTTCATCAAGGAACCTCACACTATTTACATCGGTCCTGACGACGTGCTTTATCTTGCCGACCGGGGAGACCATGTCGCCTTGAAGCTGACCCTGGACGGTCAACTATTGCTGGAACTGGGCAATCGGGGAACGCCTTCGGATACCGGTTGCACCGAAGATGAGGGGGTTGTGCTACGTGCGGCCGGACCCTTCAACCGTCCGACCCGGATGGCTCCGTCTCCATCAGGAGACTTGTATGTTTCCGATGGCTACCGCAACAGCAGGGTCCACCGTTTCTCGGCCGATGGAGATTTCGTGGCTTCCTGGGGTGAGTCGGGCAACGATGCTCCGGGCCATTTCTACTCCCCCCATAGCCTATGGATAGACCAAGATGGACTGATCTACGTATGCGACCGAAAAAACAACCGGGTCCAGACCTTCTCAATGACGGGACAGTTCATGGGCCAGTGGCCTGATGTCAGCCTCCCAACCGATCTACACATCGACCACAGCGGTACGATTTATCTCGCCGAACGGCAAGGTGATGGGACGCTGGCAACCTGGATAAGCGTTAGAGACCCCGCAGGCAATGTCTTGGCACGCTGGGACACGCCTAGGAGCCACCAAATTTGGGTAGATCTACATGGTGACATCTACCTGGTGAGCGGCCTGCTTGGATCGCCGGAAAACGGAGTCGCCACCAAATATGTGAGGATGCACTAGCGATCCGATGGTTCGACGATTGTGTTCCCAGTCGGAGGTACTCCTTGCTTGATCTGCTGATCAACAACGGGCTCATCGTCGATGGCACCGGCAACCCCGGTTTCTACGGGTCGGTGGGTGTGGAAGGAGAGACCGTCCACGTCTTCCGAGGAGATTTAGCCGGTATAGAGGCCGCCAGGATCATCGACGCCAAGTCGAAAGTAGTCTGTCCAGGTTTCATCGACATGCACGCCCATTCGGGCCTTGTGATCTTGGCGGAGCCCGAACACCACCCTAAGGTCCGCCAAGGGATTACCACCGAGCTAGTAGGAGTAGACGGCAACTCCTACGCGCCTTTCACCTCCCACGAGGACTTTGTTTCCTTCGTTGAGTTGAACTCGGGCCTGGACGGCGCTCCTAGACTGCCTGGGCGCTGGTCTACCGTGGCCGAGTACCTAGCTATGTTCGACAATAAGTCGGCGGTCAACATCGCCTACATCATCGGAAACTCGCCCCTTAGAATCGGCACCGTGGGATGGCATGACAGACCCGCCAACGAAGTTGAACTGGCGAACATGCGGGCGATGCTGCGGGAGGGTATGGAAGAAGGGGCGTTTGGGCTCTCCACAGGCCTAGACTACCCACCAGGTAGCTACGCCGGCACCGCCGAGTTGGTGGAACTGGCTCGGGAGGCGGCACGCCTGGGAGGCATCTACCACACCCATCTGCGGAATGCTCTCGGAGACAGCTTCCTGGACCCTGTAAGAGAGGCACTGGACATCGGGCAGTCGGGAGAAATCCCTTGTCATCTTACCCACTTCTATCGAAGGATCACCCATCCGGGTAGCGCCCGTCAATTGCTCGACTTAGTAGATAGCGCTGTGGGCCAGGGCCAGGACGTGACCATGGACTGCTATCCGTACACCTACAGCAGTACACGGCTCCTGATCTTGTTCCCACAGTGGGCTCACGATGGAGGACCCTTGAAGTTGAAAGAGGTACTACGCTCTTCGGAAGGGCGAGAGCGCCTCCGCCGGGAGATACGACCGCGGGGCGGCTCATTCAATGAACTGTGGTTGACATACTTCAAGAGACCCCATAACCGCAAGTACGAAGGTCGATCCGTCGCCGAAGTGGCGGAGATAATGGGTATGGGGGAAGTGGACGCTATGTGCGATCTGCTGCTGGACGAAGACTTGCAAATCTCCTACGTTACTCCCGGACCCAACCTGCCAACCCTGCCGGACTTCATCACCCACCCTAGGTCGATGGTGGGCACCGATGGTCTTTTGGTAGGAGATTACCCTAGCCCGCGTACCTATGGAACCTTCCCGACGATACTCGCCGAATACGTTCGTGACGAGCGGTCAATCACTCTCGAGGAAGCCATTCGGAAGATGACATCAATGGCGGCTCTTCGCCTGGATATCCGGGACCGAGGGATGTTGCGCGACGGCATGAAAGCGGACATCGTGGTGTTCGATCCCAAGACGGTGAAGTCGCCTGCCACTCGCCACGAGCCCAAGCAGTTCCCCGTGGGCATCGATTACGTTCTAGTTAACGGCAGTATCGTGGTGGACCGGGGCCAGCACACCGGCGTTCTGGCCGGTCGAGCCTTGCGACATGGCCGTGCCTCGACATAGCATTCATCGAGGATGGGCTCTCAGAGCACATTTGCCAGCAGTGGTGGCCAGCCCGGAGAAAAAACCTCAGAGGATCAAGCTGGGTCATGAATAGCACGCCATATCTTTTCTGGGGTCAGGGGCGTGTCTATGTGACGTACGCCGGTGCTGTATAGGGCATCCATGACCGCGTTGGTAATCGCCGCCGGGGACGCCACAGTGGGCAGCTCACCGATGCCCTTCGCTCCCAGCGGATTCAAAGGCGACAGGGTCTCCAGAGTATCCAAAGTCAAATCCGGCATGTCCTGGGCCTTGGGCATGGCGTAGTCCATAAAGCTGCCGGTTAGCGGCTGGCCGTCGCCGTTAAACTCCATTCCCTCCATCAGCGCTTGCCCCAGCCCTTGGGCGACACCCCCTTGGATTTGGCCTTCCGCCAACATCGGATTGAGGATTCGTCCGGCATCGTGTACCGCGACGTATTTCAGGATCTTTACCGCGCCGTTGTCCCGGTCCACTTCTACGACGCAAACGTGAGTGCCGAAGGCGTATGGATTATCCGGCAGGGTGTACGTAGCGTTGAACTCCAGGCCTGGCGCCACGTCTGGAGGCAACAACTCTTCATCGTGGGCCGCCGCAGCTACCTGAGAGAAAGGTATTCCGTCCTGTGGCGTCCCCTCTCGAAAGACCTGCCCCTCCCGCATTACAACGTATTCCGGCGGGCACTCAAGGACGTGAGCAGCTATCCGGACCAGTTTCTCGCGGGCCTCTTGAAGCACGGTGTGGACCGTGGAGCCGCCCACGGTTATGCCCCGGCTGGCGCCGGTACCACCTCCGGTGGGGAACAGTTGGGTGTCGCCGTGGAACATCTCCACGTCAGACGGCGTCACCCCCAGTTCATCGGCGACGATTTGGGTGAAAGTGGTCTCGGTACCCTGGCCGTGGGGAGAGACACCGCTGTAGACCGATACCCGGCCCGAGGCATCGATGACGACCCTGGCGTGGTCGGTACGCCTTTCGCCGTGGGCGCCCGATCCTTTGGTCACAGCGGCCAAACCCACGCCGATTAGCGGCGCGTCGGGTTGATTACCTTGCCTGGACTGTTCTCGCCATGCGGCGTAATCTGCTAGCTCCAAGGCCCGGTCGAACACCTTTTCGTAGTCTCCAGAGTCATAAGTAATGCCAGTCGGTGTGTGGTAAGGAAATGCGTCTGGCTGAATGAGGTTCTTACGCCTAACCTCAACCGGGTCCAAGCCAAGCTCTCGGGCGATTAAATCCACTGTTCTCTCGACGGAGAAAGCGGCCTCCGGCCCACCGGCGCCGCGATAGGCCCCGGTGGGTGCCCTGTTGGTGATAACACCAAGCACTTCTACGTCCACGGCCGGAGTTCGGTAGGGTCCGGGCAGCCGTTCGCTGGCAATGCTAGGGGCCGCAGGAGTAGAAAAGTAGAAGTAGGCCCCTAAGTCCACGTAAATCCGCACCCGCATGCCCAGGATAGTACCGTCACTCTTCACGGCCGCTTCCACTTCCGCAGTATGGCCACGGCCGTGGAACGTGATCATGTTTTCCTGGCGGTCCTCAACCCATTTAACAGGCCTGCCCAAGGTTCGGGAGAGATAGGGTATTGCAATCTCTTCCGGGAACATGCAACCCTTCTCGCCGAAACCGCCACCTACGTCCCGGGCCACCACCCGTATCTCGCTTTCCGGCAGGTTAAGGATTTGGGCCAGAAACCTCCTCACCCAATGCGGTCTCTGGGTGGAATCCCAAACCGTGAGCAACCTTTCTGTGGGTTGGTAGTCCGCTGCTATGCCCCTGGCCTCCATAGGTGCCGGTGCCAGCCGCTGTGAATGATACCTCTCACGAACCACCCGGTCGGCTTGCCCAAAGGCGGCGTCCAGGTTGCCCCCTTGATGGCGTACCCGAAGGCCTAGATTGGTTCCCAGCTCTTCGTGGATCGGGATGGTATCGTTGCCGATTGCTTCAGTGGGATCAAGTATCGGCGCCAGATGTTCGTAGTCAATTTTTATCAACTCCATGGCGTCCCGAGCCAGATTGGCGTCTTGGGCCACCACCATCGCTACCGGCTGACCCACGTAACACACTTTATCCCCGGCCAGCACCGGGTGCTCTGGAGCTTTGATATGGTCAAATTTCCCTTCATACACGCCGATTCCAGAAGGGACGTCCTGCAACACCCCGGCAATGTCATCGGCAGTGAGCACCGCCGCAACGCCAGGGGAACCGCGAGCGGCTGCGGTGTCAACGGACTTGATGCGAGCGTGGGCGTGAGGGCTACGCAGCACCGCCACGTGAAGCATGCCCGGCAGGTTGATGTCGTCAACGAAGACACCTTGTCCGGTTATTAACCTGGGGTCTTCAGCACGTTTCAGTGCTTGGCCTAAGTATGTCATGAGGCCACTCATTCCCTTGGCCGATCATCGGCCGGCTAGGCTCCGGGGAAATCAACCCGGATTCTACCCAGGGCCGTTAACAGCGGCCCCTTTTTGTTCTCGATGGTGCAGGAGGTGCTACTTGTTTGCTCTCCCGGCATTGGGCATTAAAGTCGGGAGCTACCTTAACCGAATCGGTAAAGTCGGATGCTGCCCGGAATTCTTTTCTGAGACGATTTCCTCGACCAATGGAACATGATTGATTATTTTCTTTTCAACGGCGATGGGTATTGGTGTCGAAGGGGCGGCTATTGAGCGCGGCTTTAGGGTTTCGTCAGAGTCGAATATGGCTAATCCGGCGATGGCAGCGATTCCACCGATTACGATGATCACTGCGAGGCGAGCGATCAGCGAGAGGCGCCATCTTCTTGGTGATTCAATCCCTGAAGGCTCGTCCAGTATCTGGCGCATCCGCAAATCACCATTTTTCTCCAACACGAATCGTTCAACTCCCGGCTCGCCTCGGAAGCTGCGAAACGGTCGAAATGAGAGCCTAATGTCATAGTAGTCGTCCCTCTGATGAGCTGTAGATACTTCCCAGACCGGCCCGACGCCAGTGTTGTTGCGGGCGTGCTCGATTGCCTGAACTCGCGCTTGGTCCAAGGAGATATAGCCAAGGGCATCGCCCTCGGCGTTGAAGTCAAATTTCTCATCTCGCTTGTCTTCTTCGGCCATGACGGCATTATACTCGGCCCGTATGGTTGAGTCTGGCAGGAACGCCGCTACGCTTTGGCTATGACCGCCACCATGCCGCCGCCTGCCGGTCCTTGATGGTACCCCCAACCGGCTGAGGCATAAATCGCTGGATCTCCGACGACGGAAGCAATCACGGCGCCCAACACGGCACGAGCCGGACGTGTGTTGAGGTCTGAATCTGTCAGCAGCGTGCTTCTATTCCCCCGCACCCGGCCGTCGAGCGATACTTGGCCCTTGCCAAACACATTGACGATACGATCCCGTTGGTCCTTAGACACCGTGCCCTCGACAGTGATTCCGACGCTGCGCAAGGCGGCACGTACACCGTCCGCGTCGATTAAGTCAGCCAGTATGTGGTGTCCGCTCACGTAATTACTTGCCGCGCCTTCGACGTTGCCGACCACTAAAACCTGGCATCGCATGAGTTCGATGCCGGACGAGGAACCGCCGCGGTTGGTGTACAGGTCTGGATTAGTGCAGATGGAGGCCGGGTCGATCGGCCCGGACAGCTCACCAAGGCCCAGCGCGATCCCCAGGGCGGCAGAGCCGTTGGAATATCCCATTGAGCGCAATGTGTCTTCTGTCACGGTCCGCGCATTTCGTGCGTGGGCTTCAGCGATGCGGTCGCTGGTCAGCAGCGGGCACTTGACCTGAACGTAATGAACGTCGTCAACGTCGGTGATCTCCGCGTCTGCCAGAGCAGATCGGACCGCTTCGCTTACAAGTTCGACCTGCACGACGGTACCCAGTTCCTCGGGCAGCAGGTCACGGGTGAAGCTTATACCGAGAGTCAGCCTGCGCTCACCGTTGGCATTGGAGGCGTTGGAGCGACGGCGCGTGAAGACTGTCGCGTGTGGTGTGATCACTCCTTCGCAACCACCGGACATGCAGAACATGACCCGGTCGTCAACTTGCGCGGCAGTCCAGCCGGTATGGGCTGCCAGGCAATCTCGGAAGGCGCGGTGCGCCAAAGGCCGCGAGAAGTCGTTCACACGCCCATTGCCCTCGGTCTTGGCGATGATGCATAAGACTTCATCCGCAGAGAGACTACCTTGAGTGATTAGCGATTCCAGCCCGATCACGTCTTCCGGGGACGCCATCATAAACTTGTAGGCCGAACATTCCCAAGGCATGGCTTACTCCTTTCTGTTGGTCTCACGTATCGTCGGCCAGGTAGGCGAACACGTCGTTGGCCGGGTTCTTTACCCGGTTGTGCTCTATAAACACGGACGCGTTGTCGGCCACCTGTTCGCCATCTAGGTCCTCAACCGGCGCCCGGACCATGTCGATTCCCACTGATACTCCTGCGGAGGTTATCATGCCCGTCTGAGTCTCCTTATCTACCAAGTCTATCCACCGGGGAGAGGAGTCTCAATCGACTCCCTTGGGCTGCCGGATCACCCAATTCCATGATGTCTTGTTGCTCGTGGCCGGATTTTGGTCTAGAAGGCCAGTCTTGGATAAAAGCGCTTCGCCCGTGCAAAGGGACGCAACGATTTTCGCCTTTTTACAAGCAGCCGTAAGCGGCTCCACGAACTCGTGATCATCTATCAGTGCCCGTGTGCCACCGCCGCCGGGGATTAGCAGAATTTCGAAATCCACATCGTCGTCGAGGTTGTGCTCTACGATGACCACCGGGCCAGCGCCTTCCCTCCCCGTGGCGATTGGCCCCTTCTCTTTCCCGATGGTGATTACCCGATAGAGTGGCTTAGTCGTGTCTGGCATACTGGGCCTTTTCGCGTCTGGAGCGCAAGCCACGTTAAAGACCTGAATCGGTCCAAACAGATCCAATGGCGCCATATTCCCAAATACTAAAGCTGCGACTGTTCTCATTATTCCCGCGTAAAATCTTTTGTTAGTATATTCGTCGCTGTATTCGGCATCTGCCAAGTGAAACAAAAGTAGCGGCGACGAAAGGCCAATGTCCAGGATCTAATTGGGTATTGTAGGAGCATGACGCTGCCTTGGCCACCTGTACAAATGGCCGGATCCACCTCAGCCCGGGTAGTCGCCAGACTGACAAATGAGTGGCAGTACCCGTGGTACCCGGCGGCAAAGCGTATAACTGCCTGGAATCGCCCACCAAGGATGTAGGTTCAGTGACGCCGTTGCAGAGGGCGCACGGAACAGGGAGACGGTGATCCTCATAGCAGGAGAACGGGCGGTGGCACTTGGGACCCTGGAGCAGATCGCACGGACACCGGGGGTTCTTCGTAGCAAGGGCAATGCCGTGGGTCCCATCTGGATTTCTTATTGGATATGTAGGTGTGCAGACATGGCGAACACTCAACACACGCATGGGGCTCTTTTCCATCAAAATCAGTATCCCAACAGAGATTTACGAGAACTGGCATTCAAAGTTGACCGTTCGACATTTCGGTGCTACGTTCCCTTCGATGGCGCCATGGCTCAGCCCGCGTTCCTAACGGCCAAGCAATGGCCGCCCAACACGACTTGTGAGAATGTCCGTTTGGTTGAGGTTCCCATGGAGATATCCCATGAAGATTTTGTGATGTTTATTGACCGTGCCCTCGATGGCATGTTGCGCATCGTGGAAGAACTGGGCGACGAGCGCGCCAATATGCGTCCTGACTTGCCCGGCGCAAACTCGCCCTATGCTATCTTGACGCACTGCATTGGCGTGTGTGATTACTGGATTGGAGCACTTTTGGGGAAGCGCGAGCTTTTCCGGGACAGGGACGCGGAATTCAGGGCGTGCGGTACCGTTGTTGAGTTGCGCGAAAGGGTGGGTGAGCTTAAGGCAAAGCTTCTAGCAGATATGAAGCAGGTGCAAGGTGGCAAGCCGTTGGCATCGGCGCCGAATTCTATGTATAACCCACTGCGAGGTACGGGCTTCGGAGACTGGACGGAGGGAACAGCGCTGATTCATGCGTACGAGGAGTTAGCGCAGCATCACGGCCAAATGGAGCTTACACGTGATGTGCTGGCTGAAAGCCTGTGAGTCCCAAAAGAAACTGTGGAGGAAGGAAACCATCATGGCAATTGAGCGGATAAACCCATCGAGCCTGGGCCAGCCGGGCGGCTATCATCACGTGGTCAAGGATGGCAAGACCGTCTATCTGGCGGGACAGGTGGCTCGGGATAGGGACGGAAAAACAGTGGGAGTGGGTGATGCGGCAGCCCAAGCGGAGCAGGTATTTCGCAACATCCAGGCGGCTTTGGAATCGGTTGGCAGTGACTTGGGCCATATCTTGAAAATGACGACCTTCATGACACACCGTGAGGATTTTCCGGCCTATCGGGCGGCCAGGAGCAAGTTTCTTATCGATGACGATACCCTGCCAGCCAGCACGCTGATTCTCTGTTCTGGACTCGCCGACCCCGATTTCCGGATTGAGATTGAAGCCGTGGCGGCCATCCCGTAGGGCATAAACTCCGGTCAACATCACCCGGCCACGGGACCAAATATGGCGTTGGGCCTTCAGGTTGAGCCATGGGCTTATGAGCCGGCACCGTCGAGGCCGTCGCCTAACTGCGGGTACACGTGCTTAAGAATCCCAAGTCCTCAACATCCGGCTCCGTCTAGCATACGCGGTTAGTACACTGGAGGGTGCCGGTGGTGCCACGGGGTCGCTTGTTCGTAGGCGTACGCCACCCGTAGAAGCAGGGCCTCCTCCAAGTCACGCCCCACCAATTGCAGCCCCACTGGAAATCGCTCCTCCTTGGCGAATCCGCAAGGGATGGAGATTGCCGGCAAGCCCGTCTGACTGCCCATACCATTGAGGTAGACGGCCCGAGAACGAGCAGGTACATCCCTGCCCCGGATGTTGGCGGAAACGGCGTTCCACTCGTCTCCGATGGTACTGCCGGTGGGCATCGCGATCGCGTCCACTCTTTGGAGGGCCGCGATGGCCTCTTGCCGGATGGCCATTCGCTTTTGCTGGCCATGCAAGTACTCGGCAAAGGACTGAGTTTCGCCCCGCTCCATTTGCGGGTGCAACTCTACCCACTCTCGCAAAACTTCTTCAGAGAAGTTGTCCCGCAGCCACACAGGCCCTTCAGCGGCCAAAGAGTTGTTGCGGGCTTCGAATGCCAGAGGAAGAGAAAGTTCGACGATCTCGGCGCCCAACTCCTCCAGTACTCCAATCGCATTACGTACCGCGTCTTCTTCATCCTGGTTGATCCATTCCTTCCATACCCAAGAATCCACGGGTAGCCCGATCCTCAGCCCTCTGATACCGTCCATAATCCTGGAACGGTATTCGCCCGGTTCCAGATTTATGCTCACCAAGTCTCGCGGATCATGGACGGCCAGGGTTTCCATGGCGATGGCGTTGTCTTCTACCGTCTTCGTTATTGGCCCCGCTTGATCGGTGGTCCAAGAGGTAGCCCAAACGCCGAATCTGCTGATGCGGCCGAAGGTTGCCTTGAAACCCACCAGGCCGCAGTTGCTGGCAGGGTGGCGCACGGAGCCGCCCGTATCGGTTCCGATTGACAGCAAGCCCATACCTGAAGCCACCGCCGAGCCGGACCCGCTGCTTGTGGTACCCGGACTGGTGGCCGGATCCCATGGGCTGTAGCACATCACCGGGTTGTCGCCGCGCCCGATGTGAGAGTACACCTTGCCCAGTAATACCGCCCCCGCTTCCTCTAGCAGGACGTGGACGGTGGCGGATTCCTGGGGTTTGAAGTCGGTCATCCGAGGGTTGCCGAAGGTGGTGCGAATCCCCTGGGTTGCGATCACGTCCTTCAAGGTGTACGGGATGCCGTGCAAAGGTCCCCGGTATTTGCCGCTGATGATCTCCTTCTCTGCTTGCTGGGCCCGCTGAATCGCGTATTCAGGAGTCATGGTCGTGAAGGCATTAAGAGTGGGGTCCAAGCGTTCGCTCTGCTCTATGCATGCTTGGGTCAGTTCCACGGGCGAAAGTTGTCGTTCCCGGATAGATCGGCTGACCTCAGAAATGGTGGTGTTTAAAAGATCGAGCCCAGTCATAATGTTTCCTTCCTTAGGATGCAGTAGGGATGCTCGTGGCGATGGTCAAAAACCGCGATTGGCTAAAGTGGGCCGACCAGGAGGTGCACCAAGTTTCCGGCTTCTCTTGTCAAAAGATAGAAGTTTCGGACTACCGGACACTGCTATGTAGGCTGAGGGCGGTCAAAGATTGCCGAAGCATGCGTGCCAGATCCAGCAATACTGGGAGCGGCTAGCTCCTCCTCCAGAACTCCCACCACCTTTTTCGAGGCTGGTTCTCCGTATTCACAGATTCGGTGGATGAGACAGGGTCGGCAATCGAACCAGGATCAGAAACCGGTATGGCTTCACGGTCAACTGGAACATACTGTACACCATGAATCACCGACACGGCTCTGCTCCCAACGTGGGCTTCGCCGGTGATGTGGAATAGGGCGTGCCGGATCTCCACTGCTGCCATGGCCCGGCGATACGTTGCTGAGGCGTAGAAGTCGCCGATGATATTGCTGCCTAGATCGTTGACCACCTGGTTAGATGCGGCCATGATGTTCTCTACATTGAGGGTTTGGCCGATCAACGCCCGTTCCACCGAGGATGCTCTCACTGGAGCCGGCACCAATCCTCCCACCGCGATACTGGCCGCCGTGCACCGTTCGCCGTCCATGGTAACCACGACGGCTCCGCCCACAACTGCGTAGCCGGAGGCAGGGTGGGCTATTTTGGCGTACTCGGAACGCTGATTTGCGGCAAAGCTCGGTACCTCGACCGCGGTCAGCAGTTCGTTGTCGGCTAGATTGGTGGTCAGCGGACCCAGAAAGAAGTCTTCGGGAGCAGCGGTTCGAGACGCGCCGCCCGGGCCTTGAATCACGAACCGGGCATTCAAAGCGGTCAGGACAGTGGGCCAATCGGATGCCGGGTCGGCGTGAACCACATTGCCACCAATGGTGCCCCGGTTACGCACTTGGGAATCTCCGATGCCGCCGGCCACTTCCGCCAGCATAGAACAGGCATGCTTCACATCGTGAGAAGATGCGATGTCCCAATGAGTGGCCAGCGCGCCAATGCTCACTGTCTCGTTGTTAATGATGATCCTTTTCAAGTCGGCGATGTCGCCAATGTCGATCAGGGCCGTCGGCCTAGCCAACCGCAGCTTGAGCAATGGGATCAGGCTGTGGCCGCCAGCGATCAGTTTAGCCCCGTCGTTGGCACCCAACAGTTGAATGGCTTCCGCCACCGAACTCGCCTTGTGGTAATCAAATTCTGGAGCGAACATATTGTGTGCCTCTCTTGCTAGTTGAATAGCTTAGCTTCCCTGCGGACTTGGGATCGCGCGGCCGGTTTATGCTTGGTATTTTTCGGGCCTAGTTGGGGCGTTCTATTCGACGTTGAATCCGCTCGATGGCCAACATGAACGAATAGTAATGCCGGCTGGAGGAATTCGTCCAATGGAGCCAAGGACGGCACGTGGACTTTTCAGACTCACCTAGAGAAGTGTATGTCGTGTGGCCCAGACAGGGGGAGCCGGTGATTATCGTGGGTACGGTGGGAGTGGCCAGGATCCGCCGAGATTCATGGGTATCAACAATCGAGGAGTACCGCGACTATCGTCAAACGGCCGTTGGGTGCATGGTGGAGGTCACCAAGCTTTCGAGTTAACAGACCGTCACGTTTAAGCTACCCACGATTCCGGCTTAGACATTCCGCGGCGGCAGGCCTACAATTCGGGGAATGCGGGAGTCGGGATCGGCCAATCTAAACGACCTCCGCCTCGAATAATGAGGAGGAGCCAACATGGAAGAACTGAAGGAGATGGTCTGGCAGGCCGACGATGAGACCGGTTGGGAAGCTTTAGGCACAGCCGGGGCATTCATCAAGATGCTATGGGAAAATTCGGAGACCGGAGCGTCAATAGCCTTATTCCGGGTAAACAAGGGCGGCGGAGTGCCTACTACCCACGTGCACGCTTCCAACCAGTTTATGTACTGCCTTAAGGGACGCTATCGCTATACCGCCAGTGATATCGAGCTCACGCCGGGGAAGTTCTACTGGAACCCTAAGGACCATCCTCACGGACCGACTCTAGCGGAAGAGGATTGCCTGTTAGTGGAGATCTACGACGGTCCCCATTACTACGAGACCCCTGATTTTGCTGTACACCGGTAACGCCAAGGCTTCTTGGAAGTCGCTCAGGTTGTTGTAGACCAGAGACCTTTCGAGAGTCGGGACCGCTCCCGCATTCATCCACACTTCTGAAATGCGTTTCGGTTATCCTGGGGAATGAGGAGGTTACCTATGACAGACTTAGCTTTGACCATGGCCTGCGGACCATATGACCGCATGGAGGCCCTGCGGTATGGCGCGGTCCGCCCCCAGGGAGTAGACCTGAGGTACCTTGCTATTCAAGACCCCACGGAGATCTTCGGCCGTATGTTGCGCCACCGGGAATTCGACCTTGCAGAGATGTCTTGCTCGCGCTACTTGAGCCTTCGCGGGCGAACAGATTACCCATTCATTGCGCTGCCGGTGTTCCCTTCCAAGCTTTTCCGCCACGGCTTCATCTTCGTGAATACTAAAGCCGGCATTCAAGGCCCCAAGGACATGGAGGGAAAGAAGGTTGGTGTTCCCACCTACAGCCAAACGGCTGCGGTATGGATCCGAGGTATTTTGCAAAGCGAGTACGGGGTGGATCTGGACCGTATCCACTGGTACGAGGGACCAATAGACGTTCCGGGGCACCAAGACCTCGCCGCCGGACGCCCGGACAAGAGAATCTCGATCCAAGAGGTCCCAGACGGTCAAACACTCAGCGAAATGTTGGCGTCAGGGGAGTTGCACGCCATGATCGGCGCCCGCGCCCCGGGGTGCCTAGGTACAACCGACCGCGTCCAACGCCTATTTCCCAACTACAGAGAATTGGAGCGGCAGTATTACCGCGACACGGGCATCTTTCCCATAATGCACACCGTGGTCATGCGGGAGGAGGTTCACCAGGCCAACCCCTGGGTGGCTCAGAGCATTTACAAGGCCATGGTCGAGTCGAAAAAGATGTGCCTCAGCGAGATGAAGTTCACCGGGGCCATGCGCTACACCCTTCCCTGGCTCTACGACGACTTGGACGAGATGGACGACGTTTTCGGCGGCGACCCTTGGCCCTACGGGATCGAAGCCAACCGAAAAAACCTAGAGACGTTGCAACAATACTTGATAGACCAAGGCTTCGCCAAGGAAGCCCGGCCGTTGGAAGATCTGTTCACGCCGGTCGTCGGCGCGGGCACCTAGGTTCAGTGCCGTGGGCGCCGATTGTGTCCCAAATTGAGTCCTGGCAAACACTATGCACGCATAGTGTTTGCCAATGCCGACCAGATGTTTACAACGACATTGGCGGGCCACACGAAGCCCTCAAGAGGCGTGAAAGAGGAGCGGTGCCGGTTTGGCAGCGCCGCCTTGATTCTTCCCAGTTCAGGCAAACCTCGGCCAAAGTTAACAGGCAGGGAAATAGGCTCAACAATTTATTGCGGCTGTATCGAGATTGGCGGCACGCCGTTTCTCCCACGGGTACCCGCACCGTGTTGGGAATCGCCATTCGCGTGGGCTTAACCCCGATTATAAGAGTAAAATAGCTCTGCCTTATTCCCGTGAAACAATTTTGGAGCCAGGAGGGGACTATGCCAGACCTGACCTCGATGTCCGCCG
>Ga0207963_1000487_pt1 | contig 21060 bp, 20 predicted proteins | sample Knorr_S15_td_NAD_FD_185604 | JGI IMG/M metagenome (GOLD analysis project Ga0207963, IMG submission 185604) | Marine microbial communities from Southern Atlantic Ocean transect - Knorr_S15_td_NADW_ad_2500m_LV_A (SPAdes) (version 2) | ecosystem: Environmental > Aquatic > Marine > Oceanic | place...
GGGTGGTTTTAGCAGGTGGCGGTTGTCTTCAATCCATTGCTTGAGGTTTAGCGGAGGGTTTAAAGCCATGAAGCACTCCTTTAATCAGTTGATGCAATACATTTAAGTTCGATGGCAATTGGTGTGGGCAGTGCCGTTATTTCAACCGTGGTGCGAGCCGGTTTATTATCCTTGAAGTAATCACGATAAATTTTATTAAATGTGTCAAAATCTTTTTTCATGTTTGTTAGAAAAACAGTGATGTCCACAAGTTGGTCCCAGCTCGAACCAGCGTCTTCCAAGATCATTTTCACATTATCAAACACAGACCGAGCCTGTTTCTCAATATCATAGGACAGAATGTTTCCGTCTTCATCCAATTCCACGCCTGGAATTTTTAAAGAGCCCTTTTTACGGGGTCCGACCCCTGAAAGAAAGAGAAAGTTATTTGCTTTTTTTACATGGGGATAGGGTCCAACGGGATCAGGTGCTCTTTCTGATAGTATTGATTCGTTCATCAGTCCTCTGCTTTAATGCATACGGTTTTTGCTTCCGTAAAAAACCGCAATGCTTCCTCACCACCTTCACGACCCAAACCGGAATTCTTCATCCCACCGAAAGGCGTTCTCAAATCCCTTACCATCCAACAGTTAATCCATACTACACCCGACTCTATTTTACTGGCTACTCGCTCCGCTTTTTTTAAATCGTTTGTCCAGACAGAAGCAGATAAGCCATACTCAGTTGCATTTGCGATTTCCACAGATTCTTCCTCCCCAGAAAAGGGAATCAAAGTTACAACTGGACCAAAAATTTCTTCCTGATTTGTACGACATTCCGGACCAAGGCCTTCAATAATAGTCGGTGAAATAAACCACCCATTTTTACAACGACCATTTCCAGCCAATCTTTCTCCCCCAGCCAGAATGCTTCCACCTTCATCTTTCGCGAGCTGAATATAATTTATCACTTTTTCAGAGTGCGATTCGGAAATGAGAGCTCCCAAATCTGATTCTTTTTTCAACGGATCACCTACAATCAGCTGATTAGTCCGGGCAATAAATTTATCCCGAAACTCTTCATATATTTTTTCTTCAACAAGAATCCTTGAGCCACATAAACAGATTTCTCCCTGATTCGCAAAAGATGATCTTAGAGTTGTTTCTAACATTCGTTCAAAATCACAATCAGCAAAAATTATATTGGGGTTTTTACCACCTAATTCCAGAGACAGCTTTTTGAAATGAGGAGCCACTGCACTACTTATTATTGCACCAGTTTTAGTACCGCCAGTAAAGGACACTGCTTTTATCGCCGGGTGAGTTGTAATGGCCGACCCAGCTTCTGGTCCTCTTCCATGGATTATATTCAGTACTCCGTCTGGGAGCCCTGCTGTCTTGGTGATGCGCCCCAATACTTGCGCGCTAAAAGGAGTCAGCTCAGATGGCTTTCCGACAACACAATTGCCAGTGGCTATCGCCGGAGCAATTTTCCATGAAAAGAGATAAAGCGGCAGATTCCAGGGAGAAATACACCCTACTATACCAAGCGGTTCATGATGAACCGTGTTTAAACCGAATTCTTTAGATTCAAATGTTTGATCATCAAATGTTCTGACCATATCCGCAAAAGTATGAAAATTTGAGATAGCACGCGGGAGGTCTACCGAGCGGGCTAGGGAAAGTGGTTTACCCGTATCACGTGACTCTGCTACAGCCAGATTATCAAAATCGGATTCAATGCCATCCGCAATTGCATCGAGGATGTTTGCCCGCTCATCCACAGACGTTTGTGACCAGGACGGGAATGCTGACTCTGCCGCCAGGACTGCCTCCTCCACATCTTTTGGTCCAGATGCTGGGGCTCGACAATAAACCTCGCCAGTGGCTGGTTCATATACATCTAAATATTGACCTGCAGCAGGAGAAGTGAACTTGCCATTAATGAAGTTATTTATATGATCCATCAGACACCAAAACGTCCGCCATCAATGGAGAAATCTGCCCCATTTATATAGCTTGCGGCCCCGGACGCCAAGAATGCAACAGCAGATGCGATTTCATTCGGTTGCCCGATGTGGCGAAGGGATGTTTTATTTGCTGTTTGCTCTACCATTTCGTCATAAGAAATACCCGCAATATCAGCCCTAGTTTCCAGCAGTTCTTTTAATCGCACTGTACTGATGTAACCTGGCAAAATGTTGTTGACAGTTATGCTGTCTGAACCCAATTCTAATGCCAATGTTTTCGCCCATTGGGCCACTGCCCCCCGAATAGTATTTGACACACCTAATCCGGGGATTACTTGGCGAACTGATGTAGAGATTATATTAATAATACGTCCATAGCCCAATTCCTTCATCCCAGGGACAACCACTTGTGCCAACAATTGATTAGCAATAACATGTCGGCGAAAAGCAATAATGAATTCATCTGTTTTGGCCTCTATAAGTGGGCCACCAGGTGGGCCTCCGGTGTTATTCATCAAAATGTGAACCGAGCCTGACTTAGCTAATAGATCCAATGTTTTTCGTTTTAGATCATCAGGGTCATTAAAATCCGCACATATATAGCTGTGCCCGCTTCCAGCTAATTCTCTTGTTATGTTGTCGAGCTTTCCCTCGTTGCGAGCAGCCAAAATTATAGTAGCTCCTCGCTCTGCCATCAATTCAGCACAGGCTTTGCCAATTCCATCAGTGCTGCCGCACACTAAGGCACGTTTTCCTTCCAAGCTCAAATTCATTAATCATCTTTCATTATAATAAAATCCCAGATTACGTAAGATATTGTCGGGCAATTGGGGTAGCGCTGACCGCGGTATAAGAAAAGTAGTCAAATGTGCAATGTCTTCAAAAACGCGATGGCGTTCTGCTGTCTCTTTCAAATATGAAAATCCTGTTGAACCGCCAGTGCCTATTTTCCTCCCAATCATTCTGGTAACCATTAAAGCATGACGATAGCGCCATGTTGTCAGTAACTCATCCATATCCACTAACCTGCTTAATAATTTATAAGGATTATGTAAAATAGGGCGATCACGGTATAACAAAATAAGGAGTGCTGCTTTTGTGGCACTGTATGATAGTCGGCGTTCTTTATTGTCCACCAATTCTTTGTACTTATCTTCATCAAATAATGCGTCAAACATAGATTCTGTCTTTTCATATGCTTGCAGATGGACATTCTTTTCTTTTTTTGAAAGACGATCATTCTCTTTAATGTGTTTCCTATCGCTATTCAGCATAATGCTCACAGCTGTTCGGTATTGTTTCCAAAAATTGAAGTCCTTGAATTCCAAAAAAGGTGTACGCTCTAACCATTTTTCAACTAATTCAAATAATGATGGAGCTTTTTCTACTTCTTCAATTAATTTTTTATGTTCATCCGTTATATAAGATTTGTAACTACTACCTTCATAGGCATATCTACTGCTTTCTTCCAAACCAAGTTTGTTTTCTAACAACCTAAACTGTACGCTTTGAAAACCCGATGCAGGAATGAGGAGATCCCGGAAGTCTAAAAAGTCCATGGGAGTCATTGTTTCCAATACTTGTATCTGATCTATAAGAATTTTCTGAATTTCTATAATACGATCTAGGCGGCTCGTGGAGATTCCTATATGTGATTCACGTACTTTTTTTCTATCAAACGCATCAATAATAGAGTCTAATTCATAAAGGATTTGCTTAAACCACAATTCGTATATCTGATGGATTATAATAAAAAGCATTTCCTCGTGCGCACTCTCACCAAGCTCTTTACTTAAAAGTTTTTGGCTATTTAAAATTTTATCTAACTGCAGATAATCGTGGTAATATTGAGGGGAGTCTGGCTTTTTCATATAATGAAAATTACATCACATATAAGGTGAAACATATAATCTTATGTAGATTTCCTCGATTTAGCCGTGGTCTTTTTTATCTCTTGCGTTACATAGTGCAATTTAAAAAATGATTTTAAAACCAATGTTTACTTCATTGCCCCACTTCTTTACGTTTCCCGGAGGTTTTGAGTTGTAACTATCTTCTACAGTTAAATTAATGGTAAGCCATTTTAGTGTTGTAGGTAGTGTAATGGCTGCATTATGCTCAAGAAGATAACTTGATAAATCGCCATGGATGGGTTTGAAGAAAAACATAGAGTTGAAAGTTACACCCGACGTAAATGTTTTTTTATACTTAGGTCTAAATGACCATCTAAAGTGTGTTGTTCCACCTTCATTTACATAATCCTCTAATTCATAAATTGCTGCTCCGCTGATAGAAAATCCATGACCTAATGCCCATTTTAAACCCGCTCCCATCTCCGTCCGAGATTCTAAGCCAGCGGTTGAATCATATTCCCAACTTGTCAGCAGAAAAGGAGAGATTTTCTGGTGTGCCATAATATCGAAGAAGATAGACGCCTCACCTTCGTTTTGATAGAGGCTATCATTTAATGTCCCGCGGGCATGAGAGAGAGAGATCCGAAGTTCTGTGTCTTTAAGTAACACTGTACCTATCTGGAGATCTCCTTCACGTTCGAATGCAGCAGATGCAGAATATTCCGATTGTTCGGTATTACCACTTATCAGTGACCAAGAACCGGCGACAGAATTTTTCCACAAATCTGTACCACATAATGAATCAAATCCAAGCGATACCACGAGTAATAAAAGAAAACCTCTCCCGCTCAGGTGAACCGGGAGAGGCTCTCCATAGCTGAAATTTGGTTGGATTCTATTCCACCATTTCCCCGCCACCCAGGAGATCCTCCAAACTGAAACGACCATCTTTTTCCATCTGTCTGGCTGCTGTGACAATACTCTTTTGTGCCATATCAATATCCCTTTTAGCAACAGACCCTTCCACGGGTTCAAACATGGCCTGTTTTTTCTGCGGGAGATTTTCAATTACTCTATCCACAATAGCTTGATCAAGCCCTTTTAACGCCATTGAAATAGTATCCAATTCTACTGAATTCATTAAATCTCTAAGGAGATTGTCTGGAAATTGAAAGATGTCATCAAAGGAAAGATGGTACTTCTTAATCTCCTTCAGCAAATCAGGAGACTCCCTTCCGATTGCTTCCAGATATTTTGCTTCCTCTGCAGGATTCATTGAGCTGAGTAGTTCTGCGACATCCTTTCCACCTCCCCTTGAAAAATCTACACCTCGAGGGAGGAAATGGGACTTCTCTTCCAGCTGTGAAGCAATATTGACAACTCCCTCAAGTGGAATTTCGTGCAATACTCCCATCTCAATCAGGACACGACCTGTAGCTTCAGGAGGGAGTCTATCCAGAACAAAACCGCGTTGTTCGGCATCTACCTGAGCTAGCGCCAACGCAATAATTCGAGGCTCTTCCACCTCTACTAATGCTAACAGTCGTTCATCTGGCATCCCATCTAGGAATTGGAATGGGCGCTTAGAATCTCCATCCCCTTCACTAAATTTCTTAGAAAGGAAAGATAGGTAAAACTCATCAACTACCTGTTTTTTTACAGGTGTTGAAACTGCCCCCATTTCACGTATCCGTGTACGTATTTTTTTTATATCTGTCTCGTGAATACCCTTGACAAGTTTAACAGCCAAACTTTCACCTAAAATGGTAAATAGTATAGCTACTTTGTCTAAACCAGAAAGTGTATTGTAATCTGTAATCATCTCTAAGTACCTACTTTTTTTTCTTCTTTTTTTTCTTCTTTCCCTGTTCTTCTTTGGCTTCAGGTTCCGGTTCGGCAGGTGCGGCTTCAGCGGGCTGGGCTGCTTCCGTTGGAGCTGGAGCCTCTTGTTCAAGCCATTCGCGTACGATGGTTGTCGCCGTATTTGGTTGCCCCACACTCATAGAAACAACCGATTGTCTAGCAGATCTAATCTCAGACTGCATCACAGCTGTATCTTCCTCCGTTTCCACAACCGGCTCAGGTTGTGTCTGTAGTTGAGGTTGCTGCACAGCCGTGACTGGAGGTTCACTTGCCTCTGATTGGCCTTTATCATCTTTTTTACTCTTCTTCGGCTTCTTTACTTTTTTTTTCTTCGGGGGAGGCATCATCCAAGGAGGCGGCACAACGTATTTCGGTTTAGACCTCCCGTTGAAAATGATAACAGCGGCAAGTGCTATCACAGCCAAGAGTGAAATGGCACTCATCAGATAAATGGGAAGATTGTCTATTCCGCCTGATGATTCCTCCTGAGGCGCAGTTGATAAACCTTGAGGCTGCATAGCGGATTGTTCAGTTTCTTCGCTTTCTTCTTGCCCTTGGCTGGCAATTAATTGAAGACTGTCCAACCGAGTTTGTAAAATGGATATTTGATTGGCGTATTCTTCCATACGCGCCTGTTGAATATCTTCTTCGGCCGCAACCAAGGAAGCTTCTTTTTCCTCAATCTGGTTTCTTAAAGATGAAAGTTCCGATGAGAGCAGAGCAACTTCTTCTTCTCTTTGTGAACGTTCTTCTTCCTGCCAACGCAGCCATTCTTCCATTAACATATCGCTTTCGGTAGATTTATCTGTGGTCTGGACGCTCTCTAAAGAATCAATTTTATGTGCAATGGTTCGAAGGATTACTGCTTCAGCAGTTTTTTTATCTTTACGTTCCTTGAATGAAGCTGTCATGATGGAAAGTACGTCGCCCCGGCTTCTATCGAATTTCGATGCAACCATAATAATTTGTCGAACATTTTCAATTAGCTCTGGAGCAGAACCCTCTGGTAAAATACAACCGATCTCCATTCGCGCAACTTTGGGGAGTGAAGACTTAATATCTGTATATGTTTGAGTAACAATCTTAGACTCTCCTGAAGTTGGTGACGAAGTGGTTGCAGTGGACTTGTCTGCTGGGACTTCAGCAGCGGGTTCATCTTCATCATAACTGCCAAACTCAAAACCCGGGATAGGAAGGCCAGTAAGACGAGATTTTCTTTCATCCGCAGCAGAAACACCTTCACTGGGCAGGTCTGCCTTAGGCTCTATTCCGGTAGTAGTATGCTCGGTGCCAGGTCGGAAAGTGACTTCTTCTTTTACAGTAGGAGTGAATATTAGGTCTACTGTAACATCTAAAACATAGCGCTGGTCATCCAAAATCTTACTTAGTGCATTTTCGATGCGGGAATGCAAATCACGTTCCAACATCAGTTTCTGTGAAAGGTATGTGGACTCCTGACCTATGCCAAAACCGATTAACAGCACGAAAAAGAGTGCTGTACTTGTGGCTTGAAATAATCGTTTTTTCATATCTGCTCCTTTTCGTACAAAATTATTCGTTCCAGGATTCTTCTTTTTATTTATCCCAATCTTCTTGCTTTTCTTTGTCTATGCTGGTAGCAAGGAATGTGATTCCCACACGCCTGTTTTTCGCCCTATCTCCAGTTGTGGAATTATGTTTTAGAATAAGTGCTTCGTCAACAAGGCGATCAGTAGGCGCTTCCCGTGGAATAAATTCAGCATAACCCACCGCCTGTAACCTTGAGGGATCTATGCCTAATTTGATAAATTCTCTAACTACAGCAGCAGCCCTTGCTCCGGACAACTCCCAATTACTGGGAAATTTATCATGGTATTTGGGGGGGAGTGTCAGATTATCTGTGTGCCCTTCAACAGCCACCATGTTGTATGATCGATCAATCATGGGAACTATTTCCTGGAGAACGGGAATTATTCCAGCTTTCAAGATAGCCGAGCCTGAACCAAAGCTGATATCCGAAGAAAGGTTGGCTGTCACACCTTTGGTGCTTGTTGTGACTTCCACGGGTTTTTCTCCTGTTTCGGGGTTCGGTTCCATTTCCTTTACCAGTTCCTCTAATGCTGAGTGTATATCCCCGAGAGACATGGCTTGGCTATCAACCTCTAATTTTTTTCCAACCGATTTCCCCATAGAATCTGCCATCTGTTGTAACTTCACCGGATCTATGGTAGAAATTGCAGCCAGCAAGACAAAGAACGCAAAAAGAAGTGTCATCATATCCGCAAAGGTACCAAACCAAAGCGGGAGCCCTTCCTCTACAGAACCAGCACCATCCTCGTAACCTTTTTTGTAAGCCTTTTTTTCTTTGGGTGTTGCCATTTAGAGATTACCCTTCTTCTCGCTTCCATTCCTTGGGTGGAATAAATGAATTGAGTTTTTCTCTCACGATTAAGGGGTGTTTTCTCTGATGAATCAATCTTGTCGCCTCAACGAACATTGCTTGTTGAGTACTGGTAGAAGAAACTCGAGTAATAAGCTTTGCCGCCATAGGAAGAAAGAAAAGGTTGGCCAACACGGCACCATAAAACGTAGTAATCAACGCCGCTGACATACCGGAGCCGAGGGCATCTGCGCCGCCGCCGCCGCCGAAGCCCGCCAACATCACAACCAGACCAATGAGTGTACCAATCATTCCCCACGCGGGCGCCATTACTCCCATAGTCTGGAAAAGACTGGCTTGTGAACGCTCTCTAATTTCACGATATTGTATTCTAGTTTCTAGGATATCTATCAACTCTTCCTCGGAATAACCGTCCACCACCATCTGTACACCATCTCTGAAGAACGGGTTTTTAATGCCCTCAATTCCTTTCTCTAAATCCGCAGCTCCCTTTCGACCAACGTTGGAAATTTCCACAGCATCATCCACCATAAAACCTAACTTTATTTTGCTGCCTTTAAAAACGGCACCCATTGCGGATCCCAATTTCAATACTTCAGAAAGAGGGAAAGCGACTGAAACAGATGCTACCATCCCCCCGAAAACAATGGCAAAACTAGACATAGAACCAAACATGGCAAAGTCTGGCGTAAGTAGGATAATCCCACCTCCGATAGAGACAAGACCCAGAAGAATTCCTACAAGTGTTGCAATATCCATTTATTCCCCCCTACTTACTCACGGCTGAAGCTTGTTGTTTTCAATCGATTTTCATGCAATGCCTTAAGAATATTCCTCACATCGTCGTACTCCGGATCCATCTGCAGAGCAAGATTCCAATTTATCGTGGCTCGCTGAGCATCTCCCAACTTATAATAAATAGACCCACGCCTGGCATATGCTAACGCCAAATTGGGATTTAATTCTAGTGCAGTTTCTACTTCCTGAAGCGCTTCGCGATAATCTCCAGAGTAAAAATATCTTAAAGATCTTGACAGATGACGCATAGCCCTATTGATATTTTTTTGAGATTTATTTCTGACTAGCATCATGGTTTTTACTGAATCTTCAAGGGAGATATTCTTCTGTTTAAGTTGAGCAATCTGTGTCGCAAGATTACGTAGCTCGTGATCGCTGACACGCAAGGAGTCTCGCAAAGAAGACACTGCAACATCTGCTGCTAACATTGTGGAATCATACATCCCTTCCATCGGTGATGGATAAGGACCTCCCTCAACTGAGGGCAAGGATGGCACTTCTTTCCCGATACTTCGAGGGACGGACATGTCAAGGCCGAGTGTAAAGCCCGGATGGGTGGCACCGTAAGTCTCGGTCCAATCGGGTAAATTCTGTATGTGGGTGAATCCTAGGCTCAGGCGATAATCCGAGGTAAGGGGGATGCGGAGTCCCACATTGATGCCCGTTCCGTCGAATTCACCCACAAAATCCAAACCGCCCCATTTAGGCAGAAAGGGTGTATGAAGTATAAATCCCGCAAAGACTCCAGCGTTTGTACCTGTTTCAGTGCTTGCACTATCAGGATCTGATGAAGTGGTTGTTGTGGCTAGCTGTTGCGCAAAACCACCTGTTCCAAATCCCATATATGTACTTAACTCGTAGTCACCTAGAGGTTTTTGGCTACCCAGCACACCGAAAAAAGACAATTGTTTGGGATCCAGGCTTACGCCTGATTCAGCATTCTCGAAAACAATATCATGGATACCAATGGAGAATGAAACATCCCCCTGAGAATAAAGTCGCTGCTGTACGTGGAACCCAAATTCTACCGGGGGAATGTATTGTGATTCATCCAGCAAGGCCGTAGTATCAGCCCCCTGTCCGGAAGAAAAACCCAGTGTGAAGTTTTCGGATAGATCCATAGAAAAATAAACTCCCCGGGCTGTATTGAATGGTGAGAAGTTGTGAATTTCTGTTCCGAACCCAGCACTAAAGAGGTAAGGAGATCTGACCGTACTGGTAGTAGGAATCTTTATCATCTGTCCAGGATGAGTATACGACACACGAGTCACAGCATTCACAGAGACCAGAAAAATCATAGGGATAAAAATATTAACGACAGTCTTGCGGAGTAATTTCATATTATTTCAATGATCTGTTGTATTCCATCTGAGCCAGGCGATAGTACTCACTCTCCGGATATAATTCCACAACTCCAGCAAATGCCGCCACTGCTTTTTCTTCCTCCCCAAGCTGGCGAAACGCCAAGCCCTGCAGAATCATCGAATCATCCAATTTATCAGATTCCTTGAATGGGTCTAGTTGCGTAAGAACAGATAACGCTTTTGATGGCTGGCCCAGCTGAAAATAGCAATCAGCCATCCAATAAAGAACGTTACCTGCTGTAATGTCATCAGAAGCCTCCACCGCCAAATCAGAAAACTGACGAGTAGCCGTTTGATAATCTTCACGTTGGTAGGCAAACACAGCATTCATATAAAGCATGCGGTTGAACACTGGCGGATTTTCATCTTCAGCGACAACTTCAGGCGCTTCATTTTCCTCCTCAACTTGTGAGTTTCTTTCCTCATTTGTACTCTCAACAACTACTTCCAAATCTTGAGCTGGAGATTCCACCTGATCTATTAGGTTGTTAATGATGTCGCGAAGTTCGTGGTTCTCTTTTTGTAAGTTTTCTGTCTGTCGCTGAAAAGCAAGTTGAAGACTTTCAATTTTGTGGTTGATGCGGGCAAGTGTCTCCTGTAGCTCCTTTGTTGAAGCCATATAAACAGAACCGCTGGGTGCCTTATCGATGAATAGCTTAACCTTTTCAGGGGGGGCCTTTATAAGTCTGTTGACCTCTTCATCTCCAGTTGAAGGTTCGATAACAATACCGAGATCTAAAAAAAAGTCGTCGTTGGCGCCACTAGAAGTTGTCTGTGATTTAAGGTGGGGAGGTACAACAATTACTATAACTAATAAAATAAAAAATTGTCGTATAACTGATTGGATCACTCGTATTCTTCCCAATCAATCGTGGGGGAATATCCTATAAACTGTCCAAAGCTGGAAGGTAAAACCAAAGTAAAGTTACCTGTTGCGCCCGGCAGAAGGGAGGAATCTGTGACAATTCCTGAATCAAATGTGTGATAAGTCCCCGAAACAAATGTCGTCAGGGTTTGGGTCTCTCCACTCCAGTTCTTACGAAAAACAAAATTAACTTTGACAAAATCAGCCCTGCGGCCTCCTATGTTTTTTACCTGCCCAGAAAATGTAACGTTTTGTGAGCGATCTTTCCGCTCGGAAATATTTCCCACAAGGACAATGTTGGCAGATCTTCGCTTGTCAGATAATCGTTCAGTTGGGTCTGAAGCAACATATCTTGGCTCAGCCAATTTAGGCATAGGGGGTGGACTGTATGTCTCTCGAATCTGCTCAGGGATATATTCCGGATCTTCTCTCCCAGCTGCATTTTCAATAATCCTAACAACCAGTTCACGTTCAATCACTAAGTACCCTAACAATGTTTCAACTTTGAGGATTTCCTCATCTTGGTAAACAACTTTTCCAAACACTGTACTGCCATTACTCATTATAATCTCTTTACTATAAATAGAGAGGGGGTTTACCCACATTTCACTTTTTGCCTGGAGATCTCTAAGCTGAGAACCAACATGATCTAGCTCTGCCTGTAATTTCTTTACTTCGAAACTTACTTCAGTAGAAATGTAATCTTCCTGAGGAATTCGTTCTGTAGACTTTTCTCCTTCTATACTTGCATCTGACTTAACGACTGCATCAGAGGCTTTAGTCTTTGACAGCACCAAGATGATTTCAAGATCATCATTCAACTCAATCTCCTTTGACGCAGAGCCAAAATCATCATCTTCAGCGACCAGAGAATATTTCCCTTCTTCAATCTTTTTGATTTTGAAGGCACCTTTCCTGCCGGTCTTATCATCTTTTACTTCATTCCCGTCAGAATCGAGGAGTACAACTACGACACCTTTGATTCCTTCACCGTCAATATCTTCTACGGTACCTTTTATGGTGTATTTCTTAGTTTTTGCGGAAAGAGGCTGCTGCAGAAGTAACAGCCCGAGCAACAATAGGCTAATTTTATAACTTGTTTTCAAATCGACCTCGGATTTTGCCCCGGATTAAGGGACGCCAAATGGCACGGGAAAGTCTATGATTGTCTGATGAAAATGGCAAGAAAAAAGGATATTTATTTCATTGGCAGAGAACTTTTGTGACTAATGGTGTTTATTGTAAATTGAGGGCATGTACGAAAACTACAATAATTACGATAATCTGTTCTTTAATGTGATACCTAATGCTGTAGGCAACATCAAGATTTTCGGGAAAGAAGATGAATTTATAATCAAGCAGGATTACAACTCGATTCCTGAAGAAGAGCATGAAATATGGGGGCGCCTTCACCACAAACTTATTTCCCCCGTTGATCAGTATGCCTCGGGAGAATATCTACAGGGACTGAAGGCTCTTGAACTAGACCAAAACGCCATGCCGAATTTTAAGATCATATCAGATCGCTTGGGAAAAATCTCCGGATGGGTAGCCGTACCAGTATCCGGTTTCTTGGATGAAAATATTTTTTTCACACTCACAGCGCAACGCGAATTTCCGGTCACAGATATTATTCGTAACAGTAAACGCTTTGATGAAAAATATGCGGGAGTGTCAATCCAAAATGAGGATGCCTATACCCCGGAACCTGACATCTTTCATGATATTTTTGGTCATTTACCTTTTCTTACAGATGATGCTTATGGAAACTTTGTGGGAAAAATGGCTCAACACGGTCTTGAGCTCATTAAAGATGAAAGAGGTTTGGGTCCACAACTTATTGCTCACAATCTCAAGCGTTTGCAGAATCTAGCTTGGTGGACTTACGAATTTGGTGTGATGAAGAAACAGTCAAACACAGATACCCTCAGGAAAGAACGGAACGATATGGATTACGAAATTTACGGATCAGGTATTATCTCATCCTACAGCGAGGTGATGAATGTTGTTAGCTGTGCAAAAAGAATTTCAAATAGTTCTGAGTTTCTTAACTTTGATATAGAGGAAGCATCCTTGACGCGGTTCGACTACAGTGATATTCAGGATCGGTATTACGTAATTGAATCCATGGAAAGTTTATATAGCTCATTTTATGATAACCGTGACCTGTTTTTATTTGAAGGACAATGATCAATCATGACAAAAGTGATTGCAACCAAGAAGAACCATTAGTATCTTACTCATAATTAGCTCAGGATAAGTTGTGGTTCGACTGAGCCATTTGTTGGGCTATAATTAGGATAAAGGAGGGTAACCCATGAACAACGGTTTTAGTCAATTAATCGCATTTCTACTGCTATTGGTTCTTGCCATCGGCGGACCTATCTACTTAAAAGATCAGAAGGCCCAAAAGGAGCAGGAAGATCGAGCCACTCAAGGAGCTCTAAAAGCTGAGGAAGCTAAACTGCAAGCCATAGAAGATGCTATAATCAAAAATGAAATAGATCATGATGGTGATCCTGAGACAGCAAGTATGGCTATCTCTCTGAACGGTAACGGTCTTGATAGTGATGGCGATAATCTTACTTACAAATGGGAGCAGATTGGCGGAAGTGAGGTTACCATCGACAACCCAGAATCTCCTTCTACCAGTTTTGAGGCGGGTCCGGGTAAATATACATTCCAGTTTACTGTGGCAGATCCTTACGGTGCAACTTCAAGCAGTCAACAAACTTATAGAATCAGCGAAGAAACCAACTCTGATCCTGAGGCCAATATAACAGAATAATCCACAGATATAGATATAACTTAAAAAGTGGGCGCTGAAAGCGCCCACTTTTTAATATTTTCACAATTCAAATTCAGTTAACAAGGAAAAGAGATTTATCAAGACTAGCAAAGAAGCGCTGGAAAAACTCGGGCTCCTGGACGGGTCCAGCCGACACCACACTTCCGCCAACCAACCGCTCTCCCTGGGCACTCACTCGAACTTTGGTTTGGTTTTCTCCAATCATCTCGAGATTAATCGTCACCTTATACTTATATACAACGGGTCCGCTAGGGCTGTCGTCATCATTGTGGAAATAGTGTTGTTGTTCTGAATCTCCATCATCGTCATCACTACCACCGGCATTTGTCAGCAAAGCTATAAAACCGATAAACAGGACCGCCACCGCTGCTATTCCGCATACTTTCTTCCAGTCTAAAGGCTCCTCAATACCATCTTCTTTCACTGTTTCAGTCTGCTTGCCTTCTGTATGGCGGCTGGCTTGAATGAGTCCGAAATCCGCTTCCACCACATCTACGCTGTAGTAAAGATCTTGGAGAACATTCAGCGATGCCTTAAGCACCTGATTGTACTCCGCATCAACAGTCCGCGTCTCCATACTTCTTGCTTCAGCGACAGTAGCAGGAGGTTTGGTTGGAGCACAGCCGGCAATAAAAGATATAAGGTATAGTCGGAGAGTAAGATTGACGAACCTCATTAAGCGGGTTTTGGGGTTCCCGAAATACTTCATTTAAAACTCAGTGGAATGATACGTGAAATCAGTGACCCGACCATTGTCATCAAACGTGATGAGTACTGTAAGGGTACGCTGAGTAGATTCATTTGAACTCCAGAAAAGGAAGCCGCGGCTGACCGCCTCTTTTGATACACGATCATACGTCCACACCTCGTTGCCATCGTTGTTTTTAGTTATAATGTTAGGGGCACCGAGAGCTTCCTGAACTTCACTGCCAGTCATCCCCACGTGGATAGATGACTGCACTGATCCGAGTGTCAGTCGGTCAGCCTGTGATTGTGGCGCACAGCTCATAAGAAACAGTGGAATCCCCACCAAGATTATTTTCCTGATTATCATTGTATCCCCCTTGATTCCAGCTTTTTCCAAATTTACGCCTTCTCTTAATTGCGGTTCCAATTTTATTTTCCCATTGAAATAATCGAACTCTGGATTATTGCAATTGACTCCCATTACTCCTATACTCGGATCGTGTCGAAATTACTATTACGCCTTTTTCTTTCTGCACTCTTTCTGCTGACTGCCTGCCAGCAGGACCCTGATCCCGATATATTGGTAATTGCTCTTACCGGAGACATCAGAAATTTCGACAGTGCACAGGCTGTAGACGTACGCTCGGGGCAAGTCATCGCTCTCACCTACGACAATCTAGTGCATTTTGGAGATAGCACGGAACTAATCCCCGGTATTGCCAAATCGTGGACTCTATCTAATGATAGACTTACCTATTCCTTTAGTCTCTACCACGATTTTCGCTTTCACGATGGCACAGAGATTACCGCTGGAGATATTCGCTACTCTTTGGAACGGGCCGCACAAGGCCCGCAGAGCTGGCTCTTTACACGTATTGTCGGTGCCAACAACTTTCTCGCCGAAGAAACCTCTCACATCACGGGAATCTTCCTGCCGGAAGGTGAAGATGGGTTTGTAGTAACAATAAAGCTAGTGGAGCCGTTCTCCCCTTTTATTCAATTTATGGCAATGCCCGCCTCTGCCATTGTTAACCGAAAAGCCATGGAGAGCGGTTCAATTGACCTGACAATTAAGGCAGCCGGTTCGGGTCCTTGGAAGTTAGTGGATTGGGTACGGGACGGACACTTGCTTTTCTCCGCTAATGAAGATTATTTCCATGGTAGTCCAAAAATGAAGAAGCTCAAGCTGCGGATTATTTCTGAAGAGATGACACAATCTGCGGAGTTTGAGACAGGGAATTTGGATGTTATGGAAATCCCTCTGGCCGAGACTGAAGTGTGGCTGAATGATCCGCGGTGGGAAGGGCTAATTTATGAACAACAGGAATTGAGCACCTATTATATAGGGCTGAACTGTTCTCGTCAGCCATTTGATGATGCTCGTGTTAGACAGGCGATGAATCTTGCAGTGGACCGTGAGAAAATTCTACTGTTCGTTTTATCAGGAAATGGAACACTATCCCACAGCGCCATCCCTCCCGGCATCTCAGGCTACGACCACTCCCGCACTCCTTATTCCTATGATCCACAGCAGGCACAGCAGCTTTTAAATGAGGCCGGCTATCCCGATGGATTTTCCATGGAACTATGGCAGAGTCAATCCTCAGGCTTGACACAAGTAATGGAAGCGTTTCAATCTTACTGGAAAGCGGTAGGTATCGAGGTTAAAATTGTTCGGAATGACTGGAACATGTTCAAGTCCGCCATTCGAGAGGGGAAGCCTGATGCTTATTACCTCGACTGGTTCGCCGACTATCCGGACGGTGAGAACTTCCTCTTCCCCCTGTTTCACTCATCGGAGTCCATGACCAAGCGGAATCGCTATTCCAACCTTGAAGTGGATCGACGCATCGAAGAAATTCAGTCCATGCCGGATTCACCCGATCGCAACCGACTGCTGATTGAAGTGGACAGACTGATCTACGATGACGCTCCTTGGGTTTTCTTGTGGCATTCTGTTAGCCAAGTAGTGACACAACAATGGATTTCCGGATTTGAGCCGAAACTGATGTTCAACGCCCAGCGATATATAAATGTAAGTAAAAAGCTATCCGAATAAGTTGGTAAAGCTTGATGTGAATTTTCAGTGAATTATTAAAATGGCTACCTATCTAATCAAAAGAGTTCTCCAGACCATTCCAGTCATTCTCGGGGTGATAGTTTTCACCTTTATCCTTATGTATGTGGTGCCCGGCGATCCAGTGCTCTCAATGGTGGGAGAACGATACGACGAGGCAACCATCCAAAAGCTACGGCAAGATCTCCGCTTGGATGATCCGCTCTTGAAACAGTTTGGTCATTATGTGGGGAATCTCTTTAAAGGTGACCTTGGAAACTCGTTCATCACCATGCGACCCGTGGCGGATGATTTGATGGAAAAACTTCCCTTCACACTGCTTTTGGCCGCTGCCGCCATGGCAGTATCCATTGTCGTGGGGTTGGCAGTAGGAATTATCTCATCGCTTAAGCCCAACTCACTTCTTGACCGCGGAACCATGTTGCTCGCCCTTACCGGAATTTCAGCTCCCGTTTTTTGGGTGGGACTGCTCCTTATCCTTATAATAGGTGTAAATCTCAAGTGGCTGCCACCTATCGGTTACGGTGGAGTTGAATATCTAATCCTGCCGGCGATAACGCTGGGTACCCGCTCAGCCGCTTTCCTGGCACGCATCACCCGGGCCACCATGCTGGATGTGCTGCAGCAGGACTACATACGCACGGCGAGAGCAAAAGGGCTCCCAGAGTGGAAAGTGGTGCTGAAGCACGCTTTTCCCAACACATTAATTCCCATTATAACCATTATCGGAGTAGACTTCGGAAGTTATCTTTCGGGCGCCGTGCTAACGGAGTCCATCTTCGGCTGGCCGGGAATCGGAAGGTTTGCTCTGGACGCCATACTAAAACGGGATTTCCCTGTGATTCAGGGAACCGTACTCTTTGCCGCCATGATGTTCATTCTGGCCAACCTGATTGTTGATCTGCTGTACGGCGTTGTAGACCCGAAAGTGCGACTGGAGCGAAGCAATGACTGAACGCAGACGAGGACTGTGGCTAGACGCATGGCTACGGATGAAGAAAAACCGGGGTGCCATGTTCGGCTTGGCACTGGTGGTAATCATTCTTACAATTGCCTTATTCGGCCCCTGGTTGGCACCCATGGACCCTAACGCTCAGATCCTTGAATATCAGCGGAAACCAGCAGGGTTTATGGGAAATGTGATTATCCTGAAGAAAGGTGAATTGATGGTAAGCCCCATCATTCCTGTTAAATCGTTTATTATGGAAGGCGATTTGCTCCGCTACACAGATTTACTGGGACGAACAGCTTCTGTTCATCAGAGCGAGCTGAATGGAACCTCGGAAAACGATTGGCACCAGCGGCCCCGTTTCTGGCTGGGCACAGACAATTTTGGGCGGGATATTCTGTCGCGGATCATCCACGGCGCCCGCATCTCTGTGGAAGTTGGCTTCATCGCTAGCACCCTGTCGCTGCTTATCGGAACAATACTTGGGCTCCTGGCCGGATACTACGGCAGATGGGTGGATACAATCATCATGCGGATGACGGACATCATGTTTGGCTTCCCGGCGCTGCTTTTCCTCATCGGCATCACGGCTGCGTTCGAACCAAGCCTGACGGTAGTCTTTTTCGCCATCGGCTTTGTAAGCTGGCCGTCCATGGCTCGCGTCGTACGAGGACAGGTATTAAGCGTAAAGGAGTACGAGTATGTCCAGGCAGCTAAAGTCCTGGGGCTCAGTGATCTACGCATCCTGCTGCGACACATTCTGCCTAATTGCCTGGCGCCCATCATTGTCTCTTACACCATGGGGATTGCCGGCGCAATTATGGCTGAAGCGAGTCTCTCGTTTCTTGGACTTGGCGCTCAGCCGCCCACGCCTTCGTGGGGAGCCATGATCAACTACGGAAAAGATTTCCTGCGGGTGGCACCGTGGATGAGTCTCTATCCCGGCATCGCCATCGCCATGACGGTGCTGGGCTTCAACCTTCTGGGAGATGGCTTAAGAGATGCACTTGATCCAAAGATGAAGATTGACCGGATGCAGGTGGGGTAAATTAAGAAGGTATTAAGAAATGACATCTTTATCTGTTTGGTTGCCAAAATACGGTCGTAAGTATCGAGGTTCCATCTGCCAGCCCTCCCGCTAGTCGGGAGCAGGCTGCGAAAGATTGACGTACTAACTACACATACGACTCGTAGTCCGGTTGATATTGGCGAGATTTCATATAGTCCAGCAAATCGTCCGGTCGTTCCACGGTTGCCAAACCGCGCTCGTAGGCAACTTCCGCCACAACCGATGCAATAACCGCTGACACATCGCGAATTTGGGGGAGTGGTGGATAAACACTCCCCTTGGCTAAATCATCTTCTGACACTTCTTTTGCCAACGCCTTGGCAGCCGCAAAGAACATCTCATTCGTTACATGTCTCGCACCGCTCTCAATGATGCCCAATCCCACTCCCGGGAAAACATAGGCGTTATTGCCCTGCCCGGGAACGTAGGTCTTCCCATTTAGCGTTACCGGATCGAATGGACTCCCACTCGCGAAGATGGCTCGACCGTTTGTCCATGAGTATGCCTGCTCCGCCGTGCATTCAGCTTTCGAAGTTGGGTTCGACAGTGCAAAAATCACCGGCTGCTCATTGATTTTTCCCATGGCTTCCACGATAGGCTGAGTGAAGGTTTGGGGCTGCCCGGACACTCCAATAAGAATGGTAGGCTTCAGAGTTTCCACGGCAGAGATTAGGCTGGAGACTATCTTGTGATCATGAGCATAAGTCAGCTTGTGATCCTGAAGATTGTCACGGCTCTTGACCACTAACCCTTTAGAATCCACCAGCCAGCACTTTCTTTTGGCTTCATCGTGAGACATCCCTTCAGCTTCCAATGCAGAGACAATGAGATTGGCAATCCCAACTCCCGCTTCACCCGCACCTTGGAACAGGATTTTCTGATCGGTGAGCTTTTGACCGGTTATGCGGATAGCGGAGTAAATTCCTGCCAGTGTTACACTGGCTGTACCCTGGATATCATCATTAAAGGTACAAACCTGATCCTGGTATTTTCGGAGCAGGCGGAAAGCGTTCTGGTTGCTAAAATCCTCGAACTGAATGAGCGCGCCGGGGAATACATCCTGCACTGCCCAGATAAATTCGTCGATCAGTTCGTCATACACCTCGCCTCGAAGTCGAGTCTGGAGAAGTCCGATGTACAGTGGATCATTAAGCAGTTCCTCATTGTTCGTCCCCACATCTATAGTAATAGGCAGGCAAAGAGATGGGTGAACGCCGGCGCAAGCGGTATAAAGCGCGAGCTTCCCAATAGGAATTCCCATGCCGTTAGCACCCAAGTCTCCCAAACCGAGAATCCGTTCGCCATCGGTTACTACAATTATACCTACCTTTTTCATGGGCCAGTTACGTAAAACTTCTGCTATTCGACCTTTATCGTTCAAAGTAAGATAAAGCCCACGGGGGCGCCGCCAGATATGTCCAAATAGCTGGCACGCTTTGCCAACCACGGGGGTATAAATGATCGGCATAATCTCTTCTACATTGTCAATGACTGTTCGGTAGAATAGGGTTTCGTTCCGGTCCTGCAATGCCACCATGTAGATGTACTTCTCCAAGTCATCTGTTTTGTTGTGAAAGTTCTCGAGAATACGCTTGCTCTGTTCTTCCCCGGTAAATATCCGGGGAGGAAGTAGGCCTCGCAGGGCCAGCTTATCTCGCTCTTCTTCAGTGAAGGCTGTCCCTTTGTTTAGTTTAGGATCGTGAAGAAGGTCAACTCCGTTGAAAACTTTTTTGGGAGTAGCCATGTTTATTCCCTCCTAAGAATATAGATGGTTTAACAGATTATAAATGGTTGAGATAGTGATGGGTAAACACATGAATACGCTTGGCTGCTAGTGGAAAATTATGGAGAAATTAACCAATAGAACAATGAAAGTGCCCTGAAAAAATAGAAAAATTATAAGTAAACAAGTTTGCCATAATGATTGGTATATCTAAATTACCTACCTTGAAAGATGAAAGACGGTTCGGGAAATATTATCGTAGCACCTTTGAACAAGCTTCTTAACTGGGCTCGATCCACTTCTCCATGGTACTTCCAGTTTGGTTTAGCATGCTGCGCCATTGAGATGATGGCTACAGCGGCTTCCCGGCACGACCTAGAGCGGATCGGTATGATGCCCCGCTCTTCGCCACGGCAGGCAGACGTTATGATTGTTGCTGGCACAGTCACCATGAAGATGTCACTTCGTGTAAAACGCCTCTACGAGCAGATGGCTGACCCCAAATATGTTGTCGCCATGGGGAGCTGTGCTACCAGCGGTGGCCCCTACTGGCAGTACGGATATCACGTTCTGAAGGGGGTAGACTTGGTGGTGCCTGTTGATGTTTACGTGCCCGGTTGTCCACCCCGTCCGGAAGCCCTTATTGAAGGTTTACTTCATCTTCAAGAAAAGATT
>Ga0207963_1000490_pt1 | contig 21044 bp, 19 predicted proteins | sample Knorr_S15_td_NAD_FD_185604 | JGI IMG/M metagenome (GOLD analysis project Ga0207963, IMG submission 185604) | Marine microbial communities from Southern Atlantic Ocean transect - Knorr_S15_td_NADW_ad_2500m_LV_A (SPAdes) (version 2) | ecosystem: Environmental > Aquatic > Marine > Oceanic | place...
CTCACCGCGGACATTTTCCTCGATCTTGGCCAAGGTCTCGCCGTCGGGGAACGCGGTGATGGAGATTTTCCCCTGCTCAATGCCAATGGCGCTGCAGATGGCCTCGGCAAGCGGGGGGTTGGAACTACCGGCGAATATTTTCACGTCAGGTATCTGTGTGGTCGGGGTTTCTGTTGCCGCTGCAGATCGGCCCTGCACGCGGCTGCGAAAAAGTAACAATTGGCAAACACCAATCAAGCGCATTCGTGCGCTTGTGGAAAAATTTACAACATCGCCCCCCCGCGCTTGGCCAAGGGCTCCCGTGCCTCATCATGGGTTGAAGCCGAGATTCGTCTTTTTTTGCCCTTGGCTGAGGGGGGTTAACAGCCACAGGCTTCATTCCTTGAACATTCTCCGATTTGTTATTCAAAAAGAGCATTCATGTGGCTTTCGACGGATGGGGTCAGTGTGGTCTGCGTTGGGCCGGTTTTGTTATCCGTCGCCCTCGGCCAAGCGACACTTGTCAATAACAAGAACTGACCCCTTCATTTTCTTTCCGCCCTTCACACTCCTCAAAGGTGGGAGGGGCGGCGACTGCGGCAGGAAAGTTAATACGAACCAGTAAGATGGCTGCGATTGTTGTGAGTAGTAGTTTTTATAGTCATCACTTCTTCTTTAACCGATAAAACTCATTACCGGTTTCCCTTGGGGTCAACAATACTTCGCTGGCTTCTTTCGGCACGTCGACAAGCTTACGCCAGCTTCTCAAGTCGTTGGACTTCTGCAAGCTCAGCCGCCACTCCCAGCTTGCCGTCTGTTGCCAGTGCAATGTCTGGGCCGGCTGTCTTGATGGTTATGCGGCTGTTGGCTGTCTCGTTGCCGCCACCGTTGCCGCCATCGGGGTTGGGCGCTGTGTTTGATGGTGGAGTGAAGTCCCAGCCGGTTATCTTGGTGCCTACTGTTGTAAGTTGAACAGTTTGGAATTTACTAACTCCACCATCACCATCATCCATATCCGGCATACTTGAGCATCTATAACCAAATTTATCTGCACTGAAAACCGACTTGCCAATGCCATTTTGATGTCGTGTTAATTTTGTGATTATTGGCAGTTCACGGTCCCCACTACGGCTGTTATCATCCATATAAATAAAATGATGCGAGTCGAAGTAGATAATTGTTTCCCAACCAGCTTCTGGGCCACCGTATGCATCTTGTACTTTTTTGTTTTGGCGTTCACATCAGCTCCAACAGAGACCAGAAAATCTGCTGTTTCAAAATCATTCTGAGCAATTGATATCATTAGCGCGGTCAAATCATTTTTGTCTCTATGATCAACGCTTACCCCGATCTCAATAAGTGACTTAATTTCGTCCAGGTCCTTGGCCCCCGCCGCATCGTGAATCGGCCCCGCAATGATGCTTGTGTTCAGCCCGAAGGTGACCCAGATGATGATTAGTAGTTTTTTCATGATAAAATTCTTTAGTGTGTTGGAATTCTTTCTTCGGTTGGAAGGTCCTTTTCAAGCCCAGCAGGTTGCCCCGTAGAATCGCCAGAAATGCTCTCTGACGGACTATCTGCCATGTTGGCCCATATCATCAGCGCAACCAGTAAAAGCACTGTGCCTACGATTATGAGCTTCTTGGTGGGCATGGTTGAGTTCTGGGCTGCTTGCGAAGGGAGAGTATTCCAAAACGATGGTTTTTTGAATAAATAATCAGCCCGCTTGGCGGGTAACTGGTGAGGTGTTTAAACCGATCGCGGACATTTTCCTCGATCTTGGCCAAGGTCTCGCCGTCCGGGAACGCGGTGATGGAGATTTTCCCCGGCTCGATGCCAATGGCGCTGCAGATGGCCTCGGCAAGCGGGGGGTTGGAACTACCGACGAATATTTTCACGTCAAGTGTCAGGGTTGTTTAGAGATTCTCAAACGCTGCAGTCCACTCCAGCAACAGCGGCAGAAAAGTAACAATTGGCAAACACCTATCAAGCGCATTTGCGCGCTTGGAAAAAATTCACCCCGCGGGCACCCGCCCCGCTTGGCCAAGGGCTAAAACTGGTTGAGGAAGCGGAGATCGTTTTCGTAGAACAGGCGGATGTCGCTGATGCCGTAGCGGATCATCGCGATGCGCTCGATGCCGAAGCCGAACGCCCAGCCGCTCCATTCTTCCGGGTCGTACCCGACGTTCTCAAACACCGTCGGGTGCACCATGCCGCAGCCGGCGATCTCGAGCCATTCCTTGCCCATCTTGCGGACGAGCGGGCTGCTGAAGTCGATCTCGAGGCTCGGCTCGGTGTAGGAAAAGTAATGCGGCCGGAACCGCAGTTTCACTTCCTTGCCGAGCAGTTCCTTAAACACAAACTCGACCGTGCCCTTGAGGTCGGCCATCGTCACGTTCCGGTCCACGTACAGGCCCTCGATCTGGTGGAAGGTCGGGTTGTGCGTGGCGTCGGCGGTGTCGCGGCGGTACACGCGGCCCGGCACGATGATGCGGATCGGCGGCGGGGTTTGCTCCATCACGCGAATCTGCACGGACGACGTGTGGGTGCGGAGCAGCGGCCGGTCGGCGGTGTCCAGAAAGAAGGTGTCCTGCGTGTCGCGGGCGGGATGATCGGCGGGAGTGTTGAGGGCGTCGAAGCAGTAACGCTCGCTCTCGATCTCCGGGCCGTCGGCCACGGCGAAACCGATTTTGCGGAAGCTGCGGACGATGTCCTCGGTGACTTGGGTGAGTGGGTGCTGCTTGCCAAGCGGACGGCGGCGTCCCGGCGCGGTGAAGTCGGTGGCGCGTTGCGGGGCGGCGGCGGCGAACTCGAGTTCCTCGCGTCGTCGGTCGAGCGTCTGGGTGAGTTCGGCCTTGGCCAAGTTGACCGCCTTGCCGGCGGCGGGGCGTTCCTCCTTGGCCAAGCCGCCCATCTGCTTGAGCAGTCCGGTGAACTGGCCGTTGGTGCCGAGGTACTGCACGCGCACGTCGTCGAGCTTGGCCAAGGTGTCGGCGGCTTGCAGTGCCCGCAGGGCGGCTTCCTTTAGCGGGGTGATTTCGTCCAGGAATGACATGGTCAGGTTTCCTTGGTTTGGAAACAAAGAGGGCGGCCATTAAAGACCGCCCACTCAAAAAGTCAACTTGGCCAAGCGCTCAGCCTTTGGCCTCGAGAGCGCTCTTGGCGGTGTTCACCAGTTCGCCGAACGCGGCCGAGTCGGTGGCGGCCAGGTCGGCGAGCACCTTGCGGTTGACCTCGACCTTGGCGGCCTTGAGGCCCTCGATGAAGCGGCTGTAAGTGATGCCGGCGTCGCGGGCGGCGGCGTTGATGCGCAGATTCCAAAGGGCACGGAAGGTGCGCTTTTTGTTTTTGCGATCGCGATAGGCGTATTGGCGCCCGTGCTCGATGGCGTCCTTGGCGTAGCGATAAAGCTTGGATCGGCGCAGACGGAAGCCCTTGGCGGCTTCGATCATGCGTTTGCGGCGTTTGCGGGAGGCGACTGCGTTTGTGACTCTCATGGCTGCTTAAATAAAACTGGGTTGATTGGGCTAAAGAAAGCTCAGTGGCTGAAGGGCAGATTCTCCATCACCCGGGCGTAATCGGTCTTGTCCACGAGTGCCGGGGTGCCGAGTTTGCGGCGGCGCTTGGCGTTTTTACTGGCCAAAAGATGCCGTTTTCCAGGGCGATTCCGCATGATTTTGCCCGTGCCGGTGATTTTGAACCGCTTGGCTACCGACTTGCGCGTCTTGATTGATTTAGGTTTCTTCTGCATCTAAATGTGGCCCCCTTCCCTGAAAAAAGGGCATGAAATCTAGTCAGTTTTCCGGGACTGTTCAAGCCATTTTTGAACTATTTTATTTTTTGTGGCTGGAGTGCGCTTGGCCAAGGGGCTACAACTCCCCACCCGATTTTTGCCAATATGAACAAAACAACGTTTTTTACGGCGGTGATCCTGTCGTTTGGACTGCTTTCAGCCCAAGCGGCGGACAAGGTGCTTTTTGAGGATTCCAGCTTTTCCAAGGAGGGCTGGAGTGAATTCGCCGAAATTCCCGGCACTAGTGGCTGGGAGGTGAAACGCCGCAAACTCGGCGAGCTCGCTCAAGCCGTGGTCCAGGAAGTCACGATTGAGGGCGCCGGCGGCATTTTCCTGAGCGCAGGGGAGGGCAGTTATGCCTCCGTGTTCCGCTCGGAAGACGTGATTTATGCAATGCGATCCCGTAATGGCGAACAATCGCTTGTTGGTCAGGCCGATGTCACCGGCAAGGTCGGACTGCGGCTTGGCTTCGACGGGGCATTTCTGATTTACGAATACCGCTCCGGCGACGAGTGGAGCCGCCTTGGCAAATCCGACATTGTCGGCGTGGTGTCGTACACCAGCGGGATTTCCACCCCGAACCGCGCCAACGGCATGAGCGGCTACCGCGTCGCCGAGATCGAGTCGCTGAAAGGCGTGCGATTCGGCTACACCAACACGCCCGAGATTCCCGGCACGCCGTGGGTGGTGCACGACCCGTTCCGCCCGCAGCCGCGACAAATCAACCCCGGCACAGTGACGCCGCGCGACGAGCCGGGCACGCCGCCGTCGGACGCCATCGTGCTGTTTGACGGCACAAACCTTGACGCATGGGACGACGGCAAAGGCAACCCGCCGAAGTGGACACTTCGCGACGGCTTCTTCGAGTGCGGCAAAAAATCTGGCACGATCCAGACCCGGCAGAAATTTGGCAGCGTGCAGTTGCACATCGAGTGGGCGTCGCCGTCGGAGGTGAAGGGCAGCAGCCAGGGCCGGGGCAACTCGGGCGTCTACCTCGCCGGGCTTTACGAGGTGCAGGTGCAGGACAACTACGACAACCTTACCTACCCGGACGGACAGGCCAGCTCGCTATACGGCTTCCGCCCGCCGCGCGTGAACGTCAGCCGGCGGCCGGGTGAGTGGCAGGCGTACGACATCATTTTCGAGATGCCGGAATTTTCGGACGGCAAAGTGGTCAAGAAGGCGCTTATCACCGTGCTGCACAACGGCGTGGTCACGCAGCACGGCGTGGAGATTCCCGGCATCCTCGGGCACAAGAAAACCCAGCCGTACCGCGTGCACGGCCCCGGTCACATCAAGTTGCAGGATCACGGCAACCCGGTGCGATACCGCAACATCTGGATTCGGGAACTAAAGCCGATCCAATAATCCGTGGCGGACGAACAACTCGAAAAAGTCTCTGCGGCGCTTGGGCTGGAAAAGTTTGAGCGCCACATTTTTCTCTGTGCCGACCAAACCGAGCCGGAGTGCTGCGCCAAGGCGGCCGGCCTCGAGTCGTGGGCGTTCTTGAAAACACGGCTCAAGGAACTCGGCCTCGTTGGTCTCGAGCCAAAAGTGTACCGCACCAAGGCCAACTGCCTCCGCGTTTGCACACGCGGCCCCATCGCGGTCGTCTATCCCGAGGGCGCCTGGTACCACTCCTGCACGCCGGAAGTCCTCGAGCGCATCATTCAGGAACACCTCATCAACGGCCAAGTCGTCGAGGAATACCGCTTCGCCCAAAACCCGCTTGGCCAAGCGGGGTAGCTCCTGATTTACCGATCGAAAAAACGCTCAGCCGATAGCTTGAACCATTTGCAGATTTTTTGAATGTGCGACACCGTCAGGTTTCGTTCTCCTCGGTGGATGCGTGTTGCCAGAGTTCGGTCCACCTCCAGCAACCGCCCCAAGCCGGCAGCGCTCATTCCGTTCTCCTGGCAGAGATACCGGAGAATCTCGTGAGTGGGGGTTTTCTTCTTGGGCTCGGGATGCGCCTTGTCCTCGTATTGCTCGATGAAGGTCGAAAGCGCCTCCAAGTAGTCCTCTTGATCCTTCGTCAACCGATCCCCGCCATCACCGATGCCAACTCATAAGCCTCGTCGCTCTCGGCAACCGAACGATTGGGGCGGGGCAAAAGCACCCGGCAAAGCCCGACGTAATCCTTCGGCAACTCCGCAAACTTCCAATTCGTTTTCCGGCGTAATGTTTTCATAACTCCCTTTTCCAGTTTTCGTTGTCGTATTCCGCGAGTGTCAAAAACCACAGCGTAAAGATGCGTTGCTGGTTGAAGTGAATGGCGGCAATCAAGCGAAACCGGTTCCCGGCGATGTTGAAAACGAACACCGGCCTGCCGCTGCCCGCAGTCACGCGATCCACCGATGCAAACGTGCTGCGGATGTCCACAAACCGTTTCCACTTGGCGGCTTTTACCACTGCCAACCAACGCTCCAAGGTGGGTCGGTCGGGCGGATGCCGTCGCATCCACCCCCTCACCGTCCGTGGTTTTACCACACGCACGTTGCCAAAATGTCAACGAAGAAAAATTAGTTTTTGGCTTGCCGCGTGAGGCGGGCGGCGTAGGCGCCGTCGGTGTGGTCCTCGACCGGGTGCAGCGAACGCTCGGCGGCGAGTCGCCACCCGGGGTGTGCCTCGAGGAATCGGGCGACGAGTTGCTCGTTCTCCTCCGGCTCGATGCTGCATGTGCTGTAAACGAGTTGGCCGTCCGGCTTGGTGTGTGCCGCCGCCTGGCCAAGCAGCTTGAGTTGCTCGTCGGCGAGCCGCCTGGCTCCTCCGGGGCTGAGCCGCCAGCGCAGGTCGAGCCGGCGACGCATCACGCCGGTGTTCGAGCAGGGGACATCGACCAGCACCCGGTCGTACTTGCCCGTCGCCGTGGCATCCGTTTGGCCAAGAGTGGCGCAGGTGACGCGCATGCGGTCGCAGTTTTCGCGCAGCAACTTGAGCCGCGACTCGCTGTTGTCGAGCGCGCTGAGTTGACCTTCGTTTTTCATGCGCTCGGCGATGTGGCAGGTCTTGCCGCCGGGCGCGGCGCAGAGGTCGAGCACGGCTTGGCCGGGCTGCGGATCGAGCAGGGAGACGGAGAGCAGCGTGCTGGGATCCTGCACGTAGAACAGACCGTCGCGGAAGCTGCCGAGTGACTCGAGCGGGGGATGTTTGCGCAGGCGAAACAGGTCGCCGGTTGCGGCACAGTCGCAGTCGATCGGCGACGCCTCGACGCCTTCGTCCTCCCAGCGCTTGGCCAGGCGCTGGGGGTCGGTGAGCAGGCGGTTGACGCGGGCGCAGGTCGGGGCCGGCTGGTTGTTCCATTCCATGAGTCGGACGGTTTTTTCGCGGCCCCAGCGTTGTTCCCACTGCTCGTAAAGCCAGTCGGGGTGTGATTGGCCAAGCGCCGGTCGAGCGTCCTGCAAGTCGGCGATATCGCGGGTGATTTGTTCCCGCTCACGGAGGAAGCGCCGCATCATGGCGTTGATGAACCCGGCTTGGCCGAGGCATTTCTCGGCCTTGGCCAAGCGGACGCTCTCATCGACGATGGCGTGCTCGGGGATGCGGCTGAGGAAGAAAATCTGGTACAGGCCCAGCCGGAGAATCTCCCGCACGGCTGGCTTTTGTTCTCGGCCCTCGGTGGTGCGCTCGATAAGCCAGTCGAGCAGTCGCCGCCAGCGCACGCAGCCGGAGACGAGTTCGCGGCAGAGGCCGGTGTCGGCGGGGGAGAGGGTGGCGGACCGGAACTCGCGGGAGAGGATCGGCTCGACGGCCCGGTGAGTTTGTTGCGAGCGCAGCAACGATTGGAGAGCAATTTGTCTTGGTTTCTTTCCCAGCACGGCGCTAGGATGCCGGCTTTGGCGGCGCAGGCCGAGTTTTACCTGATGAACGACACAATGACAGAGGAAGTAACAGCAGAAGCAACCACCACCGCAGAGCAACCTGACCAGCTCCAGAGCGAGTTCAAGCGACTGGTCCTGGACGGGAAACTGGATCCCAAGTTAACGGATGCGCTGACGGAGTTGGTGACAGCCGGTTTTTGCACCCACCGCTCGTGGGGCTCCGGGAAGATCACCACGGTGGATACGTTGATGGCCAAGATCACCATCGACTTCCAAGCCAAGCCGGGCCACTCGATGGATCTCGGGTTTGCGGCAACCATTCTCAAGCCGCTCAGTTCCAGCCATATCCAGGCACGCAAGGCCACCGACTTGGCCGGGCTGCAGCGCACGGCTGCACGGAACCATCTTGAGTTGATCAAGCTGGTGCTCGAGAGCTTCGGCGGGCAGGCCACCGTGGCGCAGATTCAAGAGTCGCTGGTGCCGGATGTCATCGAGGAGGACTGGAAAAAATGGTGGGCCGACGCCAAGAAGGAAATGAAGAGCGACGGTCATTTCCAGTTGCCGGTCAAGAAAACCGAGCCGATTGTTTACCATGCCGAGGAGCTTTCCCCGGCGAATAAACTGATGAGCAACATCCGCGACGCCAAGGGCTTGAAGGCGCAGTTGGCTGCTGCCACCGAGCTTTACAAGGGTATCGCCGACGTCGAAAACAAGGAGGCGGTGCTGACCGAGGTGTTGGAAATATTGAACATCGCGATCAAGAATCACCTGACATTCAAGCCGTCCCTCGCACTTGAGGCGATTTTGTTGCGTGATGCAATCTGCTCGCAATCCGGAATGCAGCCGCAGGAAGACGAGGCGACCGCCGCTGCCATTTTTGAAAAAGCCGATGACTTGGCCGTAGTGATCGAGGGGCTTTCCGCTGCCAAGCAGAAACTCGCGCTTGAAGCTTTCCGGCAGGCTCATCCGGACACATGGACCGACACCTATCTGGAACTGATCAACAAGGCCGGCTTGAGGCTGGTGGGTGAGTTGGGGCAAATGCTCATCGACACCGGCCACTTCGACAAGTTCAAGAGCAACCTGGCCAAGCTCATCAGCCGACACGAGGCCAGCACCGACCTGATGCTGTGGCTGGGCAAAAATCGTTCCGATAGTTTCGCCGACATACTCGGCCCGGAAGTGTTTCGCGCCATGATGGCGGCCATCGAGAGGGATCGTTTTGAGGATCGGAAAACCAGCAAGCTTGGAGATTTAATTCTTAGCGACCAAGAGTTGATCACCGACCTGATCGGCTCCGCTGATGTTGAACTGGTCGAGGATTTGGTGCGTGCCCTACAGGCGACCAACTGCTTTGACGACATGGACAAACGCTCGCTGCTGGGCCGCATCGTCAAGGCGTTCCCGTCCATTCAGCAGATGATATCCGGCGAACAATCCAAGGAAGACAACGCCCTCATTGTTTCCTGGGCCAGCCTCGAGCGGCGAAAACTCGAGTACATGCAACTGGTCAAGGAGAAGATCCCGGCCAACTCGAAGGAAATCGCCATCGCCCGAAGCTACGGCGATCTGCGCGAGAACCACGAGTTCAAGGCAGCCAAGGAAATGCAGAAACTGCTGATGTCCCGCAAGGGCGAGTTGGAGGTCGACTTGACACGCGCCAGAGGCACCGACTTCTCCGACGCCACGACCGACCAGGTCACCGTCGGCAACAAGGTCGGCGTGACGAACCTCAGCACAAAAAAGCCGGAGACCTTCATCGTCCTTGGCGCTTGGGACGGCGATCCCGACAATCAAATCCTCAGTTACCTCACGCCTCTTGGGCAGGCGTTCCTTGGCAAGAAACCGGGCGAGGAAGCTGAGTTTGAAGTCGATCACGAAGCCAAGCGCTACCGGATCGAATCCATCGAACAGCACACCGTCGCCGGGCCAAGCGTTGTCGCCGACGAGGAAGACGAAGCCGAGGCGCAACCCGCCGGGGCCGACGAGTAACTCAACCAATTTCCACCAGGCCCCGGCCCTCATGGCCGGGGCTTTTTTGTTTACAGCGCCCGCAACAAACGGCTGACGATGCCTTCCGCCGTCGAGCCGTAGCCGCCGCCGAAAATGTTGTAATGGTTGAGCGTGTGGTAAAGCCGATAGAGCAGCTTGCGCGTCGGGTAACCGGGATCGAGCGGCCACTCCGCCTCGTACGCCGCCCAAAAATCATTCCCAAAACCACCGAACATTTCGGTCAACCCAAACTCCGCTTCGCGGTCCCCGCAGTACGTTGCCGGGTCAAAAACCACCGGCTCGCCACACGGCCCGAACGCCACGTTGCCGTTCCACAAATCGCCGTGCAGCAGCGACGGCCTCGGCTCGTAGCCGGCGAAAAAACCATCGAGTTGGCCGAGCAAGTCGTCCGCGCCGTCGAGCCGCAGGGCGTTGCGCTTGGCCAGGCGGCACTGAAAACCAAGCCGGTGCTCGCGCAGGAACGCCACCCAGTCGTCGCTCGACGGGTTCGGCTGCGGCGTGCTGCCGATCGTGTTATCGCGCCGCCAGCCAAAGTTCGGCTGCAGCACGGCATGCAGCTTGGCCAAGCACCGGCCAAGCTCCGATTGCGAGCCACCACCGCCCAACTCGATGTGCTCGAGGACGAGATACGCCTGGCCGCCGCTGATGCCGTGGCAAACAGGGTGGGGGACGCGGATGGTTTCGGTGGCGGCGATGTCGCGCAGGCCGTCGACCTCGGCCTCGAACATTTCCAGTTCGTCAGCGCGGTTGAGCTTGGCGAAAAACGGGCCGCCATTGCCGTCGAGCCGGTACGCCTCGTTGATGCACCCGCCGCCGACCGGTCGCGCATCGGCCAGGCGAAACGCCACCCCGGTGGCTGCGGAAATTTGCTCAACGATCTCGTCCCACATCGGCGGTTAATCGGCGACTTGGCTGCGAACGTGTTCGAGCAAACGGGCGCAGCCGTCCTCGAGCAGGTCGAGCACTGTCTCGAATCCCTTCGGCCCGCCGTAGTAAGGGTCGGGCACCTCGGTCGCGGTTGACCCGGTGACAAAGTCGCAAAACGGCCGCACTTCCGCCGGCCACTCCCCAGCCGGTGCCATGTTCCGGACGTTCACCAGATTTTCGTCGTCCATCGTCAAAATCATGTCGAACGAACGGTAGTCGTCATTGCAGATCTGCCGCGCCTGGCCGCCGGTGTTGATGCTACGACTGGCCGCCGCCGCGTGCATCCGTTTGTCGGGCGGGTCGCCGGTGTGAAACGCAATCGTGCCGGCCGAGTCGCACTCGATCCGCTCGGCCAAGCCCTCGGCCCCGACCAAGTGGCGCATCACAGCCTCACCGGCGGGGGAGCGACAAATGTTCCCCATGCAAACAAACAACAACCTGTACGGACGCATGGCCGGGAGCCTACCGGCCTGCTTGGCCAAGGGCAATCCGGCGCTTGCCAAGCTTGAACACGGGAAGCCAAGCGGCTAAAAAAAGCGCATGAACCGTCGAACTTTTTTGGAAGCCAGCGCGGCTGGTTTGGCTTACTCGTCCATCGCCCCGACCGCCGCCGATATCGCCAACGGCCCGACCAAGCGCGTGGCGCTGATCGGCACCGGTTGGTACGGCAAGGTGGATTTGCTCCGGCTCATCCAAGTTGCTCCCGTCGACGTGGTTGCGTTGGCCGACGTGGACAGCACAATGCTTTCCGGCGCAGCCGATATTGTGGCCAAGCGGCAAAAATCCGGCAAACGCCCCAAGACCTATGGCGATTACCGAACGCTGCTCAAGGAAAACAAACTCGACCTCGTGCTCATCGGCACACCGGATCATTGGCACGCGTTGCCGATGATCGCCGCCGTCAAGGCCGGTTGCGATGTGTACGTGCAAAAGCCGACGAGCATCGACGTCGTCGAAAGCCAGGCGATGCTCGCTGCTGCCCGCAAATACAATCGCGTCGTGCAAGTGGGCACGCAGCGCCGCAGCACGCCGCACCTCATGGAGGCCCGCGAGCAGATCGTCGCAAAGGGCCTGCTCGGCAACGTCGCCCACGCCGAAGTTTGCTGCTACTACCACATGCGCAACCGGAGCAACCCGGCCGACAGCCAGCCGCCGGCGAACCTCGACTACGACATGTGGAGCGGCCCGGCGCCGCGGCGACCGTACAGCGAACTTTGCCATCCGCGCACCTGGCGGGCGTTCACCGAGTACAGCAACGGCATCGTCGGCGACATGTGCGTGCACATGCTCGACACAGTCCGCTGGATGCTCGACCTCGGCTGGCCAAGCAGCATCGTGTCGCAGGGCGGCATTCTCGTCGACAAACAGGCCAAGGCCAACACCACCGACACACAGACAGCATGCTTCGACTTCGACGACCTGCAGGTCGTCTGGCAGCACCGCGCCTGGGGCCACGCGCCCGACCCGGACTACCCGTGGGCGGCGTTCCTCTACGGCGACAAGGGCACGCTGAAATTGAGCGTGAACAGCTACGACTTCATCCCGCGCGGCGGCGGGGCCAAGCCGGTACATCGCGACGTCAATATGGAACTCGAGGAATACCCCGAGGACAAAACCGAGAAGGCGCTCGAGCGGCACGTCGCCCCGGCGGTGCGGGTGCACATGATTGATTTCCTCAATGCCGTGGCCAAGCGCAGCCGCCCCGTTGCCGACATCGAGCAGGGCCACATCTCCACCGTCAGTTGCATCCTGGCCAACCTCTCACAGCGGCTGGGCGGCCGTGCGTTGCGATGGGACGCAAAGACACACACCGTCATCGACGACCCCGAGGCCAATGAACTGCTCAACCGCCCCTACCGCGCCCCGTGGATTCACCCCACGCCGGAAACCGTCTGATGCCGGCCAAGCGCTTGGCCAAAGGGGTTATTCGCCGGTGAGCTTTATGCACTGGAGACTTTTCTGGTCTCGGACGAAGAGTTGGCCGTCGGCGTAGGCGGGGAAACTCCAGGTTTTGCCACAGACCTGCATTCGGTCCAGTTCCTCGTATTCCTTCGGGTTGATTTTGAGCAGTACCAGTTCACCCATTTGGCCGAGCACGAGCATTCGTTTGCCGTCGGTCAGCGTCGAGGCGTAAAACTTGCCGAAGCCGCTTTCCTCCCAGTTCAGTTTTCCCGTGGCGGTGTCAACACAGATGAACCGATCCTTCTCGGCGAAGCTGTACAGGCTGCCGTCCACGACGACCGGCGTGGCGAGGTTGATCTTGAGCTTGGGGGCGTTCCATTTTCGGTTGGCTTTGCCATTACTGCCGGTGCCGCTCATACAGAGCATGCCCTCGGAATGGGAGGCGGCGATCACGCTGTTGCCGGCGGCGATCGGCGTGACGACATTGCGAAAGTAGAGTGTGGGAACGGGTTGGCTCCAGAGCAGTTCGCCGTTTTCAGTATCCACGCTGAGAATCTTCTCGGTGGCGAGCGTGACGAATTGCCTCTTCCCGGCAAGCGTCATGATCAAAGGGCTGGCGAAGCTCGCCAGGTCGTCCTGCGATTTCCAGATGACTTTGCCACTTAATTTGTCGAAGCAAACCACACCGGTTCCGGGGACGCCACCGACCTGGCAAATGAGATGGTCTCCTTCGACCAGCGGTGTACCGCTGTAGCCCCGGCGCGCTGCCGCGGCTTCATTTTGGCTTTTGTTCTTGATCCACTTGACCTTGAATTTTTTCTGATAGTCGACGCCCCAGAGCGTGGAGCCGTCCTTGACACTTAGGCAACTGAGTTCGCCCCGGCAGGTCTGCACGTAGATCCGGTCACCGTCGAAGAGCGGGGTGCAACGTGGGCCTGCGCCGAAGCGATCCTCGTAGGTTTCGCCGAACGCCTTTTCCCAAAGCAGCTTGCCAGTGCGTTTATCGAGCAGGCGTAGCGTCTCAAGGCCATCTTTTTCCTCAGCGATTGCGAGCCGATCGCCCTGTGTCACAGGCGCGGAATGGCCGGGGCCAACATCGATGCGCCAGACGACCTTGGGGGAATCGCCCAGTCTTGCGGGGAGCCGATCGCCCTTGGCCACTTGGGCATTCGAGGTGGGGCCGCGCCATTGCGGCCAGTCGCCAGCCTGAGTCCACACGGTGCAGATGGCAAAAGCGAATGCAGCAATGAATTGGCGGATGGGAAAATGTTTTTGCGGATTTAATTTGCTCATGAGTCAGTCAGATGGCGGTAAACTAGGCGGCGGGACTCCCGTTCGCAATGTTTTCCTTTTGCCTTGTAATTTGAATGGCGCAGGCCCAATTTCTGTCGGACCGGTTGGATGATGTTGCCAAGGAGATGCCACCCCCGGAGTGTGATTGGCCAAGCGCTCTTGTTAGTGCTGGTGCTTGGCTTGGCGCAATTCACCATGGCCGAAAGGGTCGCCTATCAGTCATCTGCATACCCTACATTTGCCGATTGGAAGAGTGCCTGCGCCGAACTGCCGGCCAACCGCGTTCTACTTCGCCAAGCGGCAACGACCAAACTTGAGACTGCGTTGCCCGATTTTGAGGAGGTGGCCAAGGCATTATTGGCGGCGTTCGAGTCGTTCAAGACCGGTTCGATGGAATCCGCTGCGAACTGGGTCGGCGGCAAGCCAAAGGTGACCGAGTTTTTCAACACCAACCGCGCCTATTTCCTGAATCCGCCAATTCCGTTTCAGCCGTTCGCGCAAAAGCTGCAGGTGCCGGCCGGCAGCGAGGTGATCTTTCACGGCGATTTTCACGGCGACATTCACTCATTCATCACCATGCTCGGTTCGCTTAACCAAGCCGGCACGCTCGACGGCTTCCGCTTGGCCAAGCCGAACAGCTACATGGTGTTCCTCGGCGATTACACGGATCGTGGCAACTACGGCATCGAGGTGCTCTACACGCTGCTGCGGCTCAAGCTCGCCAACCCGGAACATGTGTTCATGGCGCGCGGCAATCACGAGGACGTGCAGATGATCTCGACCTACGGCTTCCTTGCCGAGTGCCAGAAAAAATACGCCACAAAGTTTAAACCGGCGCTGATCGGCCGGTTGTACGATTTTTTTCCGGTTGTGATTTACGTCGGCAGCGGCACGGATTTTATTCAGTGCAACCACGGCGGCATGGAGCCGGGATATCTACCAGGCGCGTTGCTCGATGCCAAGCCGGCGGTGGCGTATCAACTGCTCGGCGAAGTGACCGGCGGCACGTTCCTGGCGAAGCACCCGGGGTTGCTGCAATCGGCGGATCCTTTGCGACAGTCCTTTTTGAAATCCAAGATTCTCGACCACACGCCGCTCGCGCCGATGTCGCCTCTGATTAACGGCTTCATGTGGAACGACTTCACCGTGTTCGCCAGCGAGCTGGGGCTCGGCTACATGGACGGGCGCGGGTTCGTGTACGGCAAGTCCGGCACGCGAATCGTGCTCGACGCCTCCGCCGGTGCGAAGGCCAGGGTGCGCGGCGTGTTCCGGGCGCACCAACATTCCTCCGCGGTCAACCCGATGATGCGCCGCTTGGTCGCCGGCAACGGACTGTTTCGCCATTGGCACGAACACGACAGCCTAGCCAAGGCCGACGCCACGGCGGCGGTCCTGCGCGGCGAATGCAAGCTCGAGCACAGCGCTGCTCGGCCGCTGAAGGACGGCTCCGTGTGGACCTTCAACGTCGCCCCGGACAGCTACTACGGCCGAGGCAACAGTTACAAGTTCGACACGTACGGTGTGCTGACCACCGGCGGGGCGTTCGCCGACTGGAAGCTGCGAGTGGTCCACCAAATTGTCCCCGTGCTGAAACCCCTCCCGGCAGGCCAATGAGCGATTTGCGATACCAGTTCGAAGTGTTCGAGGGGCCGCTGGATCTGTTGCTGCACCTCGTCCGCAAGGAAGAGGTCGATATCTACGAGGTGGACATGGTCAGGCTGGCCAACCAGTTCTGCGAATACATCGACCTGATGAAGCGGTTCGACCTCGAGCTCGCCGGCGAGTTCATCGTCATGGCCTCCACGCTGATGTACATCAAGAGCAAGGAACTGCTCCCGGTTGATTTGCAGGTGCTTTCCGAGGAGGACGAGGAGGAAGACCCGCGGTGGGATCTGATCCGCCAGCTCGTCGAGTACAAGAAATTCAAGGATGCGGCTGACGACTTCCGGCGGATGGCATGGGAGCGGGAGCAGAGTTTCGAGCGGCAGGGAGCCAAGCCGAAAGTGTCGACGCTGCTGCCGCAAGCGGCGAGGGAGGCGTCCATTTTCGACCTCATCGGCGCCGTGAACCAGGTGCTCAAGCGGTTCGACGAAACGGAAAAACAACGTGCCGCCAACAGGGAAGAGATCGTTGCTGACCAATGGAGCATCACGGAGAAGATCGCGCTCATTCTGGAAATTCTTGAGAAGCGCGAATCGATCCGGTTCATCGAGTTGTTTGAATCGGCCGGAAGCCGGTTTGAGGTCATCGCGACCTTTCTTGCCGTGCTCGAGCTGGCCAAGCTCAGGCAGTTGATCGCCATTCAGGGGGAACGCTTCGGGGAAATCGAGCTGGCCAAGCGTCCGCCGGAGGAGGAATCCGAAAGCGGCGAAACTGCCGAGCCGGAGTCGGTCGGGTTTACCGCCGGGCATTCGGAGGTTGAAACCACTGAAGCGACGAGGGAAGGCAAACCCACCGTGGCCAAGACGGCCAGTCTGGAGGTTGAGGCCGACCCAAGCGAGGCGCTGACCATGGAGGTTGGCGAACTGGCACACAAGGCGAACGAGCCGTTGACCTTCGCTCCGCCGGACGAGACGGAGGAGGAGCCTTACGACGATCCCAACCTCCGCGAGTTGCCGTTGGCCACCGACACCGGCCTTGGCCAAGCCAAGCGCTTGGCTAAGCGCAGCCGGCCCAAGCCGTGGACGGCCGAGCTCAACCTCGACTTCCCCACGAAGGATCGCGTCATCGCCTCGGCGATCCTGTTGGTGGTGACGGTACTCCTGTGCTGGGTGGTGTTTTAGCAGCACTTCGATGATGCGCTTGGCCTTGCCCAACAGTTCCGGTGCCACTATTTTCCTCGCCCATGTTCCGGCTGAAGTGTCTCGCTGATTCGGGCGTCCCTGGCGTCTTGTTGCTTGCCGTCTGGCTGTCGCTTGGCTTGCTTGCCGGCGTGATCGCTCAGGACGGGAAGCCGTACGGCTTGGCCAAGCGCGAGCGCTGGGAAAACACCCGCCTCGTCGGCACGCCTGAGCCGCCGTTGCCGTTCACGGTCGAGCCGGTGTACAAAAGCCAAGCTTGGCATGCGCCGATATTCATCGCCCCCGAGCCGGGCAGCGACCGGATGTTCGCGTTGCTGCACGAGTCGAGCGGGAAGCCAACCGAGTTGGTCACGTTCCGCGATGAGCCGAAGGTGGCGGAGCGAACCCAGGTAATCGAGTTGCGTGGACGCATTGCGTACTCGTTCTGTTTCGATCCCGATTACGCGGACAACGGTCAGCTTTACCTGTTCAGCAACCTGCGAATGGACAAGTTCGACGGCAGCAAGGCGAACCGTATTTCACGGTTCGTCGTCCGGCGTGAACCGGAGTGGTCGGTCGATCCCGCAAGTGAGCACGTCATCCTCGAGTGGCCGTCCCGCGGGCATGACGGCGGTGGCATCGCGTTCGGCCACGACGGTATGCTCTATATTTCGACCGGCGATGGCACGAGCGACTCCGACAAATGGTTGTCCGGCCAGACACTAGATGACCTTCTCGGCAGCGTGCTGCGCATCGACATCCGCGACAGCACGCCGGAAAAGCCGTACGTCATCCCAGCGGACAATCCGTTCGTCGACCTGCCGAACGCGCGGCCCGAGTTGTTCGCCTACGGCCTGCGCAATCCGTGGCGGCTTACCATTGACGCGCTGACTGGGCAGGTTTGGGTTGGCAACAACGGGCAGGATTTGTGGGAGACGGTACATTTGGTTGGGCCTGGCGAAAACTACGGCTGGAGTGTTTACGAGGGGAGCCACCCGTTTTACATCAACCGCAAGCTGGGGCCGCATCCGCTTACGTTGCCGACGGCCGAGCATCCGCACTCGGAGGCGCGCTCGATCACTGGCGGCGTGGTTTATCACGGCGCGAAGTGGCCGGATTTGCGCGGGCACTACATTTACGGCGACTACGAAACCGGCAAGATTTGGGGCATCAAGCATGATGGCGAGCAGGTGGTGTCGCATCGGGAACTGGCCGACACCTCGCTCGCGATCGCCGGGTTCGCGACGACGAACACCGGCGAGTTGCTGGTTGTCGACCACTCCAGCGGCTTTTACCGACTTATATCCCAGCCGAGAATAAGGCAGTCGGCACCGTTCCCGACGAGATTGAGCGAGACCGGCATATTCGCCGACATCGAGGCGCACGAAATGAAGCCCGGCGTGATTGGCTACTCGGTGATCGCCTCCGGCTGGAATGACGGAGCCTTGGTCAAGCGATGGATGACGGTGCCCGGCGACGAGCGGATTGGGTACGATCGAGGCGGCGCATGGCAGTTCCCGAACGGCACGGCGCTGGTACAGACGCTCTCAGTCGAGCGGGAGGATCATCGCGGCTTGGCCGGGCCGTTCCGGGTGGAGACCCGGATCATGCTGCGCCAGCAGAACGAGTGGGTCGGCTACTCGTACCGTTGGAACGAGGCACAAACCAACGCCGAGTTGGTCGGCCCCGCCGGGGCCAAGGCGATCTTTCGCGTGGCCGATGCCAAGTCGCCCGGACAGTTTCGGCGGCAGGACTGGGTGTTCCCAAGCCGGGCCGACTGCATGGTCTGCCACAGCCGGGCGGGCGGGTATGTCCTCGGCATCACCGGTGCGAACATGAACCGCGAACACACCTACGGCACGATCACGGACAGGCAAGTTCGGACGCTGTCGCATGTCGGGTTTTTCCGCAACGCCCCGCAACGCGCGTCCCCCCGGGGCGGCGCACTGGTCGATCCGTACGATGCGAGTGCGGACTTGGAGCGTCGCGTTCGCTCGTATCTGCATATCAACTGCGCGGGCTGCCACGTCCGATCCGGCGGCGGCAACTCGATGATGGAACTTGGCCTTGCCAACTCGCCGCGCAAAATGCACCTCATCGAGGCGCGGCCGCAGCACGACACATTCGGCATCGCCAATGCCATGCTCGTGGCACCCGGTGCGCCGGGGGAGTCGGTGCTGTTACAGCGGATGAACCGCCGGGGCAGGGGACAGATGCCTCCGTTGGTCTCGGGCGCGGTCGATCATGCGGCGGTCGAGCTGTTTCGCGAGTGGATCAGCGGGATGAAGCCAAGCGCTGTGTTCGTGAAGAACTGGAAGATGGCCGACCTCGAGCCGGCGTTGAGTGAGCTGAGTGAAGTTCGTTCGTTGGCTGTTGGCAAGCGGGCGTACGACAAGGCGGGTTGCGCGCAGTGTCATCGCTTCGAGGGGCGCGGCGGCAGCGTCGGCCCGGACCTGACCGGCTTGGCCAAGCGCATGAATCCGCGCGAAGTGCTTGAGTCGGTCCTCGAGCCGTCGCGAACCATCGCCGAGGCGTACATGATGGAACAGTTCAGCATGAGCGACGGCGCCGTGCACCTTGGCCAAGTGCAGGAGGAGACTGACACCATGGTGCGGTTGCGAAGTTTGTCAGCGACGTCGGCACCGGTCACCCTGGCCAAGGCGCTGATCGAGAGCCGCAAAAAATTGAACCTTTCCAATATGCCGCCCGGCATGGTGAATACACTCACAAAGAAACAAATCCTCGACCTCGTGGCCTACTTGCTGAAGTGATTTTTAAAGCCGATTCGCTCAATTGCCATTGATCGTTAAGACTTGATCTTCGGATCCGCGAGTTGGGGCAATTTTTGGAGTACCGGCTTGGGAACGGTGTAGGGCCAGCCTTCGTTTTGCTGGCGCGGGCCGGGGGTGGTGCGGCCGTTGCGGAAGGCTTTGGCGAGGTCGGCGGCGAGTTCTTTTACCTTGTCCGGATATTTGGCTTGGAGGTTTTTGGATTCCTTGGGGTCACTGGCGAGGTCGTAAAGCTGCAGCATCGGCAGATTTTGCTTCGCGGCCTCGGCCTCGCGCGGGGGGCTCCAGCCGCCGGAACCTCTGCACAGTAGCAGCTTCCACTGGCCCTTGCGGATTGCAAAGTGACCGCTCCCCGAGTGATGAATCACGACGTCATGCAGCGGCTTCTCCATCTTTCCCCCGCGCAACACCGGCAGCAGATTCACGCTGTCCTCGGCGGTATTGGCGGAGAGTTCGGTGCCGAGAATGCCGGCGCAGCTGGCCATGATGTCGGTGAGCACGATGGTCTCGTCGCTGCGTGTGCCCGGCTTGATGCGCCCGGGCCAGCGCACGATGAACGGCACGCGATGACCGCCCTCGTAGGCATCGGCCTTCCAGCCGCGCCAGTTGGCATTGAGATGGACGCCCGCGGCATCGAGCTGCGGGAAGTTCGCCTTGGGCGAGGTGCCGTTGTCGCACGTGAAGAATACCACCGTGTTGTCCGCCTGGCCGGTTTCATCCAGCGCCTTCATGATTTCGCCCACGGCCCAGTCGGATTCGACGAGAAAATCGGCGTAGGGGCTGATGCCGGTGATGCCCTTGAACTTGCCGCCCGGCGCGATGGGCGTGTGCGGCGAAGGCATCGGGAAATAGAGGAAGAACGGCTGCTCCTTTGTTTTGCGGCCACGCACGTATTCCGCGCAGCGCTTTCCGTACTCGAGCAGTACAGCTGAGAAATCCCAGTCCGCCACCGCCGGCCCGGCGGAAACGCCGACCATCGTGCCTTGTTTCATCTGTGCGGTGAGGTTGCCAATGAGGCGCTCGTTTTCACGCCACGCGTAGGGCGGCCAGTTTGGCACGTCATCCCCAAAGTGGTAGTCGAAGCCGTGGCTGTTCGGCCCGCCATTGATGGGTTTGGTGAAATCGATCTCGTCGAGTTTTTGGGTGACGCCGCCGCCCTTCTTCGGCCAATGCCAGCCAAGATGCCATTTGCCAATCATGCACGTGGCGTAGCCTTGCGCGCGGAACATTTCCGGCAACGTAAGGCGGGCATCGGCGATGAGCGGGCGCTCCCATTTCCCCACGATGCCGCGCTTGAGACGGCTGCGCCAATTGTACCGCCCCGTCAGCAACCCGTAACGCGTGGGCGAGCACACGCCGGACGTGGAGTGCGCGTCCATGAAACTCATCCCCTCGCTGGCGAGTCGGTCAATCGCTGGCGTCTTCATGCCCATTTTCGGATTGAAAGCGGAAACGGAGTCGATGCCCATGTCATCGCCCAGAATGACGATGACATTCGGTTGAGGGGCGGCTGCGGCTCGGAAAGTCCCGATCAGAACAGTCGCCGTGATGGCTAGTGTGATAGTGTGTTTCATGGTCGTTCGATGTTGATGGTTCGTCCCGGCAATGAGGGCGAGTGAATTTCGTGGATGGTTCCGTCTCTGCTTTCGACGACGAACACGCCGCCGATCCTCGCGTTAATTTCTGTCCTGTCGCCCGGCTTCACCACGGTTGGCCGGCGGCTTCGTTGGCCGCGCGGGGTGATGGC
>Ga0207963_1000491_pt1 | contig 20987 bp, 12 predicted proteins | sample Knorr_S15_td_NAD_FD_185604 | JGI IMG/M metagenome (GOLD analysis project Ga0207963, IMG submission 185604) | Marine microbial communities from Southern Atlantic Ocean transect - Knorr_S15_td_NADW_ad_2500m_LV_A (SPAdes) (version 2) | ecosystem: Environmental > Aquatic > Marine > Oceanic | place...
TAAAAAACATCCGAGCCGCCGGCGTCGCCGGCGAGGTAAACCAGGTGCAGCGTGCCTTTGTGATCCAGCACGGCCTTGGGCTGGACACCGTGGCCGGGCACGCGGGTGAGGCGCACGGTGGACTCCGCCGCCGTGACGGGCGAGGCGGCTCCGAGGACGGCGGAGACGACCAGGAGTAACGACGGGTGCAGCATCATGCGGACGAACCTACCAGCGTCCGGCCGCAAAGCAACGCCCCAGCCAGGATTTGCCCCGGCGATTTGTCTTGAAGAAACCGGGTTGCAAACGGACGCTGTCTGCGATCCGGTGTTACGTTTGTTCCACGGTAACAGTAACTTAATCTGCCCTCGGGCGGTATGATCATGGTGGTGGGTTTGATGCATCGATTTTCCCGGTTTTGCACGCTTCTGGCTTTGCTCTGCCTTGCGCTTGGCCAGGCGCGGGCGGTGACGCTGAAGGAGGCGCGCCAACTGTATGCCACCGGCGAGTACGCCAAAGCGATCAAGGCCAGCGAGGCGGCCATCGCCGCCAACGAGTACGACAGCGGCTGGCGGTTGTTGCTGCTCCGGGCGCGGTTGACCACCGGCCAGTACCCCGAGGCGAGGCAGTTCGCCACCGAGTTGCTGAAGGATTACCGCTACCGTTTCAACGCCGAGGCGCTTTGGCTGTTTCATCTCGCCTACGAGGCCAACGGCGACGCCGCGCAGGCCGGCCAGATGCTGCAGGTCATCATGCAGTTCCTCAACGGCCAACGCGGTATCAGCGATGAGAATACGCTCATCTTCATCGGTCGCGCGCTGCTCAAGGCTGCCGCCACCGATCCCAAGCAGGTGAAGGAGAACCTGTTCGACCGCGTGCTCAAGTCGAGCCCCGACAATCGCGAGGCATTGTTGGCCACCGGTGAACTGGCCCTCGCCAAGCGTGATTTTAAGCTGGCGGGGCAGACCTTCACCAGGGCGATAGGGCATTACCCGGACGACGCTGACCTGCTGTACGGCCTGGCCAAGGCCTACGCCGAGAGCGATCCGTCGCAGATGGAGGAACCGCTGCACACGGCGATGTTCACCAACCCCGACCACGTCCCGTCGCTGCTGTTGCAGGCGCACAACCAGGCCGACGCCGAGCAGTACGACACCGCGAACGGCATCCTCAAGGCGATCTTCAAGATCAACCCGAACCACGCCGCGAGCTGGGCGTTGCAGGCCGCGCTCCACACCGTTCGGAACGAGCCGGACAAAGCCAAGTCGGCGCGAGCGAGTGGCTTGAAATATTGGAAGACCAACCCGCTGGTGGATCACGAGATCGGCAAAAAACTCTCGTCGAAATACCTCTTCGCGGAGGGCGCGGCGCATCAGCGGCAGGCACTGGAGTTCAGCAAGGATTATCTGCAGGCCAAGACGCAACTTGCGCAGGATTTGCTGCGGCTGGGACAGGAGGAGGAAGGGTGGCGGTTGGCCGAGGAGGCGCACAAAGCCGACGGCTACGACGTGACCACGTACAATCTGCTCACGCTGCATGACTCGCTGAAAAAATACACGACGATCGACCGCAACGGGTTCCTGTTGCGGATGACCCGCGACGAGGCGGCATTGTATGGTGACGAGGCGATCGACCTGCTGACCGAGGCCCGCGAGTTGTTCTCCGCAAAATACGACACGCAAGTTGAAGGCCCGGTGATCGTCGAGATTTTCCCCGAGAAAAAGGATTTTGCCGTGCGGACATTTGGCATCCCGGGCGGCGACGGCTACATGGGCGTCTGCTTCGGCAAGCTGATCACGGCCAACAGCCCCAAGTCGCTTATCGGCTTTCAGCAGAATTGGCAGTCGCTGCTCTGGCATGAGTACTGCCATGTCATCACGCTGCAAAAGACGCTCAACAAGATGCCGCGCTGGTTCAGCGAGGGCATCTCCGTTTACGAGGAGCGGCTCCGGCACAGCTCGTGGGGCGAGCAAATGACGCCCGAGTACCGCGAATTCATCCTCGGCGGCGAGATGACGCCGATCGAGCGGCTCAGCATGGCGTTCATCGTGCCCAAGAGCCCGGAGCACATGCAGTTCGCCTATTACCAGTCGTCGCTCGTGGTCGAGTATCTCGTGAAACATTTTGGCGAGGTGTGCATCAGCAACATCCTGCACGACCTTGGCCAGGGGGTGTTCATCAACATCGCCATCGAGCAGCACGCTGCCCCCTTGGCCAAGCTCGAGGCCGGCTTCGCCGAGTTCGCCACCGGCTTGGCCAAGGCGTTCGCCGCCGAGGCGGACCTGGCCAAGCCGAGCCCGCTCGAGGTCAATCCGCTCGACAAGAACGCCATCGTCGATTGGCTCGAGGCCAACCCGAACAACATCTGGGCACTCAACACCACCTGCGCCAACCTCGTCGAGGAGGAGAAATTCCTCGAGGCGATCCCGCTGCTCGAGCGGTCGATCCGGCTGCACCCGCGACAGCGCGGCGGCGGCTCGCCGTACGGCATGCTCGCCCGGGCGCACCGCGAACTTGGCCAGGCGGAGGACGAGCTCGCCGTGCTCGAGCAATGGGCCGCCATCGAGGATGCGGCGACAAAACTGTACGGGCGGTTGATGGAGATTCACGCCGAGCGCGAAAACTGGGAAGCGGTCGATCGACTGGCCAAGCGATTCTTCTCGGCCAACCCGCTCTCACCGATTGGCCACCGTTTCATGGCCCTCACCGCGCAGCAAACCGGCAACACAGCGGCGACCATCCGGCCGCTCAAGCGACTGCTGCTGCTTGATCCGGCCGACCCGGTGGATCTGCATTTCCGGCTGGCCACCGCGCTGGCCGGCCCGTCGCCGCTCGAGGCCAAGCGCCACGTGCTGCAGGCGCTCGAGGACGCGCCAAGGTTCCGTGCCGCACAGAAACTGCTCACCCGCTTGGCCAAGCCCGGGCCACCTGCCGGAGAGGCCAAGGCGCAATGAAGTCCCTCCGGAAACCCACCCGCCGGCTTGGCCTTGGCCTGGTGCTCGCCGCGCTGACGCTGGCAACGCTCTTGGCGTGGAGCCAGCACGGCTGGTCTCGCGGCGAGCGCGACAAACGCGGCGGGGTGGAAAACTGGGGCCGCGACGAGGAGATGCCGCACGACACGTTCACCTTTGCCCGCATCCAGTACGACTCGTGGGGCGGCGGCTGGCGCGGCCGCGACAAGTGGTCGATCGATTATCCCGAGAGCGACCTCAACATGTCGTTCCGACTGCAGCAGCTCACCGCGCTCAAGGTCGATCCCGACGGCACGGTGCTCACCCTCACCGAGGACAAGCTGTTTCAATACCCGTTCATTTATCTCATCGAGCCGGGCGAACTGACCTTCAGCAACGACGAGGTCAAGGCGCTGCGAAAGTACCTGCTCACCGGCGGCTTCCTGATGGTGGACGATTTCTGGGGCGAGGCCGAGTGGCGGAATTTCGAGCGCGAGTTTCGGCGGGTGTTCCCGGCGCGGGAGATCGTGGAGCTGCCGCTCGAGCACGAGGTGTTCCAGTGCGTGTTTCCGCTCAAGGAAAAGCCGCAGGTGCCCAACCCCGGCACCGCCATCCAAGGCGCGCCGTACGGCATCACTTGGGAGCGAACCGACGCGGAGACACCGCACTACCGCGGGGTTTACGACGACGACGGCCGGTTGATGGCGATCTTCTGCCACAACACCGACCTCGGCGACGGCTGGGAGGAGGAGAGCCGCAACGAGTGGTATTTCAAGGAATTCTCCGAGCCAAAGGCGTACCCGATGGGCATCAACATTATTTTTTATTCAATGACTCACTAAACATGGAAACCACAGAAACCACACACGAGCAGGATCGGCTGGCGGTCGAGCAGATCTCCGCCAGCCGCGAGAAAATAGAACAGGAACTTGGTCGGGTCATCATCGGGCAGAAGGCGGCGGTCGAGGAGATTCTTGTCACGCTCTTCGCCGGTGGCAACTGCCTCATCACCGGCGTGCCCGGCCTGGCCAAGACGCTGATGGTGCGTGCCATCGCCGGGATTTTCGACCTCGAGTTTCATCGCATCCAGTTCACGCCCGACCTCATGCCGGCGGACATCACCGGCACCGAGATTCTCACCGACGGCGAGCACGGGCGGGAGCTGCGCTTCGTGAAAGGCCCGGTGTTCACCAACGTCCTGCTGGCCGACGAGATCAACCGCACGCCGCCCAAGACGCAGGCCGCGCTGCTCGAGGCGATGCAGGAAAAACAGGTGACCGTCGGCGGCACAAGCCGTGAGTTGCCCAAGCCGTTTTTCGTGCTCGCCACGCAAAACCCGATCGAGATGGAGGGCACCTACCCGCTGCCGGAGGCGCAGCTCGACCGCTTCATGCTCAACGTGTTCATCGACTACCTGCCGGAGGAGGACGAGGTGCGTGTCGTTAGCGAGACCACTCGGCGCGACGACGTGCAGCTGAACCCCGTGTTCAGCGCCGAGGAGGTGCTGCGCATCCAGGGCGTCGTGCGCAAGGTGCCGGTGGCCGACTCGGTCGTGCGTTACGCCGTGCGCCTGGCCGCGAGTTCGCGTCCCGGCCAGAAGGGCGCACCCGACTTTGTCAACGAGTGGGTCAACTGGGGCGCGGGCCTTCGAGCCGGGCAGGCGCTGATCCTCGGCGGCAAGGCGCGCGCGCTGTTGCAGGGCCGCTCCCACGTCACGCCGGACGACGTCAAGGCGCTCGCCGTGCCGGTGCTGCGCCATCGCATCCTGCCCAATTTCAAGGCCGAGGCCGAAGGGGTCGACGCCGACAAAGTCGTCGAGAAACTCCTCGAGACCGTACCCGTGCCGTGAGTCGTCCCACCACAACGCACCGCTTTCTGGATCCGAAAGCCCTGATGGAAATCAGGAGCCTTTCGCTCCGCGCGCGTGCCGTGGTCGAGGGGTTCATGAGCGGGTTGCACCGCAGTCCGCGCACCGGTTTTTCCACCGAGTTCACCGAGTACCGCCAATACTCACCCGGCGATGACGTCCGGTTTCTCGACTGGAAAGTGATGGCGCGGACCGACCGCGAGTTCATCAAGAAATTCGAGGACGAAACCAACCTGCGCTGCACGTTCCTGGTTGATTTTTCCAAGTCGATGGAGTTCGGCGGCGACGATGCCGGCGTCAAGAAAAGCGATTACGCCCGCACATTCGCCGCGTCGCTGGCGTGGTTCCTCACGCAGCAGCGCGACGCCGTTGGCCTGGCGACATTCGACCGCGACGTGCGCGAGTTCATCCCGCCGCGCTACCGGCGGGACCAGTTGAAAACGATCCTTGGCCGGCTCGAGACCCAGCCGGCCGGCAACGCCACGGATCTCTGCCAGGCGCTGGAGAAACTCGCCTCGCTCGTCGGCAAGCGCGGCATGATCGTGCTCGTGTCCGATTTCCTCTCGCCGCTCGACGAGTTGGAACGCTGCCTGAGCCTGTTCACCGCCGCCGGGCACGATGTCCGCGCTGTGCAGGTGCTGCACCCGCGCGAGGTCGATTTCAATTTCGAGGACGCCGCGATTTTCGAGGACATGGAGAGTGGCCAAAACCTCATCCTCGACCCGGGAATGGCCCGGGAGTCGTATCAGCAAAAATACAACGCGCACAACGCCGCGCTCGACGCGATATTCAGCGCGCAGGGCATCCCCGGTTTCCGCGTGACCACCGCCGAGCCGCTCGAGCGGGTGTTGCAGCGCTTCCTCGAGGAACGCCCCGCGCGCGCCGTCGTTCGGCAGCGCCGCTCGCCCGGGAGGAGTGCGGCATGAGTTTCCTGACGCCACTTTATTTGCTGGGGGCGCTTGGCCTCGCCATCCCGATCATCCTGCACCTGCTGCACGACCGGCCGAAAAACAAACAGGAATTCGGCAGCCTGATGTTCCTCGACAAGACCAAGCCGCCGGTGGATCGCAAGCGGCGGCCGACGCATCTGCTGCTGCTGCTGCTGCGCTGCCTTGCGTTGCTGTTGCTGGCCTTCGTTTTTGCGCGGCCGTTCACCACGGTGGACGATCCCGCCGATGCGGGGCGGCGCGACCGGCAATGGATCACCGTGCTGCTCGACCGCAGCGCCAGCATGCAGCGCGGCGATCTGTGGCAGCAGGCCAAGGCCAAGGTGCAAACCGCGCTTGGCCAACTCGGCCCCGGCGACCGCTTCACGCTGATCGCCTACGATGACTCGACGGCGTCGTTGGCCGAGGTCAAGTCGTGGCTCGGCAGCGCCTCCGAGGCGGAGGTGAACACCCAACTCGAGCGCTTGGCCAAGCCAGGCTTCGGCGGGAGCAACCTTGGCCAAGCGCTTGTTTTCGTCGGCGAGGCGATACAGGAGGCCGAGCCGGAAGCGGACGAACAGCCCTTGGCCAGGCGTGAAATTATCGTCATCAGTGATTTGCAGAAGGGCAGCCGTCTCGACGCTGTGCAGGGCTACGAATGGCCCACCGGCATCAGGGTAACGCTCGAGCAGATCGGCGAGGACGACCAGGGCAACGCCGGTATCGAGCCGGTCGCCTCCCGCATGCCGTGGGCCACCGCCGGGGCCGCGCCGTCGTTCCGCATCAGCAACTCAGCCAACGGCATCAGCGATGAGCTGGAGTTTTTGGCGCACACGACTGCCGGCGAGACTCTCAGCCAAATAGTGAACGTCCCGCCGGGCCGCAGCCGGGTGGTCGAGTTGCCGGGCGAATGGGAGGGGAAGACCGTCGAGCGCCTGGCCATCCGGGGCGACGCGGCGGAGTTCGACAACCAGTTTCATTTCGCGCAAAACCGGCAGCAGACCGTACGCATCGTTTACATTGGCGAGGACAAACCGAACGACGCCGAGGGCTCGCTGTTTTATCTCAAAAGCGCCTTCCAAAAATCGAGCACTCTCGATTTTCAGGTCGAGGCCGTCAGCGGCAAATCGACCGACCCATTGCCGGAGGCCGACCTGTTCGTCATCGGCGATGCCGTCGACGACCCGCTGGCCCAAGCGCTTGGCCAAGCGATCGAGGGAGGCTCCACGGCGCTGATGGTCGTGCAGTCGCCGAGCCAGGCCGCGAACCTCGGGCAGTGGCTTGGTGCGGACGGCGTGGTCATCCGCGACATCGCGTCGAGCGACTACGCGCTGCTTCATTCGCTCAAGCTGGACGACCCGGTTTTGGCGGTGTTCCGCGACGCGCGATTCAGCGACTTCACAAACCTGCATTTTTGGAAACATCGCGAGCTGCAAAATCTGCCCGACGAGGGCATCGACGTGCTCGCGCGGTTTGACTCCGGCGCACCGGCTTGGCTCGCGGCGAGGCGCGGCGAGGGCCGGTTGCTGGTGATGGCCTCCGGCTGGACACCGGCCGACAGCCAACTGGCGCTCTCGACCAAGTTCATCCCGTTGCTCTACTCGATCCTCCTGCCGGTGCTCGAGGACAAAACCCAGTCGCGGCAGTTTGTGGTTGGCCGTGAGGTCGACGTGACACGGTTCAACAACGGCCAAGGCGGCGGCGTCACCGTCATGCCGCCAGGCGACGGGGCGGCGGCGATTCCGGTGGACACCGTTTTCACGCCGGCCGCTCCCGGCCTGTACTCCGCGAAGGGCAGCGGCTGGTCGGAGACGTTCGCGGTGAACCTTTCGCCGGCGGAGAGCCGCACCGAGCCGATTGGCATGGAGCAGTTCCAAAAACTCGGCCTGCCGATGAGCACCCCGGCAGCCGCGCCGCTCGCCGTCGAGTCGGCGAAAAAAACGGAGACGCACCGTCGCGAATACTGGCAGTGGGCCTTGGCGGCGGTGCTTTTATTTGTCACTCTAGAAACCGTGCTGGCCGCGAAGGGCAGCCGGACGGCAGAACCCGCAGCGATATGAACGAGCCAAAAACACTCCAGGAATTCCTGATGCTCCATCGGCAGCAGCATCGTCGGCAGAAACTTTACTCCGGTCTGGCCATTTGCTGGGCCGCCTGCGCCGTGGCCTGTCTCGGCGCCATCGCGCTTGGCCAGGCGGCCGGCCTCGACGTGCGCCTTGCCTGGCCGATCATCGGGACAAGCGCCGCCGTTCTGGCAGCTCTGGTTTTCGTGAAAGTGCTGAGTGTGGACTGGCTGACGTTGGCTGAGATCGTTCGGAGGATCGAGCAACACCACCCCGCCCTTAACAAGCTGCTCGAGACCGCCTCGGAGCAGATCGCAAAAAACGACCCCGACAAACTCGACTACCTGCAGCAGCGCGTGCTGACTGAGGCACTCAGCGCGGCCCACGAGCAGGGTTGGGAATTTGAGGCCAACGGCCGGCTGGCACTAACGCATCTTTACCACGCCACCGCCCTGGTTGTCTTTGCGCTGGCGGCGTTACAGTTGCCGGGAACCGGCAACGAATCGGCGGCGCGCCTGGCCAGGGGTGGCGTCGAGGTGAAGCCGGGCGACACCGCGATTGAGCGTGGCACGAGCCTGATCGTCTCGGCCAAGTTCGGCGACTTTCGGTCCGACGTGAAGCTGACCGTGGAGGAACAGGGGCAGGCCAAGCGCTGGATGACGATGGTGCAAAGCCTCGACGACCCAACTTACAGTTACCGCCTGTCCAACGTGCAGTCGAACGCCGTGTACAGCGTGGTTTACGACGGGCAACAGGGGGAGCTGTACCGGCTGTCGGTGTTCGAGTACCCCGCACTCAAGTCGTCGCAGGCCAGGCTCGACTACCCCGAGTTCACCGGCCGCGACGACAAGGTCATCAACAACACACGCCGCCTCACCGCCGTCGAGGGCACAGGCTTGACGTTCGATTTTCAATTCAACAAGCCGCTCACGTCGGCGGTGCTCAAGGCCCGCGACGGCGGGGGCGAAGACATTCCGTTGCAGCAACTCGCCGATGGCAGTCCGCGGTTCCAGCTACTGCGCGACTTCAGCGAGTCGGGCGAGTTCCGTTACGAGTTGCACCTTGAGGATGCCGACGAGCGCACGAACCGCTTCCCGTCCCTGTATGTTTTCAACGTGCTCGAGAACGCCGCCCCGGCGATGAAGTTTGAGGCGCCCGCGGGTGATACCGAGGTGTCGGCCATCGAGGAGATGCGGCTGCAGGGCGTGGTGCGCGACGACTTTGGGCTGGCCGATGCCGGCATCGGCTACCAGTTGGCCGGCGAGGAGCCGCAGTATGTTTCCCTCGCCGCCGACGGCTTGTCCACCAACAAGCTCGCTGTTGCCCACGTGCTTCGGATGGAGGATTTGGGCGTCGAGGTGGGGCAGGTGGTGAGTTATTTCCTGTGGGCCGACGACCGTGACCGGGATGGCGAGTTGCGCCGGGGATACAGCGATTTATTCTTCGCCACGGTGCGGCCGTTCGAGGAAATCTTCCGCCAAAACCGATCCGCCACCGAGGGCATGCGCCAGCAGCAACAGCAGGGCGAAGGCGGTGAACAGGGGGGCGAGCAGCAACAGTCCATCGCCAACCTGCTCGATTCGCAGAAGGACATCATCAGCGCCACGTGGAATATCAAGCGCCGCAAGGCCACCGACGAGAAACTGGCCGAGGATATCCAGGTCGTGCTCGATTCGCAGGGCGAGTTACTCGGCATGCTCGAACAGGCGTCAGCGCTGTTGCAGGACTCCGAGTCCGGCGGCCAGGCGTATCAGGCCAACGAGGCAATGCAGGCCGCCGCCGACAGCCTCGCCAAGTCCAGGGACGCCGAGGGGGAGGCCATTGCCGAAGCACTCTCAGAGGCGATCATCGACGAGCAGACCGCCCTGCAGCATTTGCAGAAACTGCGCGAGAATGAGTTTCGAGTGTCCCGCCAGCAGGCTCGCCAACAGCGCCAGCAGCAGCAGGGCCGTGGCAACAGCAACCGCGCCCAGCGCCAGCTTGACCAGCTCGAGATGCAGGACAGTCGCAACAACTACGAGCTGGAGAGCAAGGCCGAGCGGCAAAGACAACAGGCCCAGCAGCAGGGCGAGCGCGCTGAGCAGTTGCAGACGCTCAATCGCCTCAAGGAACTCGCGCGGCGGCAGTCGGATCTGAACCAGCGCCTGCAGGAACTGCAGATTGCCCTGCTCGACGCCGGGGACGAGGCCGAGCGCGAGCGTATCGAGCGCGAACTCAAGCGGCTTCAGGACGAGCAGCGCAACCTCATCGACGACCTCGACGAGGTTCAGCAGCGGATGGATCGCAGCCAAGACGACGAGCTTGCCGAGTCGCGCCAGCAACTCGAGGAGGCCCGCGAGCAGATGGAGCAGACCGCCCGCAACCTTGAGCAACAACAGCTTTCGCAGGCCGCCAACTCCGGCTCGCGCGCCAGCCGGAACCTTGATGAGGTCGAGGAGGACTATAAGGAACAGACCGCCAATGAATTTGCCGATGCCATGCGCGAGATGCGCCAGGACGCGCGCGAGCTCGACAACACGCAAAGTGAGTTGAACAAGGCCATTGAGGAGGATCGGCAGAAAACCTTTCGCTCCCTCAGCGATGAGGGCGAGCTCAAGCAGGCGCTCGACATGGCCGAGTCGCAGAAGGGACAACTTGAGGACTTGCTGCAGCAAATGGAGCAGGTCTCCCGCGAGGCCGAGGATTCGGAGAAGCTCCTCTCTGAGAAACTCGAAGATGGCGTCCGTCGCGCCCGGCAGGATAACATGGAAGAGTCACTTGACCAGTTGTCGCTGCTGATGCGCAACAATTTGCTCAACGAAACCGGCGACATCCAGCGGGAGTTGACCGGAAACATTTCCGAGTTGCGCGACACCGTCGAGGAGGCTGCCGAGAAGATCATCGGTAGCGACGAGGACGCCATGCGCTTCGCCGCCGCCCAGCTTGACGAGTTGCGCGAGGAGGTTGAGCGTGAGATGGAACTAGCCCAGAACGAAGGCCAACAGCCCGGCCGCCAACGTGAACAGCAGGGCGACGAGCAAAACCCGCTTGGCCAAGGGCAACGCCGGCAGGACGGCGAAAACCAGCAACAGCGCGGCCAAGGCCAAGCGCGGGAGGAACAGCAAAGCCAACCCGGCCAAGGCCAAGGTCAATCCAACGAGGAGCAGGAAGAGGATCAACAACGCCAAGGCAGAGGCCAAGCAGGTGAGGAACAGCAAAGCCAACCCGGCCAAGGCCAGGGCCGGCGTCCCGGTGATCAGGAAAATCCGCAACCAGCCCAAGGCCGTGATGGCCAGCCGCGCGGCCCGAACGACCAACCCAACCGGCGCCCGGACGGCAACCGCGACATTGGTGGCAGCAGCGGCGGCTCGGACCTGTTCCGGAATTTGGACGAACTCGATTTCGACGGCCCGCTGACCGGTCTCGATTTCCGCGATTGGGAGGACCGTCTTCGCGAGGTCGAGGAAGTGATCGAGATTCCCGAGCTGCGCAACCAGGTTTCCGAGGTGCGCCAGAGTGCCCGCGACATCCGCCGCGAAAACAAGGAAAACGGCAAGCCGCCCAAGTGGGACTTGGTGGAAATGCAGATCCTCCGCCCGATGACCGAGATCAATAAGCGGCTTGAGGAGGAGCTTTCATTGCGCCAGCCCAAGCGCGAACTCATCCCGGTCGATCACGAGCCCGTGCCGGCGCAGTACTCCGAACTCGTCCGCCGCTACTACGAACGCCTCGGCGGTCGTAAGGAAAAGAATGACACCAGGAATTAAACGCAGAGGAATCAAAGGAGGGCAGTGCGTTTAGTCAATGTCTGAATACGGTTCCATTATTTTCCTGAGTCGCGACTGGTTGCCGGTGGCGCTGGGGGTGGCGGCGCTGGTGATCCTCGTGTCGTTGTGGGGCTACGGGCGCGCTCGCCTGCCGATGCACCTGAAGCTCACCGGCATCACCCTCAAGACGCTCGGCATCGCGCTGCTCTGCTTTTGCCTGCTCGAACCGCAGTGGGTGCGGAAGAAGGCCAAACCGGGGGCAAACATCATCGCCGTGCTGGCCGACAACAGCCAGGGCATGGCCATCCGCGACGCCGGCAGCACGACCTCGCGCGCGGAGGAATTGGCCAAGGCGCTCAAGCCGGAGCCGGGCGACTGGCAGGAGGCGCTCGACGAGAATTTCCAGATCCGCCGCTACACATTCGACACGCGGCTGTGGACGACCGACGATTTTGACTCGCTCGATTTCAAGGGCCGCGCCAGTTCGCTCATCGGCGCGACCCGCAACCTTGGCCAGCGTTTCAGCGGCCGCTCGCTCGCTGGCATCCTGGTATTCAGCGACGGCAACGCCACCGACCTCGAGAGCCTCAACGATGGCCTTGGCCCACTGCCGCCGGTTTATCCGGTCGTCATGGGCAATAAATCAGACATCAAGGACATCTCGATCACCTCGGTGCAGGTGACGTCATCGACATTCGAGGACGCGCCGGTGACGATTCGTTGCACTGTCGCGGCGACCGGTTTTCCCGCCGACCAAATCGAGGTTCGTCTGCTGGATCCAGATGGCGCGCTGCTCGACACCCAGTTTACTGCGGCTGGCCAGGCGATGAATATCAAGTTTGAAGTCAAGCCGCCAGCGCTTGGCGTTTCGTTTTATACGGTTGAGGTTGGCCAAGCGGAACAGCCGGAAGACGAGGCCACCGAAGAGGAGGCCACGATGGCCAACAACCGCCGCATTGTCGCGGTCGAGCGGCGTAGGGAGCCGTACCGAATCCTCTACGTCGCCGGCCGGCCCAACTGGGAATACAAGTTTCTCAAGCGCGCACTCGAAGACGATCCGCAGGTCGATCTCGTGGGCCTGATTCGCATCGCCAAGCGCGAACCGAAATTCGTTTTTCTTGGCCGCGAGGGGGAAAGTAGCAATCCGCTTTTCAAGGGTTTCGGGGGCGACGAGGAAGGGGAACGCTACGACAAGCCAATCCTAAAGCGGCTCAACGTCAGGGACGAGGACGAATTGAAGGACGGTTTCCCGAAGAGCGCTGCCGAGTTGTTCGGCTATCACGCGATCATTCTTGATGATCTGGAGTCGGCGTTTTTCATGCCGCATCAGCTTGAGTTGATTCGGCGCTACGTCTCAGAGCGCGGCGCCGGGTTCATGATGCTCGGCGGCCAGGAATCGTTCACGCAGGGCAACTACGAAAACACCCCGATCGCCGAGCTGCTGCCGATTTATTTGGAGCGCCGCGGCCCGATTTCGCCGGTGGACAATCTCGAGTTTGCCCTCACCCGCGAGGGGCTGATCAGCCCGTGGGTGCGCCTTCGCAAGACCGAGGCGGACGAAGAGGATCGCCTCGAGAAGATGCCCAAGTTTCGCGTGCTCAACCAGGTCGACCGGATTAAACCCGGTGCCAGCGTGATGGCCTCGATGACCGACGAGAACGGAGGCGAACTCCCGGCGCTTGTCGTCCAGCGCTACGGCCACGGAAAGTCGGCGGCGCTGCTCATCGGCGACATGTGGCGCTGGCAGATGGCCGGCGACGGCAAGCGTGAAGACCTCCCCCGCGCATGGCGGCAGATGATCCGCTGGCTCGTCGCCGACGTGCCCAACCGCGTGCAACTCACCACCGAGGCCGACTCCGGCGCAGGCCGGAAACTGATCGTCCGCGCGCGCGACGAGGAGTTTAAGCCGCTTGGCTTCGCCAACGTCGAGTTGAGCGTGTTGCCGGCCGGCGACGAATCGAAGGCCATCGACTTGTCGGTCGAGACGGCCGGCACCGAGACCGGAGCGTTCTGGTCGACTTACAACCCGCGCGATGAGGGTGGATACGTGGCGCGAGCCAAGGTGCGTGACGAGGACGGCAAGGTGATCGGAGACGTCGAGGCCGGCTGGGCCAGCAACCCGGCGGCGGACGAGTTCCGCTCGCTGCAGCCCAACGTCGCGCTGATGCGGGACTTGGCCAAGCGCACCGGCGGCCGCGTGCTCGCTGTCAGCGACCTGGCCAAATGGGCGAAAGAGTTGCCGACGAAACAATCGCCCGTGATGGAGTCGTTCCTAACCCCGCTGTGGCATTTGCCGTGGATGTTCGCTGCCGCGCTGCTGTTGCTCGTCACCGAGTGGTGGCTGCGAAGAAGGCACTGGCTGCCATGAGATTTTTTTTGCTGAGCCTGCTGCTGTTGCCCTTGGCCAAGCCGGCCGCGGAGGTCGCTGTTTTTAACGAGGCGAATGAGCGTCGTGTGATGGTCATCACGGGTGCCGGCGGCGAGGAGGAATACACCGGGCTGTTCGCCGAGTGGGCGGCGGACCTGGCCAAGGCGTTCGACGGCAACGCCGCCGAGTTGGTGCTCATCAGCAACCAGCCGGAAAACACCGGCGCGCGAAAGACCGTCGAGTTGACGCTGAAAAAATGGGTCGAGAATCCGGACGGTGAAATTTGGATTCTGCTCGTTGGCCACGGCACGTTCGACGGCAAGGCGGCCAAGTTCAACCTTGTCGGCAACGACATCTCGGACACGGAATTTCAGCATTGGCTCAAGCCGCATCGCGGGCCGCTCGTGTTCATCAACACCAGCTCCTGCAGCGCGCCGTTCATCCGGTCACTTTCCGGCCCGAACCGCGTCGTCGCCACCGCGACCAAGAGCGGCTACGAGCAAAACTTCTGCCGGTTCGGCGGCTACATGGCGGCCGCGCTTGGCCACGCGGAGGCCGACCTCGACAAGGACGGCGCGGTGTCGGTGCTCGAGGCGTTCCTCATCGCCTCACGTCAGGCCGGTGAATTCTATCGCGAAAACGATCGCTTGGTTTCCGAGAACGCACTGCTCGACGACAACGGTGACGGCATGGGCACACCAGCCGACTGGTTCCGGGGCGTGCGCACGCAGAAGAAGGCCAAAGGCAAAAGCAGCGCCGACGGCAAGTTGTCGCGCCTGGTTTTCCCGGTGATTCCCCCGGCGGAAAAAGACATCCCCGCGCCGCTCCGCAAAAAGAGGCTCGCCGCCGAGGCCAAGATTGAGACGCTGCGTTCGCTCAAAAAAACCCTCGATGCCGAAACCTACTACCGCGACCTCGAAAAACTCTTCCTCGAACTCGCCACTCTCAACGACGAAATCGAAACCTCCCAGCAAAAGTAACGCTCGGGCAAGCGCGTTCAGTTTTTGAACCGCGAATGCACGCCAATGCATACGAATTGTTCCTTCTCTCCCCGTCGGGGGAGAAGGTGGCCGAAGGCCGGATGAGAGGGAACGCTTTGTCTCACGAGCCCGTCCGGTATTGGCTCAATTCGCGTGGCGTGGTATCCCCTCCGTCGCAATTACTCGCAACAGCATGAGGGAATTAGTCATCGGCATCGACAGCGGCACGCAGTCCACCAAGGCGTTGGTGGTGGACGCAAACAACGGCAAAGTCCTCGGCGAAGGCGCGAAGGCTCACCGCCTGATCGGCGGCCTCCCCGCCGGTGCGAAGGAGCAGCACCCCGCCGACTGGATCGACGCCACCCAAGTGGGCATCCGCGCCGCGCTGAAACAGGCCAGGGCCACCGCCGGCGAGGTGCGCGCGATCGGTGTCAGCGGCCAGCAGCACGGCTTCGTGCCGCTCGACAAAAAAGGCGCCGTCATCCGCCCGGCCAAGCTGTGGTGCGACACCTCCACCGCCGCCGAGTGCGACGAGATTATGGCCAAGCTCGGCGGCCTCAAGGGCTCGGTCAAGGAACTCGGCAACGCGGTGCTCCCCGGCTTCACCGCCGGTAAAATTCTTTGGCTCAAGAAACATGAGCCGAAAAACTTCAGGCGCTTGGCCACGGTTTTGTTGCCGCACGATTATTTGAATTTCTGGCTCACCGGCAACGCAGTCATGGAGTACGGCGACGCCAGCGGCACCGCGTTGCTAAACGTCCGCACCCGCAAGTGGTCGCGGAAAACGCTCAAGGCGATCGACACCGGCTTGGAGGCCAAGCTGCCGAAACTCATTTCCAGCGATCAACCGGCCGGCACGCTGCGCGCCGCCACGGCCAAGCGGCTTGGCCTAAGCACCGACGTGCTCGTCAGCGCCGGTGGCGGCGATAACATGATGGGCGCGATCGGCACCGGCAACACCCGCCCGGGAGTGGTCACGGCCAGCTTCGGGACGAGCGGCACAATCTACGCCTGCGCCGGCAAACCGGTGATCGATTCCAAGGGCGAGATCGCCGCGTTCTGCGACTCGACCAACCGCTGGCTGCCGTTGCTCTGCACGATGAACGTCACCGTGGCGACCGAGTTGATCCGGAAGGATTTCAAGTGGACGCACGCCCAGTACGAGGCCGCCGCGCGCAAGGCTCCGGCTGGCTCCGACGGCTTGCTGCTGCTCCCGTACCTCGAGGGCGAGCGCACGCCCAACGTGCCGGACGGAACCGGCGTTTATTTCGGCGTCCGCGCCGGGACGTTCACCGGGAAACATTTTGCGCGTGCGACGATGGAAGGCGTCACGCTTGGCATGAACTACGGCCTGCGCCGACTCGAGAAACTCGGCGTCAAGCCGACGCAGATCCGCGCCACCGGCGGCGGGGCGAACTCCAAACTTTGGCGGCAAATCATGGCCGACGTTTTCAACGCCCAAGTCGTCACGCTCAAGGTCGGCGAGGGCGCGGCGTACGGAGCGGCGCTGCAGGCGCTGTGGAGCCTCCGAAATCATCAGGGCGACAAGGTGAGCATCGAGGAGATCACCGATCGCTTTGTGAAACTGAACACGCGCGAAACCGCCGAGCCGAATGCCGACAACGTCGCCGTGTACCGCGAAGTGCAGGCCCTGCAGGACGACCTCTCCAAGTCCCTCCGCAAACCGTTCGCGAAACATCGGGCACTTGTGAGCGGTCAGCGGTGAGCAGTCAGCAGTGGGCGGAAACTGCTCACTGCTCACCGACAAGAGGCTTGCCTTGGCCAAGTGCTTGGCCACAATCGGCGGCCGATTATCATCATGAAAAAACGCATCCTGTTTTTTGCCCTGGCTGTGCTGCTGCCGTTGGCCGGCTTGGCCAAGGAGAAGCGGCCGAACATCCTGTTCGCGTTCGCCGACGACTGGGGCAAGTACGCCAGCGCCTACGCCAAGGTCGAGGGCCGTCCCGGCGCGAACACCGTCGTCAAGACGCCGACGTTCGACCGCATCGCTGACAACGGGGTGTTGTTCAAGCACGCCTTCGTCACCGCGCCGTCGTGCACGCCGTGCCGCAGTTCGCTGCTCTCCGGCCAATATTTTTTCCGCACCGGCATGGGCGCGATTTTGCAGGGGGCCAAGTGGGACGCCGCCATCCCGTCGTACCCGCTGATGCTGCGCGACTCCGGCTATCACATCGGCGAGACGTACAAGGTCTGGAGCCCCGGCACGCCGAGGGATGCGCCTTACGGCGCGGGCAAACATGGCTACGAGAAAAGCGGCGGGAGGTTCAACGGTTTTTCGCAAACGACCACCAAGCGCGTGGCCGCCGGCATGCCGTTGCAGGACGCCAAGCAGATGCTTTACGACGAGGTGATGGGCAACTTCAACTCGTTCCTCGATGACCGCAATGGGGGCGAGCCGTTCTGCTACTGGTTCGGCCCGACGCTCGTGCATCGCAAGTGGACGAAAGGCTCCGGCAAGGCCTTGTGGGGCATCGACCCGGACGATCTCAAGGGCAGGCTGCCGAAGTTTCTGCCGAACGTGCACGAGGTGCGGCAGGATTTTGCCGACTACCTCGGCGAAGTGCAGGCGTTCGACACCGCGCTGGGCCTGATCCTCAAGCGGCTTGAGGCGTTGGGCGAGCTGGACCACACGGTGGTCGTCATCAGCGGTGACCACGGCGCGCCAGGTTTCCCCGGCGGCAAATGCAACCTGTACGACTTCGGTGTGCAGGTGCCGCTGGCCATCTGGTGGCCCGGCCAACCCGGCGGCCGTGTGGTGGATGACTTCGTCAACCTCATGGACTTGGCCCCGACCTTTCTCGAAATCGGCGGTGTGAAACGCCCGAAAGTAATGACCGGCAAAAGCCTAGTACCTGTGCTCAAGTCGAAGAAGCAGGGCCTCGTCGACAAAAAACGCAACTGGGTGATCACTGGTCGTGAACGTCATGTGGCCAGGGCCCGGGAGGGGCTGCTACCTTATCCGCAGCGCGCTCTCCGCACGGCGGACTTTTTGTATATCATCAACTTCGCGCCGGATCGCTGGCCGATGGGTAACCCGTACAACATCACGAAGGACAGTGCGCCAGAATTCAAGGCGCTCGAGCAAAACACGTTCGTCACCTACGGCGACCTCGATGCCAGCCCGACCAAGGCGTGGCTCATCGAGCGGCGCAACGACGAGAAATGGAAGTGGCACTACGATTACGCCTTTGGCAAACGCCCTCGTGAGGAGCTGTACGTGCTCGTTGATGACCCCGACCAAATCAACAACGTGGCTGACGACGAGAAGTACACCGCTATTAAAAAGAGCTTGAACAGCCAGTTGGTGGGGCGCCTGAAAAAAGCGCGTGATCCGCGTGTTCTTGGCGATGGATCCACCTTCGATAAACCGCCCTATGTCATCACTCAAGCCAGGCGCGGAAAATAAAAATCGCGACCGGTCAATGATTGTTCACATTCCTGTAACCATTTCCGGCCCCAACCGTTTTCACTAAACCAACTGTCATGATAAAACGAACCCTGACTCTCATTGTAGCCGTGTTAATCAGTGCGATCACTTGTCCAGGCACCGCCATGGCGGCCAAGCGGCCGAACGTGCTGTTTATCTTCACCGACGACCAGCGGCCGGACGCCTTCAGCGCGCTGGGCAACCCGGACATCAAGACGCCCAACATGGATCGCATCATCAACAGCGGCTTCGTTTTTAACCAGGCGTACATCCAAGGCTCGATGACCGGCGCCACCTGTCTGCCGAGCCGGGCGATGCTCATGAGCGGCAAGCCGCTGTTCCGCGCGCCGCTGCGGCTCGACTCCGGGGTGCTGATGCCGCAGGTGTTCCAGAAAGCTGGCTACAAAACGTTCGCCACCGGCAAGTGGCACAACGGCGAGTTGTCGTTCGAGAACTGTTTCGATGAGGCCGAGGCGGTGTTCTTCGGCGGCGCGGCCCGGTCGCATGTCAACGTGCCGGTTCACCAGATGATCGCCGGGCTGATGGTGCCGTACGATGCCGGCGAAACCTTCTCCACCGACATGTTCGCCGATGCGGCGATTGACTTCATCGAGCGGCAGTCGAAAACGGAGCAGCCGTTTTTCTGCTACATCCCGTTCACCGCACCGCACTCGCCGGTGACGCCGCCCGGCAAGTGGGCGGCGATGTACGACCCGAAAAAAATCACGCTCCCGCCGAACCACTCCGCGCTTCGCCCGGACTTGGCCGACAAGCGGCAAAGCACCGGCGGTCGGGGCGGCGGTCGCGGTGGTCGTGGTCGCGGCGGCGATGCGTCGCCGGTCGATCGCGCCAAGCAACAGTACGCCGCGTACTACGGCTTGATCTCGCACCTCGACCACCACATCGGCCGCGTGCTCGACACGCTCGAGAAAACCGGCCAGGCGGAAAACACCATCATCCTTTTCGCCACCGATCACGGCATGGCGATGAACAGCCATGGGCAGTCCGGCAAACACAACGCCTACGAGCACACGTCACGCGTGCAGATTTTCGCCAGCGGCGCCGGTGTCCCGAAAGGCTCGTCGGATGCGCTTGTTTATTTGTACGACATTTACCCGACGCTCTGCGGGCTGACCGGCCTGCCGATCCCCGACGAGGTCGAGGGCAAAAGCCTGGCCGGGGTCATCCACGGCAAACAGGCCAAGGTGCGCAATCATCTTTTCACCGCGTACATGGACGACCAGCGCGCCATCCGCGACGATCGGTGGAAACTGTTTTACCGTCCCAAGGAGGATCGAGCCGCGCTGTACGACTTGAAAAACGATCCGCACGAGTTGAACGATCTTGCTGCCAAGCCGGAAAACAAGGATCGCATTGCAAAGTTGAAAGTCGAATTGGCCAAGGCGCAACAGTTGTACGGTGACACGCCTGAAGTCACCGCGCGTCTCATGCGCAGTCGCGGCGGTCGTCCCGGCGGTGCTGGTGGTCGTCCCGGCGGTGCTGGTGGTCGTCGCCCGGCTGGTGCCGGCGGAATTGCGCGCCCGACCGTTGACGCGCCCGCCTTGGCCAAGCGCGTCACGGAAAAATTCCTCGCCCACTCCAAGGCCGAGTCCGGCCTGGCCAAGGGGAAGTTTCAGGAGATTTGGACGCAACTGCATGCCGCGTGGGCCGGTGATGAAAAATCGGTTGGTCGGCCAGGCCTGATTCAAGGTTTTGCCAAGTTGCTCGGTGAACAGCCCGGCGAGCGTGGAGGCCGAGTCGGTGGCCAAGCGGATCGTGGGGGCCAACGACGCCCCGCTGATCGCTTAGGTGGACCCATCGGCACGAGCGGTGTCATTGCCCGGGCCTTCAGCTACGCGACCGACTCTGACGGTGACCGGGAAATCACCGCTGCTGAGGTTCAAGCCGCCGCAAAAAAATGGTCAACCGACGGTGACAAGGACAAAAATGGCGAACTAAACTCCGAAGAGATATCTGCCATCGTCGAGGGTTTTATCAAATCCATGCCTGCATCCCGCGGTCGCCGTCGTTAGTCGCGACGGCGAACATTTTGAGCAGGAATTAAACGCCCATTTGCTGGAAGATATCGGCTATGGCAAAAACGGACGCAAAGCCGTCGTCGAGACGATAGGAGATTTCCTCTATCGTATCCCGGCATACCAGGAGGCACTTGAGTCTTACAAACCACAGGGCAACAGCGTCATCCTGGACAAACTCGACGAGTTATTGGTCGACGACTGCAACTTGGCTAGGGATTACCACGAAAAACGAAAAGGAAAGCAGGCCGCAAAATCGGAAGATATAGGGGGGTAACGAGTTGTGCTCTTTTCTAACATCCACCCTGAACATCTTTTCTTCGATTAATTCTGAGAAAAGAGAGAAATGGTTTGTTCTCTGAATCTATTTTGATGATGATCCGCCAGTTATGAAATCATTACTGATCACCGCAATCGCAGCCCTCTTGTTGGTGGGGTGTGGGAAGTCTGATGGTATTTGGGCTGCTGCCGAGGAAGGGGATGTTGAAGCCGTCAAAGGGTACTTAGCGATTGACGTAAATGTGGATGCGAGGGATGAAGTGTACGAAGGAACTCCTTTGCATTTTGCTGCTTTTAGAGGGCGCAAGGAAGTCGCCGAACTCCTAATCAACGAAGGAGCGGAT
>Ga0207963_1000496_pt1 | contig 20912 bp, 16 predicted proteins | sample Knorr_S15_td_NAD_FD_185604 | JGI IMG/M metagenome (GOLD analysis project Ga0207963, IMG submission 185604) | Marine microbial communities from Southern Atlantic Ocean transect - Knorr_S15_td_NADW_ad_2500m_LV_A (SPAdes) (version 2) | ecosystem: Environmental > Aquatic > Marine > Oceanic | place...
CATGTGATCGTTGCCCCGTTCCACCACCAATTGGTAGTGAGGCTCCACCTGGCCCATGGCCAGCAGCACGGCCTCGATCTGCGAAGGGAACACGTTTACGCCGCGGATGATCAGCATGTCGTCGTTGCGGCCCAGGACCTTCTCCATCCGGACCGTGGTGCGGCCGCAGGCGCAGTCGCCGGGCAGGAGCCGCGCCAGGTCATGGGTGCGGTAACGGAGCAGAGGCAGGGCCTCTTTCGTTACGCAGGAGAAGACCAATTCTCCCTGCTGGCCCGAGGGTAGCGGCTCCAAAGTTTCAGGGTCGATGATCTCGGGAATGAAGTGGTCCTCGGCGATGTGCATTCCCGATTTATGGGTGCATTCCATAGCCACCGCCGGCCCCATGATCTCGGACAGGCCATAGATATCCAGGGCGGCGACGCCCAGGCGTGACTCGATTTCGGATCGCATCTCCTCCGACCAAGGCTCGGCCCCGAATATGCCCACCCGCAGCGGCCCAGTGCTTAGGTCGTATCCGGCTTCCGCCGCAGCCTCGGCCAGCACCAGTGCGTAGGAGGGAGTTGCGCAGAGGATGGTCGTGCCGAAGTCCTGAATCAGCATGATCTGCCGGGTGGTGTTTCCGGATGAGGTCGGCACAACTGCCGCGCCCAATCTCTCGACCCCGTAGTGGAGACCCAGTCCACCGGTGAACAGACCATAGCCGTAGGCGTTCTGGACGATGTCATCCTTGGTTACGCCGGCAAGGGCCAGTGCCCGCGCCGCCAGACCGGCCCAGATGTTGATGTCGTTGGCCGTGTAGCCGACCACAGTAGGCTTGCCCGTGGTGCCACTGGAGGCGTGGATTCGGACGACATCGGACATGGGCGCCGCGAAGAGGCCAAAGGGGTAGTTATCTCGGAGGTCTTGCTTGTTGGTGAATGGAAGGCGGGCTAGGTCGGCCAGGGACTGGATGCTGCCTGGCTCGATACCGGAAAGCTGTTCACGGTAGAAGGGCACCCGCTGCTTGATACCACCGACGCAGTCTCTCAGCCGAGCCATTTGGAGCTGCTCCATGTCCTCACGCGAGATAGTCTCGACTGGGTCCCAAATATTCGACTGCAACGTGCCTCCTGGGGCAGGAGTCGTGATTGGTGAAGAAGAGTATATCGGTGAGAACGTGGACCGAGCAAACCAGGACGAGAAACGCCGATTGACCCGCCAGGCACGGGCGCATACAATTGGCCCACTCGTTTGGCCCGCTCGTTTGAAGGTGTCTCCAAGTGCCCGTTTCAGTAAAGAATTCCCAAGTCCTCTTCTCAGCAATCAAATCTGCCGGGATAACCCTGTTGTCGGCCTTGCCGGAGACCTGGCTGGTCCACGTGATGCAGATGGCCGAAGACGACCCGGATATGACCCTGATCAGGCTCAACAAAGAAGAAGAGGGCGTAGGAATCTCCACAGGCGCACACTTAGCTGGCCGGAAATCGGCCATGCTGATGCAAAACCACGGCCTACTAACCTCTGTGAACGGCATAGTCTCCGTAGCCCAGCTTTATCGCATCCCTCTACTGATGGTCATCAGCTACCGGGGGGAGATGGGCGAACGGGACCCGTGGCAGACCGAAGGAGGGCGCATCACTGAACCGCTGCTCCAATCGCTGGGCATCATCTACCGGAAGCTGTCTGATCCGGCAACTGTGGCCTACCAGGTACTGCAGGCCCAGACCCTGGCCGACAGTTCACTGCGTCCCGTGGCCCTGTTGCTAACCCGGGAACTGATGTGGGAGGAGTGATGCTGCGGGAAGAGGCGTTGCAGGCGGTATATCCGCGGCTGAAAGACCAGGTTGTTGTGACCATCATGGGGGCAGTGGCGGTGGAACTGTATAACCTGGGGCATCAGCCCAACTTCTTCTACCTGGAGCACGGCATGGGCCTCGCTTCGTCCATGGGCCTGGGTCTGGCGGTGTCATTGCCCAAGGAGAAGGTCACCGTCCTAGATGGGGACGGTTCAGTTCTGATGAACTTGGGCTCGCTCAGCACCCTCGCCCGTTATCGGCCACCAAACCTGACCCACTGGATATTTGATAACGAGAGCCTATTGTCGGTTGGCGGGTTCCCAACGGCCACTGGGGCAGGCACCGACCTGGCGGGCATTGCCGAGAAGGCTGGTGCCGAGCACGTGGCCCTCGCCGACACCGTCGAGGCTGCCGAGCGGGCTTTTGCTGAGGCCTCAGAGCGCGATGGCCTGTCGATCATCGTGTCTAAGGTCGATGCGGTGGGCCCAACATCCTTCACCATGGACATCAATCTGCTTGTGAACCGCTTCCAATTCTCAGACCATTTGAACGGTCTGAGAAGTCCATAACATCGAAACAGCTAGACAGGGAAATTGCTACTTTTCTTCGTGCAAATGGCACGCTGCCATGTGGCCAACTGCTAAGGTTTTCTGGGTTGGTTCAAACTTAGAACATTGGGCCATTGCGGACTGGCATCTGGGGTGAAATGAGCAACCGGTTGGTGGGTTAATAGCGCTGGGCACTTCGCCCGAAAGATTCAATACTCTTGTGTCTTCATCAGGATGAGATGGTAGCGAAGCTGCAAACAGCACCTGTGTGTATGGGTGCCGTGGGTCGTTACATAAATCTAGGCTTTCAGCCATTTCGACGATTTTTCCAAGATACATCACGGCGATGCGATGACTTATGTGAGTCACAGCTGCAAGGTCGTGCCCTATAAAGACGTAGCTTACTCCTAACTGTTTCTGTAGATCTTCGAGCAACGTCAGGATATGTGCTCTAATCGATAGGTCTAGGGCTGAAACTGGTTCATCTAGGATTATCAGGTTTACTTCTGTGGCTAATGCACTCGCTATTGCGATTCGCTGTCTTTGCCCTCCGCTATCTTGTAATTTCCGATTGATAGAAGCGGGTATTCATTGAGGCGAATTTAATTAGGGACTACTCTTAGGTTAGGCCAGATTCATCAAATGCGGTACGAGTGGTCACCATCCTAAATCTTCTCTGACCAATAGGACGGTAATTCTACCGATCTGTGTCTCCTTCTCCAATATAAGGAGCTTGCCGATTGGCGCTGAGCCGATACCTTTCTCTGCTAACCATTCGTCATGTTTGTTAGTGGAATACCCGCGGACTCTCGAAATTGCATCGCTGAGAGATGGGCAAATCTTTTGCGTACCCGAGACTAATATTACGTGTTTCGCACCGAAAGCATATGCGCCAATCTGGCTGCCAGAAGAACTAGCGACTACCACTTCTCCCGTCTCTGATATCGCCTGCGCGCTACCTACGTAATATTCGGATATTGATGATAAGCGGCGAAGCTCTTGTTTATTTTGCGGATCGGATTCCGATTCAAACTCGCGATCCAAACTTCGATAGCCTGGATTATTGTGGATATATTCTGGGAAGCCAATGCTGTTTAGCGTTTCTGATGTACCGCAATACACTTCAGATCCGCTGGGAACCAAAGACACGAGAAGCCTTAATGCCTCGACCGTACTGTCTACAACCAATGCGTTTATGTTCCTTTGAGTAAGCGATTCTACTGTTTTAAGAATCGACGTCTCACTAGCCAATGGGCGGAAAAAATCCTGAGCCATGATTAATCCTTGCCTAGAGATTGAAGCTTGCAATTATTCTGATCGTAGAGCTTTGGAAATTCAGGGAGACCACAAGACTATTTGGTTGAGCAAACAAAGTACTAGATATGGAACTCAGCCCATACTATTCAACCAAAACGGGTGAAATGATAGCGAGGTCGGTGGTCAAAATAGAAAATTATGGTTTTAATTCCATCCGAATAATCAATGGTACGGACGATTGGTTTAAAACGGTGGATGTATGCTTTTGGGGACCCTGGTGTCCGGTTTTCGTCTTCTAATACAGGCACCGTGGACCAATGTGATAGCTAGCCTGGGTCTACTCCAAATTCAAGTCGGAAGTGACAGTAAACGGTATGTTTAGGCTACCCCATTACAAAAAGGGAAGTTCACCTGACCGACGAGGCTTCAGTTCACATCGAAAGCGCAGGTAGACTTCCCTTTATTTTTTCCTGGCGAGTTGAGTTAATTGATTTAGATCGTTAGTTGATCAGGGATCACCTCGAGATCGCCATAAGGTTCTAACATCGCTCCGACATCACGCATAAACGTTTTGGCGTCGTCCCCATGAAGGTGTTGGTAAAAAATTTCTATTCGATTGCCATCAGGGTCGAGGCAATAAAAACTCTTGGTCAATCCATGGTCCGCTGTCATCTCGATTTTGGCACCGGTGTTTTTTACTCGCTCATGGATCTCCTTGAGCTCTTCTGGGCCACCTTCTATGGACAAAGCCGTGTGACTCAACCCGGGGCTGCCAGTCTCTACGCCTTCCGGGGCCTTTACCAAGGCTATGTCGTGGTCTAGGGTACCGAATGACAAAAATGCCATTTGTACTTCCGATGAGTAGTTCATCAATTCCATACCCAACGCTTCCGAGTACCATTTAGCTGAAGCTTCTGGGTCGCTAACGTTCAGGACCACATGAGATACGCGATTAACCTTAGCCATTATTACCCTCCACGATTGCTGTTATTAAAATTATTTTGGTAACGCCCCAGTATTCCGAATTGCAGTCATAATACAATCAATTGGTTAAAGTTTCAAACTAAATTTTTATCTCATATTTCTTGATATAGCTATACTAAATACTGATTGGCTGTATTAAAAAGGTTGCATAGAATACAACTTGAAATACGCGATTCAATAAAAATTGTTAATCAGCGTGCTCTACATGTATTCGAATGATTTTCGAGCGACATTTCCTAGAAATTTCAAGACCGTACACTCCGGTCTTTGTTCGAGAAATTTCGATGAATAAATCTAGATTTGATGGTAGTGAGTCCCAGTGAAACTTCCGCAGAGATCATTATGAACTCATGCCGTACTCTATCCTTTAGCTTGTTTTGCTTTAGACGTATTCGCGCCCGTCTGGCTCATACACAATAAATCTGATGGTGTGACTGAAGCGGACTACCTAGAGTAAGCTACCATAACTGTTGAGAGGCCATACGGGCGCCCTCTGATAAAGACTTTAATTTCATCCATACAATTTTAGAGTCGACTTGCAGCCTGCCAGCGAATGTCCCGAAGCCACAATCAGCGCCGACTAGTAGGTTTTCTCTACCAACCAGCTCGGCATACCTCACTATACGCTCAGCCACATATTCCGGATGCTCCACGAAGTTTGACGTTGAATCCAGCATTCCTGGGATGAGTATCTTATCCACTGGGAGCTTCATATCTTGCCAAATTTTCCACTCATGACCGTGCCTGGGATTGGCAGCCGGGAATGATATGGCCATGGGTCTGCCCTTGAGCGCGATATCTACGACGTCCTTGAGGGGAACGTCCGTATGGTGGGGACCCAGTGTACTTCCCCAGCAAAGGTGCATACGCATGCGTTCTGGAGCAATATCCGCCACCGCATGATTTAATGCCTCGACGTGTATCTGTATTTGCTTGCGGAACTCTTCTAAGCTCAGATGGGCGAAAATCGTGTGCCGGCTCAAGGCCAGGTCTGGACAATCAAGTTGCAGTAAAAACCCGGCGTCTACGATCGCTTTGTACGCTTCCCTCATGACATCGCCTAGAGCGTATAAGTATTCCTCATCGCTCGCGTAATATTGGTTATGAAGGAAACGGGAAATTTGTCCTGGAGATGGAGAGGTCATGAATACCTCTGCTACTCCAACGCCGAACGTGGCGGTTTTTAGGTTGGAGATGTCGTCTTCTATTGAGGTAAAATCCTTCCATCCCACAGGACCTACACAAGCCGGTCGGGTTTGAAACGGCGATGCGAAAGGACGTAGCAATTCAGCTAATTCAGGGAACTCCTCATCTCCGGCACCTATCGGCGGGGTGCTATCCCCTTCGAACCCTGTAAGGAGATCTTTTACGAACACTGTGTAGTCGACTCTCCCTTGTTCACCATCGTTGATGATGTCTAATCCACTGTTTACCTGCAGTTTGACCACCTCTGATACGGCTTCTCGTACTGACTCATCCAGAGAGGAGTGGTCAGATAGATCTCCTGTCTGATCTGCTATGAGTAAATCCAACATCCCGTGAGGCCTAGGGAGGCTTCCCGTGTGGGTGGTGAGGAATCTAGTGCTACTTCGTTTCATTTCATTTCCTTAATGGATCGATATGAACTTTATTTAACGCTTTCCTTCGCAAATCCCCTATACTTAGATGTGAAAAACTGATGTTAACACTGAATCAGTAACCGTTTTCACAATATTTGGCCCGCTTAGAAATATACCTGGCAAATCTATATGGTAGTGCGGTTCTAGCGAGTACGTAAAAATGCAGGCGGAGTTTTAGGAGCTATCCTATGATGAAAAAACCAACTGAACAGAGAGAGCCCTTTCGCGTAGAGGAAGCGACAGTCGATCAGTTACATCAAGCTATCAAATCCGGCGAAACAACCTGCGTTGATATCGTTCGCCAGTACTTAGACCGTATAAAGGCGTACAACGGTGTTTCCAGTATGTTGGTTACTGAGGATGGCAATGACGTCTCGCCAGCAACTGGCGCAGTAAGGTGTGAGCAAGAACTATCGTTTCCAACACAGACAGTGAAAGGTTCAACGATTTTACCTGACCTGGATAAATACCAGGGCTCGCCCCTTGAATTCGGGCGCATGGAAGCAACGGCTTCAGATCCCGGTGTATCCCAACAATTTGGGATGTTAGTAGGTATTCGAGACGCGGGCCAGGTGAATGCCCTCGCAACTATCAATATCAGAGGTGAACGCTCCGTCACATGCCGTGGTGATTTTGATAGGCACATTTCTGACGGCCCTCTGCCTACCGGCGCACCGCCCGTGTGCGAGCATTTCCGTGGACTGCCGGATGCACTCGAAAGAGCGGCAGAGCTTGACGAGAGATATGGACGTGAACCGGACCTCGAGAACATGCCTATGTACGGGGTCACCTTCTCGTTTAAGGACCCTTTTGATACAAAAGACATGAGGTCCACTGGCGGGGGTGACGCTAAATACGATGTTGACTTCCCCGCTCGGGATCACTGTCTGGTGGAGCAACTCCGGAATAAAGGAGCAATCATACTGGCCAAAGCAGTCAACACCGAATACAACGGGAGAGCAGGAAATCCAGGTGGCCGCTATGCCCCAAATGAGGTGTTACCGTCCGTATTGGGATACCAACGAAGCACATGGGGTGGCAATCCTTCCAACCCTTATGACACTACTCGTTCAGCCTCGTTAGGCTCTAGCTCCGGCTCGGCTGTATCAGTCAGTACGAATTTGGTTATGGCTAGTCTGGGTGAGGAAACCCGTGCCTCCACAAGAGGACCAGCTAATCACAACGCGGTGGCGCTGATACTACCCCATAAAGCACTTTTGGGTTTCGATGGAGGCGCAATAGGGGCAGATATATATTGCGACCGAACTGGAATCCACTGTCGGACTATTTTGGATTGCGCCAAAGTACTTGATGCTTTAAAGGATCCCGACGAGGGATATTATGACCCAAGGGACCCTTTCACCACGGTACCGCGCTCATCAGTCTTGCCAGTCCCGTACGGGACATTCGCAAATACTCCCGGATTGCAGGGAGCACTGACGGGCACACGCATAGGCGTAATCCGAGAATCGATGGTATTTCATCCAGACTCCAAGGCCGAAGGGCCCATTGTTACTTCTGCTATACAGGAAATAAAATCCGTGTTGGGCCATCAACTAGGAGCAACCTTAGTAGAATCTTCAGATCCACTTTGGCCGCGAGATACTGATTTAGAAGTCATGAAAACCGATTTTCGGCGAGCACTTGCAAGGCTGGTTCCTATTTTCATGCCCGATTTACTGTTCAGGTTAACTGCGGATGGTCAGCCCGTCTTTAATGAGTTCGCGGATATGGTCGTACCGACTGAGTTTATGCCTGGGAAAATCTTCGGCTCAGGTACGATGCAGCCAATCGACTATTTTGTCTCGTTGTCAGAAGGGGAAATCGAACCGCCTTCTAATCTAGATATTGCGACCATACAAGAGCAAGAGCTAGCGATGGCTTTTAGGTTCCACATATCCCAATACCTGATGCGGCGTGCTGCAGATTGGAAGGATCTTGGATTTACGGAGACATTAAACGATTTTGCCTCATTGAACGAACGTTCCAAGTTTTGGGGTGATGATCAACGGGCGGCGTTTAAGAATTGGGAAGAGGTAACCGATATGCGAAACCCGCTCGGCCAAAGGCAGGGAATAGATGAGAGAATCATGCTCAGGGAATTACTGCGACGTGTGGATATGATGGTAATCTTGGAGAATCATCTGGATGCGCTAGTCCGCCTCCACACCCCATATGCACCAGGCAAGATTGGAGGTCCTAGTCATCCGGGAACCTCCCAGAATATTAGGATGGAGTCGTTCAATGGCCCAAACGCAGGTCTGACAGAAGTTTTGATTCCCGCAGGGTATGTCAATGCTGTTTACGATCCTGTCTTCGGTTTGAGCTCGGATTCGAGCGAATACGTAGCGATTGCTGCGGATAATCCTACTTTGGTCGATGATCCCGGATTGCCATTCTCTTTAGTATTTAGAGCCGAGCCAGGTAAGGAAGACGTACTCCTGAACATCGCGTCTGCGTACGAAGGAGCCTCAAATAGGCGTATTCCTCCGCCCAGTTTCGGGCCACTGGAAATCTAACTTCATTGGGCGCCGGTAACCCTAAGACATGATCTAGCCCCTTCCGGCGACGACTCAGGTTCGGTAGTGAGCGGTATCACTGGGTGTACCGTCGACCAATGGTTAGTCTCTACGTGGGATATTCTCGCGAGATTTCTATTTCTTACCGGAGTCCTAGTCACGTTAGAACTTATCGTCCATCGGCGCAGGCCAAGTTGTGACTTGATCGGGTATTAGTTTCGTTAATCCCCAGAGCCAATTGTTAAGCGACTATCGCACGTCAATAAAATCTATAATATTTGGCTTGCACCATCTCCTCCGCCTTTAAACGCAGGTATAACTTCCTGTGTAAATAGCCTCATCGATCTCATCACGCGCTCGTGGTTCAAGTTACCAAACGCAAATAGGCAGTTAAGGTAATTGATTCCACTCTGTTCTACAGTGCGTTCGATTTGTTCTGTTACCGTTGTGGGAGAGCCCACTAAGAACACATCCTCATCCATAAGCTCATCGAATTTACTCAGACGCTCCAACGGGGGGATAGTTATGCCCGCTTCATCGAATAAAAATCCTATGTGTTTACGCCATACCTCATGGGCGGACCTGGCATCGTTTATCGCCTCTCGGTCGGTTTGTGCTACATACACATTGCGGGCTAATCCGATCTTAGGGTTTTCCACATGACCATTTATCCGGTCGGATTGTCCACGATTGTCGGACCATATTTTCTTGTATAAATCAAACAGTTCCCGATACTCTTCGGCAGTTTCAATGATGCCACATATATTAAAACCGGATTCGGCCGCCCATGGAATGCTGTTAATGTTAGCTGTTGGATACCACAAAGGCGGGTATGGTTTTTGGTAAGGCTTCTGCCATAATTTGATGTTGGAATACGAGTAATATTCCCCTTTGAAATCCAATATGTCATTGTTGAAGCCGGCAAGCAGGACGTCTAACGCTTCCAGCATCATTTCCCTTCCTTTCTCCACATCCATAATCCCGAATCTCTCAGCCTCTATCGGGACTATTCCGCGACCAAACCCCAGTTCTAAGCGCCCTTGGGACATGTGATCGAGCATGCAGATTTCGTGGTAGAGACGGAGAGGATTATGAAACGGTAACAGGAACCCTAAAGGCCCTATCCGAATTCGGGTCGTGCGTTGGGCTATCGCTGATAGCATCACACTTGGAGAAGGGGCAATGCAAAGTGGCGTCGTATGATGTTCGACTACGTGATAACAGAAAAAATCATTTTTATCTGCAAACTCTGCCATTTCCAACCGGCGTTCGTATATTTCCGCTGCAGAGTCCTCGCTCCACTCAGTCGAGTCGAATATTCCGAAATCCAAGTAAATCCCGGTGTCTTTGATATCAGGCATGAAATTCCTTCCGTTTTTGATTTCGAATCGGTAGTTCTAGATTGATAACGGGTACTTTGCTAATTGATAAATCTTGCAAAGGTAGTGGCATTTAGACCCGCAGCAAACGATGGTTGCCGAGTGGAGGTGTTGCTTGGACTGCGGGACTGGTCGACTAGGTATTTATAACACGAGTCATAAAAGAAGCACATCTTTCACTCGCTTGCTGTGCAATAGCGATGGGCATTAACGGGAATGCGTGAGTCGCCCCAGGATACACTGCAATTTCGGCTTCATTGCCCGCCGCGAGCCACCGGCAGTACATAAATAGAGTATCGTCCAACAGAGGGTCGACTGTACCTACGCTGAACAACGCAGGAGGCAGGCCTTTGAGGTCAGCATACAATGGAGATACATCGGGGTCACTTCGTTTATCTTTAGATACAAAAAGGTCCAGACACCAATCTATGTATTTACCACTCAACACTAGGTAGCGGTCACCCCAAGCTCGAGCACTTGGGGTACTGGTTAGATCATAAGCACCGTACAGAAGATTGGCCCCTTTGAAGCTAGTGTACCCATGTTTATCGCGCATTCTAAGTATGGTTACAGCTGACAGATGAGCGCCTGCAGATTCTCCTCCTATGATCAATCTGTCAGTACCGAACTCGGACATGCCAGCTTTGGCTAACCACAACGCGGTTGCTTCTGCATCATCCGGAGCCGCTGGATAAGGATGCTCAGGAGCTAGCCGGTAGTCGACGCTGACAACCACCATATCACAAGCCAGAGCTATGTCTTCCAGCCGTTTGTCTTGTAGGTCCGCACCTCCTTGCATCCACCCTCCGCCATGGAAATAAATATAGATTCCTTGAACCTTGGGTGGCGAAAATATCCGAACTGCCACTTCAGATGAGAACCCTGGAATTATCCGGTTGGCGGCTAACTCAGAAACGGCTATCGGTCCAAACAGTGACTGGCCACTCCGGGCGCTAGCTCTTAAATCGTTGATATCTTGTGTATACGGCGGTGGAACGCTAGCAAATGTGACTTCTAGTTGCTCTACGTATGCTTTAGTCTCAGCATCGACCGATTGTAGATCAAACAGATCACTTTCTAATCCTTTAACTTCAACCATCGGTTAATCCCTCAAGTAAGGTCTTCATTCCTAAAGTGATTTATCTTCCAATGATTCAGGTGACGGTGCCGTCCCAGGCTTTTCAGCGTAGCTCGTGTTGCCAAATTTGATAGGCCAATGATGACGCAGCGATCGCAGACGATACTGTGACCAAGATCAGCCCCCAACCCACTGTGGCACCGCTTCGGAAGTATTTTCCAGGTTCATAGACGCCCGGGATATGGGATACATCAGCCCAATTCAGCATGCCCACAACCGCTATCACCAATAGCAGTACAGCAGCGATTGCAGGAACGAAGCTCGAAGTCCGAGGCAGGACAATTCGCCACAGTATTAAGAAACACGATATCAGAGCAAGAATTAGTGTGGCGTCTCCATCTCCAACCGTTCCGTATACTGAAAACCGCTCAATCCGGTCGTCAATGAACCTTTCTCCAGATACGTTCGCCCACGAACTAACCGATCCAATTGCTGCAAGAACGGCACCGGTGAAACAGATTAGCCACACAGCAAACTCTGATGACGGTGAATTACCTCTTGTGGAAGGAAATTTAATCAAATCCCAGTGTAACTGTGACATATTGGATAGTCAGGTGCGAATTGAGGACCCATATCTGCCTGGGACAGCGAGCTTGCGATCCATGTCCATCCTCTGTGCTCCAACTTTTTAAACGACCTAGATATTTCAACTAGTATGATCAGAGTTTCTGTAAGGCGTAATCCCTTGACGGGTTATCCACTGGGACCTACGGGGTTTTTTGGAAAGGATCAGTAAGTTCTAACTCCTCGCCCATCTCCCGTAGAGCTGGCATCACCTCTTGTTCCAACAGTTCCAAACAACGCATGGTGTCTTTGTGCGTCATGGACCCATCGTTGGTCCATACTCCAAGTATTCCCGGGCGAGCCCGAACTAATACTTCCCGTATTTTGCTGATTACTGTTTTCGGACTGCCTATCACCAACCGGTTGCCATCCACCATTGACTTGTACCCAACATCATCGATAGGCCCGCCAAAGAATGGGTCCATGCCGCGCGAAGCTCGGGCCTTGACTATGCGCTCATCTTCGGGTTTTGAGGCGGCTGTCACGACACTGTTGTAGCCGGGAGGGAACGAATACTCTCTCGGTAATGGGATTCGTCCCACTCCGACCAAGGCTTCCAAGAATCCTCTTCCCGCTTCCATTGCTTTCTCATCCGTATCTTGCACGTGAATCGGTAGCATGTAGCCGAAATGCTCAGGTCCAGCCTCATAGCCATTCTTCCGTGCTACATCCTTATAGACCTCTTGCATCGTCAAGAAGGCGTCTGGGAATAGGCCGAGATAGAAATACGGATAGCGCCGCTCGGCACACCATTCCACTGTGTCGTTACTGCCGGATCCAGGAATCCAAACGGGCGGATGTGGTTTCTGCAACGGTACTTGGAATGGATTGACCACTCGAAAGTGATAATGTTTACCTTCCCACCTGAAAGGTCCAGGGGTGGTCCATGATTTGATGATCAGGTCATGTGCTTCTTCAAATCGCTCTCGATTATGTACCGGATTAGCGTTAGTAGCCCATGTTTCCGTACCACCACCACGTACGAACCCTGACACCAGGCGTCCGCCAGAGATCACGTCTATCTCTGCTAGTTCTTCTGATAAACGAAGAGGGTTATCGTGAATCGGAAGGGGATTCCCCATCAGGACTATCTTAGGCCGCTTAGTTATGCGAGCCAAAATCGCGGCTTCGAGGTTCATAGCCGCTCCCAAACTGGTTGGCGTATTGTGATGCTCATTGAGCATGAGACCGTCGAATCCAATCTCATCACAGTACTCCCACTCATCCAAATAATCATTATATAGAGTTGAGGCTAACTGGGGGTCGAAGTGGGAGTTCGAAAACGTAACTCGAAGAGCTCTGTTTAGGCTTTGTTCTACATCCTCAGGTGTGTAGTTCGTATACGCCCGTTCTGTGAAACGCATCAAGAACACGGTAATACCCCTTACAATTTCTTATCATTCGTACGTTGCCTTATTACCAGGCAAGCTGTCGGAACTCTTCCGGAGAAACAGCCCTACTTCTTCGCCTCCGGCCTCCGGAACGAAAAGGATTGAGATTGGCCAATCTATATCTATACCTTTATCTATTGGTCAACCTGCACCAAAGTGCATTTGTTCAACATCCAATATTGCCAGTAAACATCGATGAATTTCATCTCTAAACTAAAAAGTGTATCGAGGGGAACTATCTGCTATCCATTTACCGAATAATACCTGGCTATACGTATTGATTTATTGCTGTTATCACGAATACTTTTATCATATTTGCGAAAGATATCATATTTCGGGTATCGACAATTGACACTGGTGATGGCTGTGTCCTAAAATGGCTTGGCCTCTCGGGGTAGGTTTGCCGTCGCGGTTCTGTTGCGAACAATAAAGACCGCGACAAGACAGGTTTCAGATCCTGAGTATGGGAACGTAAATCTTCCGCCCATTTAGACTTTTAGGATTGATTCAAATCTATGTCTTTGGGGAGAACAAGGAGTTCAGTAGTGTTGAAAGCTTTTTTGAATAGTCGGAAAATGGTCCTTCTGGCAGGATTATCACTCGTCCTTATGCTTGTGTTCGCATGCGGAGGATCGGATGAGCCCCCGGCATCTGCGCCAAGCCAAGCTTCAGAAAAGGCTCAATCGAAGCCGAAATCTCCGCCAAACGAACACCCAACAGCCACGGCCACGGCAAAAGCTGGTGTGCCGACCGCAGCCCCTGCCGCGACTAAGGCACCTTCATCGAAAACGGTGAAGACCAAGCGACTCCGCTACGCTATTGGCGCCGTCGCTAACGAGACAAACCGCACTTGGGCCGGTAGCAGACAGGCTTATGTTCAATTTGAGCCCATGCTAGAGACTCTATTAGCCAAAGACGTCGAGAACGGGATGATTGTTCCGCGCCTGGCTTTAACCTGGGACACTGACGCTACAATGCAAAATTGGACCTTCAAACTCCGTAAAGGGGTCGAGTTCCATGATGGTTGGGGCGAATTCACTGCTAAAGACGTCATGCACACTTTGAAGATTCTATGCCGTGAAGATAGCCGATTATCCACTTGTGGGAGCGTAACGACGCGCCCCGAACGTGGCGACGCTATCGACTACGAAGAAGTGATGACGATCGTGGATGACTACACGATCACGTTCAATGGGACCAGGACCAACTCCATCATGCCATTCCTAATGGGAGCACAGTCCTATGAGATGGGCGTGTGGAGCTCGGACTTCTGGGAATCTGAAGGAGAGACAGGCCTGGACGACAAAGGACTGGTCGGAACTAACACGTACCAGTATCTAGGTAGAGAACCGGGTCAGTCGATAATCCTAGAAAAGAGCGACATCGCCCACTGGAGTGGAGAGAACCCAGACTTCCAGGAGTTCGAGATCGCCTGGATTCCTGAAGACGCGACCCGTTACGCGGGTATGTTGGCAGGAGAGATCCATGTAGCAGACCTTCCCATAGACCTGCAACAGGACTCACTGACCAAGGGTATGAAACTGATTAAATCCAGGTTTGCGTCCAACGACGTTTCAATCTTCTTTGGCGGGTCGTACTATGCTAATACCCCCGAAGACAAAGAAGCATATGACGAGACGCAACCCTGGAATGACGTCAGAGTGCGGCAGGCCATGAATATGGCCATCAACCGCGAAGAGCTCGGGAATTTCTTGTACGCCGATTTCTGGGAACACATGTACATAGACGGCTTCCACGAATCATTGGAAGGGTGGGATTCGACATGGCCAGAACGATACAAGACCGAGTACGCCTACAACCCTGAAAGGGCCAAGGAGTTGTTGGCAGAAGCTGGCTACGGACCCGATAATCCCGTGAAGGTAATTGCTAACTCCTACGTATCACCTGGCGAGTCGGAGTTACCCCAGATAATGGAAGCGATTACCCTCTACTGGAACAGAGTAGGTATCGAAACAGAGATACAAGATCTGGACGGATCTACAGTTGCCGGTCGGTACAAAGGCCGGGAGATGCAACATCAGGTGTGGCCGAATATAATCATCTACTTCCCCATCGAATACTATATGAACATCGCCTATACCAGTTGGGGGGTAACTAAACACTTTGATGACGACTTCTTAAATGCGACGGTTAAGAAGTTACAGGTAGAATCGAACCCTCAAGCAAGAGATGTCATTGCACGGGACATCGGAAATCACTTGTTTGATCAACACGCGTCGATGCCGCTGTTCTGGTTCCCGCATACCATAACGGTGAACCCTGACGTAGTTGAAGACTGGGTATACCCGGGTAACACCGTGCCCCGGTTGTGCTGCGCAGCGTATGCAAAGGCGGCTAACTGATTAGGCTAGCTTCCCCATCGTCAAGCTAACGACAAAGCAGGCCGTTACATAGCGGCCTGCTTTGTCGTTAATCAGCCTAGTGGTTTCAGATATTTTAATGTAAAGCCTTGAATAGCCAACAAAATTCGAAGCTACGTTTAAATAAGGTGACTGTATGTTAAATGAAGACGTAAAGTTAATGGCTCACTTGATGCGGCGTGCAGGGTTCGGTGCTTCCTATGAAGAAATAGAACGGCGAGCTGCGGTCGGCTATGAAGCAACGGTTGAGGAGTTGCTCCATCCTGAAGGACAACCCGATCTAGAAATGGACGTTATGCACCGATACATGCACGGGTGGCGAGATATGCATGGAATAATGGCCAATCAAGGGTACTGGACCTATCGAATGGTTAATTCCTCGCGCCAGTTAGAGGAGAAGATTTGTGCGTTCTGGCACGGCATCTTCTGTGTCGGTGATTCCAAATGCCAGAAGCCCAAACAAATCCAAATTCAGTTAGATAATTTCCGTGCCAAGGGGCTTGGAAACTTCGCAATTTTGTTGCTGGATTTGGCAAAAGACCCGGCTATGATTTATTACCTAGACAACCAGTTGAGCCACAAAGACGCTGTTAACGAGAACTGGGGTCGCGAGCTGCTAGAGTTATTTTCTATGGGTGTTGGTATGGATGGTGCGCCCAACTATACAGAAGACGACGTTAAAAACTGCGCCCGGGCATTCACTGGGTGGACTATAAGCAATGCGATCCCCCGGTACCCTTACGGGTTCTACGATAGCGAATTCCTCTATAACGAATTCGACCACGATGACGGTGAAAAAACCTTTTTAGGTGAAACGGGGAATTTCAATGGAGAGGACATCATTGAAATCATCGCCAAACAACCCAGCACCGCTCGGTTCGTATCTCGACATCTCTGCAATTTTTTTGTAGCAGATGAGCCACAGGTACCGGCGTGGCAGAACACCCCACCTATGCATCCGGAACTGATCACCGAATTAGAGCGAGAATACTACCGTTCTGGGTATGAAATCCGATCGATGCTAAGAGTCCTGTTCAATTCTGATGTCTTCAAAAACTCCCGTTTCGCTAAGGTTAAAAGCCCCGCCGAGTTAGTTGCCAGCACTCTGCGATTAACAGGGACTTTCTCAGGCCCCGCGCCCAAAATGTATGAACCAGTGATGGAAATACGTTACATGGGACAGGACCTTTTGAATCCTCCGACAGTTGAGGGCTGGCATACCGGCGCTGAGTGGGTTGATAGCGGAACACTGTTGGAGCGCATCAACTTCGCAGCCGGCCAGATGGGCGCAACCGAAAGCCCTGGCGTACGGGCGATCATAGATCGCCTGGGATCAGAGGGGATTGAGATTTCTCCAGACCGTCTGCTAGATGGATGTTTGGAAATGTTAGGGGATTACAAACTAAACGACGAAACCCGCCTGATGTTGATTAATCACGCGGAATCGACTGGCGCGTCATCGGGTGGCACCGATGCGTTTGCGCAGCAGGTAGGTCAAATGCTCCAGCTGATTGTTTCTACTCAAGAATATCAGTTCACTTAGCCCATGATTTAGTTTCAATAGCAAGAATCGGAGGAGGCATGACTAGTCTTAAGAAAGACCCTGTCCTAGTGGTTCTGCAACTGTCGGGTGGTAACGATATGTTGAACACCTTGGTTCCATACACGAATCCCCTGTATTTCGACAATCGCCCCAACGTTTTGATCCCTGAAGACCAGGTGTTGCCGATCAACGACGATGTGGGTTTCAACCCCAACTTCGAATCGTTGAAGAACTTATATGACGATGGGAAAGTCGCCATAATTCAAGGGGTTGGCTATCCTAACGGTAATCGCTCACACTTCCGTTCCATGGATATATGGCACACCTGTGAACCAGAAATAATGGCCTCTGAAGGATGGTTAGGCCGGGCTATTCGAGATTTAGACCCTAATCAGGAAAACGTACTTACTGGTGTGAACTTAGGACGAGGATTGCCTAGGTCGATGGCAGTACCTGGAGTACCTGTTGCTTCGGTGGGAAGCCTTGCTAACTATGGAGTGTTGACAACCATTGAAGCCGAGGAGCAACGAAACGAGGCTCTGGATATTTTCGCACGTATGTACTCCCCTGCTATAGGCCTCGGTCCCGTGATGGACTATCTGTCTCAAACGGGAATGGACGGTATGAAGGGAGCTGACATACTGGCTGCCGGGGTCGCTGATTACTCTTCAGCTGTGGAATACGGCAGCAGTTCTATGTCTCAATACATGAAGAATATAGCTCAGGTGCATACGGCTGGGTTAGGAACTCGGGTGCTGTACACCACTGCCCCTTACAACAGCTTCGACACTCATGCGACTCAATTGTCGGCGCACTCTAGCTTGTGCGCTAACGTGTCACGGACCGTTAGTGACTTCTATGAAGATATCAAAGAACACAATGCCAGTGACAACCTGATTTTGTTGCTCTTCACTGAGTTTGGGCGCCGAGTGCACGATAATGGCACTGGTACCGATCATGGAGCCGGAGGCGCCGCTCTGGTAATCGGTGATGCCGTCAAAGGTGGTCTGTACGGAGAGTATCCTTCACTGGAACAAGATCGTCTTGACAATGGTGACTTAGCCTTCAACAACGACTTTCGCGGCTTATACGCCACAATCTTGGAAGATTGGTTAGGTTTGGACTCCAAACCAATAGTCAACGGTAGTTTCGAAAAGCTCGATTTCATCTCTAAGGGATAACCAAACCTGTAGATGCTTTTGCAATAGGACCCGATGGTACATACGTGATCTGTCCGGCATATCCCGATTTTTAAGAGTTTGTGAGATTCGATCTTCCGAGGTGGATATGACTACGCGAGTCCAAGGAGCTACCTTCCGATATAGCCATACGATAGGCCGTGGAGAAGAAGCTGGCCCGGGGTTTAAGAACCCAATAGCACTAGCCTTAGGCGAAGGCGACGTGATGTACGTCGTGAACCGTTCCTATGACTTCAGGGCGGATTCGAAGCGGATCACTATCTGTACAGTTGGGGAAGAATACATCGGAGAGATTGGTAACGCCGGCAGGTTGGGCGGAGAGATGGTTGATGACGGAGAGTCCGCCGACCCTGGCTCTCTAGTCTGGCCCGTATCCATATCATTGGACAGCCAAGGTAACCTGTATGTGTCTGACGAGTGGCTTAACCGAATTTCCATGTTTACTAGCGATGGGGATTGGTTAGGTTCTTGGGGTATCAAAGGTAAGGCAGACGGCGAATTCGATAAGCCGTCGGGAATCGCCTTCGATCATGAAGACAATCTATATATCGTAGATACAGGCAATAACCGGATACAGAAATTCACTAAAGACGGACAATTCCTGGACAAATGGGGGCATGAAGGGACTGGCGATGGTGAATTCAATATGCCGTGGGGTATCGATATAGATAGTAATGGTGATGTTTTCATCGCTGACTGGCGTAACGACCGCATACAGAAGTTCACTTCTGATGGGCAATTTTTGATGAAGTTCGGAGTTCCTGGCTCAGGTGACGGTGAGCTCAATCGGCCCACAGATATGGCTGTGGACGGGCAGGGCCTCATCTACGTGGCGGACTGGCAGAATGACCGTGTACAGGTCTTTGATTCAGAAGGTAGGTTTATTACCAAAATCATCGGTGATGCAACACTTTCCAAATGGGGCGAGCAGAAACTAGACGCCAATCCCGACATGCGTCTCCAGCGTGAAATAGCCCAAGGCTTGGAGCGGGAGAGGTTCTTATCGGGTCCGCTAGGAGTGGAGATCGACGATAATAACCTGCTATTTATTATCGACTCCGACCGTAACAGAATACAGATATATCGTAAGATCGACCCGTTCTTCTTAGGCCGGTACGACGGCGGCCGCCTGTAAAGGATTGATTTACCTACCCCACAGTGGCCGACAAATATGGCATTTGCTCTAGGGTGATGAATCCAAGGTCGACGGAATACGCATAAGTCTGCGCAACAACATGTTGGTAAAAGACCGCAACCGACGCTTGGAAGTCATCGCCCTGCTCGTCGTCTAGTTATCGCTTAGTCATCCTGGGAAGGGCGCTTATCACTGATAATCCCGGATGACCTCCTTGATTCAAGTTCAAGTAAGCCGGGGAGATGTCCAATGGATTTTGATTGAAGCACTCGAATGAAATTTGTATGACATCCCTACTTGCTCCCGGTGGGGCGACTGCTACGAGTGATAGCTGTCACAGATCATGCATGCGCACCTCGTGGTCAGTACAAGAAGCAGGACACCCCGTGATCTGAATCCACTTGTTTATACTCGGGCACTTCAGTTGAGCATTTTTCCATCGCAAATGGGCACCGGGTATGGAAACGGCATCCAGAGGGAGGATTCAATGGGGAAGGCACTTCTCCGGCCAAAACGATGTCTTCCCTTATCAAGTCCGGATGGGATGGCAAAGCAGCTGAAAATAGTGCTTTGGTGTAAGGGTGCAGAGGATCTTTGAAAAGCTTCTCTGTTTCTCCTTGTTCAACTATTTCTCCGAGGTACATGACCGCAGTATGGTGGGCCATATACCTTACTGTTGCCAAGTTATGTGCGATCAACAGAAAGGCTACGTTGTATTGCTGTTGTAGCGACTTAAGCAAATTCATCACCTGTGCTCGGATTGATACGTCCAATGCGGACACAGGTTCATCCAAGATAATAAGCTTGGGTTGAGGCGCTAGAGCGCTGGCAACTGCTATGCGTTGCCGTTGCCCCCCACTAAACTCGTGCGGATAGTTGTCAGCCTGCTGACTGTGTAGCCCTACTTGCTCTAACACTTCAGCTACCCGGTTTTGCACGTCTGACCTTGACATATTCCGGTTTACTACCAAAGGTTCAGCAACGATATCCCTGACTCTCATCCTAGGGCTTAAAGAAGACCATGGATCCTGGAAAACTGCTCCTACTTTGGTCCTGTATTCCTTGAGATTTTCGCCTTTTAAAGTCTGTATGTCCTCTCCATCGACGTGAATCTGTCCATCTGTAGGGTCCTCGATCCTAAGCAGCAACTTGCTAGTAGTGGTCTTTCCACATCCGGACTCACCAACAAGCCCAAGAGTCTCTCCCTCTTCAATGGTGAAGCTGATATCATCAACCGCTTGGACGTAACCCACGGTTTTCATCAATACAAGGCCTTTGGTGACCTTAAAATATTTTTTTAAATTGTCGACTCGAACCAGTGGTTCAGATGCCTGTATTACCATGCTGGATCCATCCTGAAACAATCAGCGGTATGACTATCTCCGATGCTGTAAGTCAATGGGTACTCAGCCGTACATCGGTCTCGAGCTGCCGGGCAACGGGGGGCAAATCTACAACCTTCGGGTAAATTCATTAGTAG
>Ga0207963_1000505_pt1 | contig 20727 bp, 23 predicted proteins | sample Knorr_S15_td_NAD_FD_185604 | JGI IMG/M metagenome (GOLD analysis project Ga0207963, IMG submission 185604) | Marine microbial communities from Southern Atlantic Ocean transect - Knorr_S15_td_NADW_ad_2500m_LV_A (SPAdes) (version 2) | ecosystem: Environmental > Aquatic > Marine > Oceanic | place...
TCCTCAACAGGTTCTACAGTTTCCTCAACAGGTTCTACAGTTTCCTCAACAGGTTCTACAGTTTCCTCAACAGGTTCTACAGTTTCCTCAACAGGTTCGGCAAAGAATGCAGAACTAGTAGCAGACAAAGGTTTTGTTTCATCAGTAGGTTTTGGTTTTGTTGGAGGTAATGCAGGTTTTTCCACATAAGTTGACTCTTCAATATTAGGTAAATCACCTAAATTATCTGTCGTAACTTTGTTTTTATCAATTCTAATGTAATGATGTTCATATGCTCGAAAGTATCTCACATTTTTTCCAATTCTAACTTTCTTCAGGCTATTATACAGTGTCCTATACTTGGCTCCATGCCCTAGGTTATTTGCAAGAGTATCACGATCTACAATATCGCCCTGACTTATTGTCTCACCATTATCAGTATGTTGTTTTATCTTCAAAATAAGATGGTTTGAATCATATGATACTTCGGAAATCAGATAGTCTGCCCACTTTGCCATTTGAAAAATAATGTAATTATCCCATAAATAAGCAATGACGTTTTATTATTCAGCACTTTATCAAACTAATCCTTAAAGAGTTCAAAAAGTTCATCTTTTTGATTGAAAATACAGTTTGATACAAATCAATATTTCAAAAAACTAAAAAACAGCAAATCCTATTTTCAAACTTTTATCAATAAAGAATCTTTAGCAACAGGTGTCATATTTTTAAAATCGGGCCAAAAAGATACACAGGAACCACATGAATCTGATGAGATTTATTATATTTTGGATGGAAACGGATTTTTAGAGATAAATAAAAAGTCTTATTCAATAAAAAAAGGACAAATCTATTTTGTAGCAAAAAATACCTCCCACCATTTCTATGGAAATACAAAAAATCTTTCAGTATTATATTTTTTTGGCGGTTCTGATTTCTAGGAAATAATTCTTACTTTTCTTCCAATTATTTTGATTTTCTTTTCTGCGATGAGCCTCACAGCTTCAGGGTAGGCTTTGTGCTCCTTTGCTAATATTCTCTTTGCTAGTGTTTCTTCAGTATCATCATTTTTGATTTGAATCATAGATTGTACAAGAATTGGTCCTGTATCTATTCCATCATCAACAAAATGAACAGTGCAGCCTGAGTATTTTACGCCATAGTCAATTGCTTGTTTTTGTGCATCTAATCCAGGAAATGCGGGTAGAATTGCAGGATGAATATTCAATATACAATTTTTATATTTTTTAATAAATTTTGGACTTAATATTCTCATAAATCCTGCAAGACAAATCAGAGAATTTTTTGACGTGATTCCATACTTACTAAGAATACGTATGATTTTTTGGTCATATTCCCATCTACTTCCTTGAAATCCTTTACTTTCAACAATTTCAGTTTTTGCACCAAGCTTTCTTGCAATTCCTAACCCCTTTGCTGTTGACTTGCTGGAGATAACTACTGTTGGTGTTATTGGAATCTTTTGTTTTTTTATTGCCCTAAGAATTGCTGCCATATTGCTTCCTCTCCCAGAAATTAAAATTGCAAGTTTTAGCAACATGTGTTTTAACCCTGTTCATAAAATAAAGCTATAGATTACCACGGCTTATCGTCGACTAATTTTGGTTCACCATCTATAATTTCAAATCCCATAATATCCAGCGTTTCTTTTGCGGTTGGCGAGTTTCTTTCCAAGATTTGTCTCGCAAGATCAATACGTGATTTCATGTCCATATTCTGGCCAATTTTATATTTCCCTCTCAATGATTCTGGAACGATTTTGATAACCTCAACTTCATTTAGAACATCCATTTCAGGTTTAATCGGTTCATATCCGCCTTCAGGTTGGTATTTTTTTATTAGTCCATTTAGTGCAGTAGTTTTTTCTTCTCTATCTGAAACAATACTACCATTTCCTTTTATTACTACACTGATGTACAAAGTGTCAGCCAAAGAAGCGTCAGTAGGATCTGAAAAATACGATGGCAAAAATTCTAGACTTTTATCAACTTCAAATCCCACTTTTTGGTTTCGTCTAATATTATCAAGTTTTTCACCTCTTATGTGGGAATGCATGTAAATTACATCATTGATAAATACAAAATTCATTGGGATTATTTGTGGATATCCATTCTCATCGATACTTGATATTCTACCAGTTTGTTGAGAGCCTAAGAATTCAATAATTTTTTCTTTTGATTTTATTTCTAATCTTCCAAGTAATTGCATTATATTTTACTTATTTTGCTCTTTGAAATAAGGAATTACGTGAGTAGCAAATTTATCGATCGAGCCAAAGTAGTTTTTACCCCAAAATCTGATTACAAAATGATTTACGCCCGCTTTGACAAATCTCTCAAATATTGGAATTATATCATCGGGTGTACCAACACCGGTTGATGATCTCGCAATAGCATCTGGGATTTTTGTTGCAGCCTCCCGCATTTTTATAATCCAATCTTGGTTTGACATAGAATATTCCGTAAAGTATTTCACAAAATCAAATCCCTCAATATCCTTGAGTTGATGCACTCTAAGCACTTCAGGCTTAAACAGACTAACTTTGACAGCCTCTTTCATCTTAGCCCAAGATTCTTCAGCATCATCAGAAAAGTAAACATCAATATCTAATGCCATCTGAAAGTTGTCTTTTTCTTCTTGAGTCCTATTGTTTTCATTCATAGAAACCTCTATTTGCTTTTTATGATCCTCAAATAATTCTGGAGTATATCCTATTGGTAACCAACCATCACCGTATTTTCCTGTTAGAGATAACGTTCTCTTCCCACCTGAGGCCATGTATATCGGTGGGTGTGGTTTTCTTATTGGAGGAGCTTGAAGGCAAGCAGATTCTAATTTGTAATATTTACCTTCAAAATCTACAGTGTTATCTGGTGTTGAACCATATAATTTTTTGATTACTTGGATTTGTTCTTCCCATTTTGAAACCGGTTTCTCAAATGGTATGCAAAATTCTTTTAGGTTCTGAGCTTCACCTGCACCAATCCCTAAAATTGCTCTCCCTTTTGAAACTCTGTCTAATGTGATTGCTGCTAATGCAATATTTGATGGGTGTCTTCTGATTGCATCAGTAACACATGTTCCTAATTCAACATGATTGGTAACCGCTGCTATCGCTGATAACATAACCCAGGGGTCCAGTACAACTGCATTTTTCCATTGGGGAACATTTGTGTGATCCATATAGAAAACAGAGTCATAACCAGTGCGGTCAGCTAACAAGCATGCAGTTAAAATCTGATCTTCAGTATAACCTGCTCTGGCAACGTTTAATCCATTTTGTATTCCAAATTTTAACATACGATATTTCCACTTGCAAAATTATTAAATTTCAATCTTAATAAGTTTCACAAAAATAAGTTATGACTAATTCAGATTATTGAGTTGTGGACTCAAAGATTACCATCATTTATGTCATTAAGGCACTTGATGACGTCTTCCTTCGAAATCGGGATTGGATTTGGATTTAGATGACCCTTGTCAGTCATTACTACATCAGCTGCCTCATCAACAGGAGCCTTTAACCTCATTTTGTCAAAGCCGATTTTTTCAATAACCTGCTTGAATTTTTCATAAAAAATTGATTTGTTGTGCTTATGTGCTATGGTGGTACATGAAGATAAAGAATACCCATGAGCAACACCCTCATTAGAAAATACGTATGATAATGCATGACCTAGTGTTGTAGAGCAATTTCCGAAACCGATACCAGAAAGCATGGAACCATACGGATAATTTTCAGGCTTGTCATTCATAATTGCATCATATAATACGTCAAACGCTTGTTTACACAACGTTCGTGTAAATTCATTTCCTAGTTTACTATCATATCCTTCTGTTGCCTGTGCACAAGCATCGCATACAGAGTTTTTGACAATTTGTTCTGGTGTACCATCCATAAAAAACGAATCAATTATAGCACGATCTGCAAGGAATCTTTTTTCAGGACCAAGAAGTTTTTTCTTGCCATCAAATTTTAAAACACAATAAGTTGTCATTTCAGCACCAGTACCAAAAGTTGTAGGAATTAAAATTTTCTCTACACCAAATTCTGCTGAGGAATATTTTACAACATCCATAGAACTTCCACCACCAAGTCCAATTAATGCAGACGGATTTTTTCCTTTGTATTCAGCCACAACAGTATTTACATCATCAATAGATGGTTCTGGTTTAACTTTATCATACAACATGTAGTCTTGTATGCCCATTTTGTCTAACCACCTACCAGATATTTCAGGGGGGGCAGTTGTTACAATCAAAGCATTTTTTGGATATTCTGCTTCAGAAATAGCATCTTTGCCAAACTGAATGATTTTTGGTATCCTAACTGTATACATAAATTATTGAAAACATGATTATTATTATATCTTGCAAATCTGTATAGATTTAATAATTTCTTTACAATAAACTTGCAAAATGCCAATTCAAAATTTTAAACCTTTGGCTACAAATAAAGCAAAAAAAAATGCATTACAAATATTAGAAGCTGGATTAACTACCGCAGAACCTAAGAATTTTTTGAAATTTTTTATCAACAAAAATGAAATTCATATTGGAAAAAGTAGTATAATTTTATCAAATTATGAAAAAATTTTAGTAGTTTCATATGGAAAGGCTGCAGATTCAATGGCAAAATATGTCTCTGAAATAGTAGATGTTTCACAGGGCATAGTTGTAATTCCAAAATATGCAAAATCATGTTTAACTAATAAAAATTTCAAGGTATTTTATTCAGGCCATCCTGTACCAAATAAAGAAAGTGTAAGAGCTGGAAAAGCGGTATTAAAATTTGTTAACAATCGTTCAAACAAGGATCTTATTATTTTTTTAATATCCGGCGGCGGTTCATCCTTGATTTCTGTTCCCGATGAAATTACTCTGTCTGACAAAAAACATGTTACTAAGCTTCTATTGCAGTGTGGTGCTACAATCAATGAATTTAATTGCGTAAGAAAACATCTCTCACAAATTAAGGGTGGTAAACTAGTTCAAAAAATGAACTGTGATGGCTGTGCACTGATAATGTCAGATGTTGTGAATAATGATATCTCAGTAATTTCATCGGGATGTACTTCTGCTGATAGCACAACCTCTTCTGATGCCCTAAAAATCATAAAAAAATATTCGCTAGAAGCAAAATTCCCAAAAACTGTAATTTCTCATCTAAAAAAAAATTTGTCCAAAAAAACAATTACTCAAAAAAATCTACGAATTAAAAATAAAATCATAGCAACTAACCGGAATTGTTTAGACTCTATGGTTTCCAAATCACAAGTTTTAGGGTTCAAGGTTATAGTTAGCCCTATAATTCAACATGATGTTGTAATTTCTGCAAAAAGACTTGTAAAAATGATTCCAAAGAATAGAAGATCTTGCATAATCTTTGGCGGTGAGCCAACAGTTAATGTAAAGGGAAAAGGAAAGGGTGGGCGCAACCAAGAATTAGTTCTACAAATCCTAAAACTAATACATCATTCTAATCAGAATTTAATAATTTCTTCGATTGGGACAGATGGAATCGACGGTAATACAAAATATTCTGGTGCATTGATTGAAAATAATTCGTACAATCCAGAAGAAATTACTCATTATTTGAAAAATAACAACTCTAATTTATTTTTCAAAAAATATGGCGGATTAATAAAAACTGGTTACACGCATACTAATTTAATGGATTTTGGTTTGATTTTAAAGTACTAGTGCTTATGTCCAAGACTCTTTGTCTTTTTTCCAGATGATTTTTCCATCAATGTATGTATGATCTTTTTCCTCAAATACAGTGTGCCATTTTCCATTATGTGGAAAAATTTTGTTTAGATCATTGACTTTGTTGTTTGTAGGAGCTTTGTTCATCAAAGCACCCCATCTCATATTTGGGACCTTTGGTAATATTTCATTAATGTCCTTCATGCATTTGAATTCATAAATTCTTATTTAAAAATCATTGTTTGATTCTATATTCAGCTCGATCTTAATTCTATTTAGCTGAAACATGATTCAAAATAATTGGAATTAACGTATAAGTACTGATGCCGGATTTTCATCACTATCAATTAGGTGGTAATTTACAACAAGTTTTCTTTGTTTAATGAAAAGATTTATGAAATGAATTTTGTCATTAATGATTTGATCAGATATTTTATGCTTTGAACTAAGAATATCATACATTTTTTTGGAGTCACACATGACATTCACTGTATCTCCGTCTTTTATGGTATATACTCCAACACTCCAATAGATTCCAGCATGCAAAGCAATGAATTTTGACTGTTCTTCATTTTTTACGTCCAGCTTGTATCCTGAAGTATATGCTGGTGGGTGCACCCTAAACTCCTTCGTAATCTGATTGCCAGTTTGAACTATCCATGAAATTTTAGTTTTAGTTCCATCAAGGAATAATTTGTGCTCCAACTGTCAATCAAAAGGGTGTTTTTTGTCTATATATTTTGCATTTATGATTTAATGATCAACATTTAAAGAATTGTCCATGCTAGAATCTCATACATTTTTTACTAATATGGTAGATGAACTTGTAGAATTTTCTGAACATGATCCTGAGTTATCAGATGGCATTAAATGGCTTGATGGGCAGGCACAAAAAAAGGGACTCTCATTTTATGATATGGTTTTTGAAATCTTATACAAGCATGATGTTAATTCAAAAGCAAAGGATTGGCTTAATTCTCGAAATTAACACTTATTTTATTTTTTTACTCTTTTTTCTATAGGAACATAATCAATGCCTTGTGGCCCAGCATATTTTCCGACATATACAGCCTTTGGTCTATATAACATTGGTTTTGGTGCTGCTTCTGCAAATTTTTCCTCAATTACATGCGCTGCCCATCCAGCAGCCCTTGACATAGCAAAAACTGGCGTGTTAAGATCCATTGGGATGCCTAGCATATAATAAACTGAAGCGCTATAAAGATCTACATTTGGAAAAATTTCTATTCCCTTAGTTTTTTTCATCATGTCCACTGTAGTCTGTTCCACTTTGTTTGTTATATTGTACCATGGCTGTCCAGTTTTTTCTGACAGACGTTTTGATAATTCCTTAAGAACTTGTGATCTTGGATCTATAGTTTTGTATACAGCATGACCCATCCCCATAATTCTTTCATTCCTAGCAAATTTTTCTTTGATATAGGATTCGACGTTATCCTCATTCTCTATTTCAAGAAGCATTCTCATTACTTCATAATTAGCACCTCCATGTAATTCTCCACTTAATGCCCCTACTGCAGCGCTGGCAGCAGAATACATATGTGCACGTGTTGATGCAACTTCCCTAGCAGCAAATGTAGAGGCATTAAGAGTATGTTCTGCATGTAGAATTAGGCAAACGTCAAATATTTTTTCTATTTCCGGTTCTGGTTTGTCACCAGTTAACATGTATAAAAAATTGGCCGCGTGGTTAAGATTTGAATCTGGATGTATAATCTCCTGCTTGCTACGAATTCTTTGCCAACTGGCAATAATTGTAGGAATCTTAGCTATAAGGTTGATAGCCCTTTCATAACTTGCGTCTTTACTTGAAAACTCTTCATCATAGTAACCACCAAAAGCTGCAACAAATGCCTGTAAGGCATCCATCGGATCTGCATCAATTCGCCAATTGCCCATATTAATCTGCATTTGCTTTGGAATAGTTCTTGCCTTGGATAGACTGGCTCTAAAATCATCGTATTCATCTCTAGTTGGTAATTCATCATGTAATAGAAGGTAACAAGTTTCTTCATAGTTGGAGTTTTTAGTTAAATCCAAAATATCAAAACCACGGTAAATCAGCTTACCTTTTTGCCCATCAATAAATGAGATTCTTGTGTCAGCAACCTCAATATTTCTCAGCCCAATGTTTTTTGTATCCATAATTTACTTATGAAAATTGCATTTTTAAATTTTCTACTTCAACTACGTTTTGAAAATTCAGTATTTTGTCTAATCTGTTAATTCATGAAATTATAACGTGATTTTTAGCTAAATTGACATGTCACCAGAAGAGCGCAAATTAATGCAAATTATAGATAAAATCATTATTGAGGGGGATCCTAAAAAATTAGCAGAGATACAACAAATCGACATAAACACTCAGCTTGATGGGGTTTGGTTTTATGATATTTGTACTTCAATCGAACAAGTGTCTGAAAAACCTGATATCAAAATAAACAAATTTAAAAAAAAATAGCAAATTACCATTCTTCATTTAAATGAGGGTTGATCTGACGTATCGCAAATATGCCAATTAAATTAATTAAAAAATCAGTGCAAAAAAAAATATTAGTAAACACTAAGAAATCAAGAAGAACAAAAACCATTTGCGTTTCGCATAAAGAAGATGCAGATGGTATTTCTTCTGCGGCATTAATTAAACAAGTATTTGGTGGAGATTGCGTGCTTGTTGACTATCCTGGGATGATGGACGCATTAGAATTATTACGTAATGATCAATCCTTAAAAAAATTATTTATTTGTGATCTGGGGTTGAACAAACAAAATACAGATCCTTTTGTATCCCTACTTGCTGAATTAATTAAAAAACGCATTTCTGTGACATACATAGATCACCACGACCTTGATTCAAAGGTTATTACTAAACTCAAAAAAATTAAAGTGAAACTAATTCATAATACAACTGAATGTACTGCAACCCTTGTGTATGATGCATTTAGGAAAAAATTACCAGAGCATTCTTCGTTTATTGCTACATGTGCGGCAATAACTGATTACATGGAAGAAAGGCCTATAGCTACAAAACTTTTACAGATGTATGACAGGCAATTTGCATTAATCAATGCTACTGTTTTAACTTATAATATCGTAGGACACCAAAAAGATCTTGATTATCTTTTATATTTGGTTGATGAATTAAGTGAATCGAAATATCCTCACGAAATTCCGAATACATTTGAATTTGCTCAAATTCAAGTTGGGAAACTTGCTGAGATTATATCAAAAGTTAAGGAATCAATGAAAATTTTAAAAAACTTAGCCTATATGGAAATACTTGATTCTGGAGCAAGTGGCGCTGTAAACTTTGTACTTGGGCTTTCAGGAAAGCATGTCGGTATTGCGTATAAGGAAAGAACTGATCATGGAATATATGCTGTTTCAGTAAGAGGTTCTCGTTCATGCAAAGTACACCTTGGCAGATTAGTGTCTTCTATATCTACTGAACTTGGTGGTTCTGGTGGTGGACATGATAAAGCATGTGGGGCTGTAATTCCAAAAGACAAAATTAAAAAATTTGTGTCGAAAATGAATTCACAATTGGAAAGCAGTTAAACCTAAAACTTACGACTGAAATCAAGCAAGTGTAAAAAATTTAACTATATCTTTTACAGATATTTACTCTTTAGACTGGCTTTGTATAATTAAAAGAAGGTTGTTAAGGTAATTTAGATGAATATGGCACCACAAGAATTAGAAAAAAGCGCTAGCCAGTTTGCTACAGCCGCGATAAAATATGATTCTCAGGGAGCACGGGGAATGGCTGTTACTCATTATCAGAAGGCTATAGATTCATTACTAAAATTAATGCATCTTTATCCTGATAGTAAACTAAACAAAATATACACAGAACGAATGAAATCATACAAGACCAGAATCGAGGTACTTCAGGCTAATGGTATTGGTATTGAACCAACAGTTGATCCTACAGCATCACCACAGGAACAAAAAGCAAGTCTATCCAAGAACGTACAAAATAATTTTGATGATATGGTAATGAGAGAAAAGCCTGAAGTTAAATGGCGTGATGTCGTTGGTATTGATGATGCAAAAAACGCATTACGTGAATCAATAGTTTATCCCACAAAAAGAGGTGATCTTTTTCCATTGGGTTGGCCAAGAGGAATCTTATTGTATGGTCCACCAGGTTGCGGTAAGACAATTCTAGCTGCGGCAACCGCAAATGAGTTGGATGGTTATTTCATCAATGTGGATGGCTCATCTATGATGAGTAAATGGCTGGGTGAAGCAGAAAAAAATGTTTCAAGATTATTCAAAATGGCACATAGTTATGCAGAAAGGGAGGGTAAACCTGTGATTTTATTTATTGATGAACTTGATTCTCTGTTAGGTGAGCGAACAAATGAAATTGGTGGTGAAGTAAGATCCAGAAATCAGTTTTTAACAGAAATGGATGGAATCAACAGTAAGGGAAAAGATACCAAATTGTATGTCATTGGTGCAACTAATAAGCCTTGGAGTCTTGATCATCCATTTTTACGCAGATTCCAAAAAAGAATTTATGTTTCCTTGCCATCAGTTGAAGCCAGAGAAAAACTTTTTTTCCTTTATACAAACCCGCTAAAACTTGATAGCAAAGTACGTCTTCATACATTGGCATCTATTTTTGATGGATACAGTGCAAGTGATATCAAGGATATATGTCAGGCCGTTCAGCTTAAAGTTGTCAATGAAATGTTTCAATCATCTCAATACAAGGAACCAATAGATGGTGAAGCACCATCTAAACCAGCTGATATAGGAATGAAGGACTTTAGGGAAACTATGACACGACGAAAGCCAAGCGTGTCTATGGATATGATTAGAGCTTACTACAAATGGAGTGAGCAATTCAAGGCATTATAATCATAAACTGCCAAAAATTTCACTTCGATTATTTATCACAAAAAACTTACATTATCTTTTTAACCAAATGTTAACATCCTGAATAGTATGGGCAAAAAAAACCAAAATGGTTCTAAGAAAATAGTAATCGCACTTGGTGGAAATGCCATTTTGCAAAAAGATCAAATTGGCACACATGAAGAACAGCAAGAAAATATCAAAAAAACGGCAAAAAGTATTGCCTCTGTTGTTCTAGGTAAACACCGGTACAAAGTTTCTGTTATTACTCATGGTAATGGACCACAGGTAGGAAATTTACTTCTTCAACAGGAATTTGCAAAGAATATGCCTAATCTGCCGATGCACACGGTTATAGCTATGACGCAAGGCCAAATTGGATATATGCTGCAACAGGCACTCCAAAACGAGTTTTTAAAATTAAAAAAAAATAAAAAAGTTGTAAGTTTTATTACTCAAACACTAGTATCTAAAAATGACCCAAAATTTGGTAAGACTTCTGCAAGTAAGCCTATAGGTCCTTTCTTAACAGAGACTGAGGCAAAAAAATTAAGGGATAAGACAGGCTATATTATTAAGAAGGTAAAACCAACTGGGGAAAAAACGTGGAGAAGGGTAGTTGCATCTCCAAAGCCGCTAGAAATTGTTGAGTTAGACATGCTGAAAGAATTCATTGAGGATGATTCCTGTTTGCCGATTGCTGGTGGTGGCGGTGGAATTCCCGTAATCAAGAGTGGCTCTAGTTTTGAGGGAATAGACTGCGTGGTTGATAAGGATTATGTTGGAGCTTTGATTGCAAAATCGATTGGGGCTTCGGTACTTTTGATTCTAACAGACGTAGATAAAGTAAAATTGAATTATGGCAAGTCGAATGAGAGTGACTTGGATGCCATCACTGTAAAAACTGCCAAAAAGCTTCTAAAAGAAGGACAATTTTTGGAAGGAAGTATGAAACCAAAGGTACTGGCAACGATAGATTTCTTAGAATCTGGAGGAGATATGGGTATTATCACATCTCTTGACAATGCCCTAGCAGCATTAAATGGCAAAGCTGGTACAATTATTTCAAAAAATTAAATTTAATTAAATTATGTTAGGTAGTAACGATTCGTTGCCTATTATTGTACCATCAAGTGTCAGAATTTTAGCCTCCAATACTTCACTCTTATCTAATATTGGTGAAATTGACTTTTTATAGAATTTTTTATTGACTGTGTAAAAGTGTTTGTTAAATGTTGGTATAATTATTATTTCTAATTTTCCTGTTTTTGATGGAAAAATTTTTTGTTTATTACATTTCATCGTAACCCAAACTCTTTTACCATTGATAATAGATTTCTCTTGGAAAAAAACAGGGTGAACGTGACCCATTATGATTTTATTCACTGATGAAAAATTTTCTGTTGGAATTGTATGACCATGTGTTAATAATGCATCTTCAATAATTATTCCCTTTGAGGTAGCAAGTGAAATCCCTTCTGGAATTAATTTTTCTATATTAGCATCATGATTACCCGGTATTATTGTCACGCTAATCTGCTTCTTGATTTTTTCTAAAAAAACTGGCACATCATTCCATTCTGTTTTCGTTATAGATTTTATTCCAGATTTTATATCGCCAAGAAGAATTAACGTATCAGGTTTTGTTTTAACCAGAATTTTTTCAACTTCTTTTATTGATTCGTTTACTGTTGTGTTTTTTCCTAAAAATATGTTATTTTGTGATAAATTACCTTCAAATCCTAGGTGTAAATCTGTTATAACTAAATTTTTTTCCTTACCTTCAATTATGAGAGCTGGATAATTGTTAACTAATCTGGTTTGAACCATTAAAAATATAATCATCCAATTTAATTAAATCCTTGTGAGTTTACAATTTGAAAAGATAAATTCCGTTTTATCTGAAAAACGTATTAAACTGCATATTTTTGAACCGAGTAATAGAAAGATTTGGACAGTTGTGGGAACGGAAAAAGAATATTGGTTAGATCCATACTTAGATTTCTGTTCTTGTCCTGGATATTATTTTAACAATGAATGTTACCATTTAGATACATTGACGGTTGCTATTGAAGTTGATAAAGGAGTAATTGAGCCAAAAAAGCTTGATTTGGCAAAAAATAAAATAGAAATAATTACGTTCTCAGATCATGAATATGAAGATTTTATTGCCGGTTTACTTTCTGATTTATAGTAAATGAACAATTATTAATTCTGACAGTTTTTTACACAAATAAAGCCTCTTTCTTGAGATTCTTGAAGACCATATCTGTCAGGAATAATACCTACACTGTATTTCATTTGATCATCATATGGAATATCAAATTGTGTTGTAACAGTAACAGAATTGTTTGGTTCAAGATCTATTAATGATAATTCATTATCTCCATATCCAATAAACACTGCATCATATTTTGTATTATAAGAGTCAAGAAGATGAAACTGACCTCCCGTAATTCTTACTGTTTCAGTACCCACATTATGAGCAGTAATCTGAATTTGAAAATAAATTCCATCAGGTGTTTCGCTTGTTGAAATACCTTTTATTATCAAGTCTTTTTCAAATTCAAGGTATTCGCTTTTTTTTTCTAAAATTTCATAATATGAAACAAATTGTACGTCAAAATCTACACCGCCAACTTGTACAGGTTCTCCTGATTCTGAAGTTACGTCGATAGTCAAATTATCCATAAACCAAAACATTGAAACACTAATTGAGCCTATTACTACTCCAAGTAGAACTAGTGTGCCAAATCCTATCATTTCTGTAAATCAAATAATTTTGCATTAATTTATGTATTCTAAACTTTGATTATTTTTGATTTTACCAGATACTCAATTCCTTTGATAAATTCATTATCTGATATGAGTCCTTTTGACCACCATCCGGCATTATTTTTAATCCATGGTGGAATACTGTCTGATGATTCAACAGTAGTTTGTACTTTTTCAATTTTAATTATTCCCTTTTGAATCATGTATTCAATTCCCTTTACAAAATCAGAATCGCCTATTTGATCTTCGGCCCACCAACCCGCATTATTTTTAATCCAGTCTGGTATGGAAGTTTCTTCAGGCTGAACATTTTTTTGACCTAGCGTATCGGAAGCTTCGAAGATCTGCACATGATAAACTGGACTATCTGCAACGAAGATTTTATTATCTGAAATTGCTATGCTATGTGGACGCTCAAATTTTTCATGTGTTACATTAGAGCTAAGCATGGTTACAAAATTTCCATCAATATCAAATATCTGAATACGATTATTTCCTAAATCCGTGACAAAAATTTTTTCCTTCCAAACTACAATATCTTGTGGATATTTCAATTCCCCATTATCACTACCTTCAGATCCAAAATTGAATAAAAAATTACCAGCAAGGTCAAAAACCTGAACCCTGCTTACAAATGGTTCAACTATGAAAATTTTATCATCGTATATATCAAATTTATATGGCTTTTTTAGCTCGCCATCTCCCTTACCTTCAGAGCCAAATTTGGAAATAAAATTACCATCAATATCAAAAATTTGAATACGGTGGTTGTCAGAGTCTACAACATAAATTTGATTTTTGTAAAATTTTATGTCTTGTGGGCAATCAAACTGTCCATCTAATTTACCTTTGGAACCGAACTTGAACAAAAAATTACCATCAAGGTCAAAAACCTGAATACGATAATTAGAAGAGTCAGCTACAAAAATTTTATCTTCTGACACATCAATTCCTTTTGGTTTTTGAAATTGGCCATCCTTAGCTCCCAGTGAACCAAATTCTGTAACTAGATTACCGTTTCTGTCGTATATTATTCCAGGCGATGAATATTGGTATCCCTTTATTTTATTATCACCAGGAACAACAACAAAAATTTGCCCATCTGAAGCTGCGATAGTGTAAGGAAAAAAGATAGTTGTAGCTGAACTTTTTGGTGTCATACCGCCACCACCACCACCACCTCCGCCCCAGCCAAAGGCAGATTGAGATGGCAAGACAATTAGTGATAACATCAAAACACTCACCACAATAATAATGAGTAATGGGCTTCTCAAGATCTCAAATTATATGTTATACCAAGATATTATGTTTTATTGGTGAAAATCACATGAAGGCTGCAGTAGTAAAAAGTAATTCGATAATTGAAATAATAACTATGGAAAAACCACCTCTAGGCTCATATGACATTCTTGTTAAGATGCAAGCGTGTGGGATTTGTGGCTCAGATGTTGAAAAAGTATTTGGAAAATATGGTCAGCCTTCTATGAGACTAGGGCATGAACCTGCTGGAATAGTTACTCAAATTGGTTCAGATGTATCAAATTTCAATGTTGGTGATCGTGTGTTTACTCATCACCACGTCGCATGTTACTCCGATGATTGTCATGAGTGCAGCCGTGGGAATGAAACTATGTGTAAAAAATATTATACTTCAAATCTCGAACCATGTGGTTTAGCGGATGAATATGTAGTTCCGGAGTGGAACATAAACCATGGCGGTGTATTGAAGATTCCTGATAACATTTCATTTGAAGAGGCGGCTATGATTGAACCACTTGCATGCTGTATTAGAGCTTGGAACAAGTTTGAACATCAAAAAGGTGATTCTGCAGCTATACTAGGTGTGGGCCCAACTGGAATTATGCATGCCATGCTTGCCAAGTTTTTTGAGTTCAGGAAAGTGTTTTGTTTAGACTTGAATGATTTTCGCTTAGGTTTTGCAAAAAAATTTGAAACAATAACAATTCGCTCTGATGATCCTAATGCATTAGCGCAAATAAAATCTGAAACAGATAATCAAGGTGTTGATGTTGTTATTGTGGCTACTGGTAGTTTGAAGGCATTACAAGACGCTGTTAATTTTGTTAGAAAAGGTGGTACAATTGTTATGTTTGGTGTACCAAGTAAGGGGGCAATGATTGACCTTGATATGAGTATTATTTATTCAAAGGAAATCACTATTGTCAGTACCTACGCTGCATCAGACTTTGATACAAAGGAGGCGCTTGAGAAAATATCAAACAAAAAAATCAATGTTAAACAGTTAATCACTCACAAATATCAATTAGATGAATGTCAGAAAGCCTTTGAACATGCAAGATCAGGTCAGAATGCAATGAAAATTATCATAAATAATTAAGAAAGGCTTATGAAAGGTAAATTACTTATTCACAAATCGAAGTAAAAATGGATTGGGGTTTACAAAATAGAATTGCTCAGATTATCAAACCAACTGATAATCGGGCACTAATGTTAGCGGTTGATCATGGATATTTTCTTGGTCCAACAGAAAAACTGGAGGTGCCCAGAAAAGCGATATCGCCATTACTCAAGTATTGTGATTCATTGATGTTAACAAGGGGTGTGCAACGAACTTCTGTTAATCCAAAATTTCCAACTCCAATTGTTTTACGAGTATCTGGAGGTTCTAGTATTATAGGCGCTGATTTATCAAACGAAGAAATTACTGTTAGCATGAAAGATGCTATCAGACTTAATGCTTGTGCTTTAGCTATGTCTATTTTTGTTGGATCTAAATATGAAAAACAGACAATTGTAAATCTTGGAAAACTAGTTAGTGAAGCCGAGGAATTTGGAATTCCAGTTTTAGCTGTTACAGCTGTTGGTAAAGAAATAGGACAAAAGGATGAACGCTATCTGTCTCTTGCATGCAGAATTGCCGCTGAGCAGGGAGCCCACATTGTGAAAACATATTATTGCAAGAATTTTGAAAAAGTTGTAGAGTCATGCCCGGTACCAATTATTATCGCCGGTGGTAAAAAAATACCAGAACGCGATGCACTTGAATTAGCATATAATTCGATTAAAAGTGGCGCTGTGGGTGTTGATATGGGACGAAACATCTGGCAATCTGATAATCCTGTACCTATGATCCGTGCTGTTCGCTCTATAGTACATGGTAATTCTAATGTTAACGATGCTTACAATTTATACAAAAAACTTTGTCAGCCAAAGCCCAAATCACCTAAAGCATAGAAATAATTTTTAGCGAAAATCATTCAAAAGTTTTATCAAGATGGAAATGCACAATTTTCCAACCATCTTTCATGATTAAAACAAATGTTGCTCTTCCATTAATTGTAATATGTGTACCTGTGAATGCTTTATTGTCTACTAACATACCTTTTTGCATTAATCTAAATTTTACAATCGCAATATTTCCAAATATGCTGGTTATTGGATCTATTATTTTATATTCATAATCTGAAATACTTGAAAATCTTAATTCCTCTAGCACAATTGTATCAGAATAATTTTTTAAATTATATGGCGGGACATCGCTAAAACTAGAAAACATAGAATCATTTAGCTGAATTTCTCTCAATTTAGAAAAATTTTTTGTTTTACCTACATTGAAAAAACTTTCAATAACCTTGATAACTTCTTTTTCTGCCAAAACATTGTTCAATACTGTTCAAAAAAGAATGTTTATTAGTGAATCTATTGTTCTGTAGTTACTAATGGAAAAAATCAGTTCAATTAGCATTGTAAGTATTTTGTTGCTAGTTGACCTGAAGCTGTAAATTTACAGCCAAATTTTTAACACGATTAAAATTATGGTGTAGATGATGAATGAGAAAATGGAAATTATGAATGGTGGAAAAGCGCTTATGAAGGCGTTGGAGAAGGAAGGCGTTAAACAAGTCTTTGGCTTACCGGGAGGTGCAAATCTTCCTATGTATGATGAACTTTACAAAAGTAATATTCGTCATATATTAGTCAGACATGAGCAATCTGCTGCACATATGGCTGATGGTTTCGGCAGAGTTAGTAGAAAACCAGGTGTTTGTTTTGCAACATCAGGACCTGGATCAACTAACTTGTTAACTGGAATTGCAACAGCACAAGCAGATTCTGCACCAATGGTTGCTGTTACTGGCCAAGTTCCAGTAAAAATGATTGGTCGTGATGCATTTCAAGAAAGTGATATAATAGGAATGTCAAACCCATGTGTAAAATATGCATTTCAACCAAGAACACCTGAAGAAATTCCTGAAATTGTAAAAAAAGGATTTTACATTGCGGAAACTGGTAGACCAGGTCCTGTGTTACTTGATATTCCAAAAGATGTTCAACAAAATGAAGCAGAAATTACTTTTCCAGAGGAAGTAAAAATGCCTGGTTATCATCCATGGACTGATGTGGATATCACCAATATTGAAAGGGCTATAGACTTGCTTCTTTCTTCAGAGAAGCCAATAATTTTAGCTGGAGGCGGAACAATAATTTCTTCAGCATTTGCAGAACTCCAATCTATTGCTGAGATGTTAATGATTCCAGTTGTTACAACATTCAAGGGTAAGGGCTCCTTTCCAGAGAACCATCCACTCTCTCTTGGTCCCATTGGAATGCATGGTCATGCCGAAGCTAATAAAATTATGACTGAAGTAGACTGTGTTTTAGCTATAGGAACAAGATTTTCAGATCGTTCTGTTGGAACATTTGAAGAATTTGAACGTAATTTGAAGATTATTCATATGGATGTAGATCCAGCAGAAATTGGAAAGAACCAAACAACACAAGTTGCCATTGTAGGTGATGTTAAAGCATCATTACGGGTAATGCTCAAAATGCTTGTCAAAAAAGCATTTAAAAAATCTGAAGATAACAAATGGCTGAAACATGTTAATGAAGTAAAGGACTATTGGCGTGAAAATCTAAAATTACATCCAGGTGAAATGTCAGCAGCCAAAATTTTAAGGAAATTAAGAGAAGTACTTCCTAAAGAATCAATTGTCACCACTGAAGTTGGTCAGCATCAAATGTGGGCATCCTTATTCTTTGATGTAATACATCCTGGTACATTCTTTAGCTCTACTGGACTTGGAACAATGGGATGGGGTTTCCCAGCATCGATTGGTGCTAAAGTAGCACGTCCTGATGTACCAGTTTTGGATATAGCTGGTGAAGGCAGTTTTAACATGACAGAAAACTCACTTGCAACATCAGTATTAGATAATATTCCAGTAATTGTTTTTCTTGTAAACAACTTTTCGTTAGGTATGGTTGCGCAATGGCAACGAACATTCTATGAAAAACGCATGATTGGAATTGATCTAAAGAATTGTCCAGATTACGTTAAATTAGCAGAATCATACGGTGCACAGGGTATAAGAGCCCAGTCACTAGATGAGTTAGAAAAAGCTATCAAGACTGGTCTTAGCAGTGACGTAACAACTGTGATTGATATACCGATAGATCCAGAGGAGGACGTTCTACCATTTGTTGCACCTGGGACTTCATTAAAGGAAATGATCTTACCATCATAGTGAGTATTATGTGGGCCATATTGTCAATCAGAGTTGAAAACAGACCAGGAATCTTGTTTAAGGTTAGTAATTTGTTTAGAGCTAGAAATTTCAACATTGATAGCTTAACGGTTGGTGTAATGGAAGACCCTTCATTTGCAAAGATGACTATAACAACTGTTGGTGATGAAAAACAAATTGCTCAGATTGTTAAACAACTTGATAAAATGATTGATACAATAGAAGTCAAAATATTAGATGAGAAAAAGAGTGTGTATAAAGAATTGGTGTTGTTTAAGATTAAGTTAAGTAAAACATCAGATAGTACAGAGATTAACAAGTTGGCAAATACATACGGAGCAAAAATTCATGATGAACAGAATGATTTGATAATAATTGAGTTAACATCCACACCTGATCAAATAAGCGCGTTTGAAGAATTGATAAAACCATTTGGCATTTTAGATTCTGCTAGAACTGGGGTAACAGCATTACAAGGTAGTTAAAAATGAGAGTTAGAATTTTTGATACTACATTAAGGGATGGTGAACAATCACCCGGTGTTGCATTATCACCTGAAAATAAGTTAAACATTGCAAAAAAATTAGACGAGTTAGGTGTTGATGCTATAGAGACAGGATTCCCTGTTATCTCTGAAGGTGAACAAAAAGCTATTAAAATGATCACGCAGGCAAATCTATCTGCTGAATTATGTGGTCTTGCTAGAACAAATCAACAGGATATTGATGCGGTGGTTGACTGTGGTTTAAAGTACGTTCATACGTTTATCGCAACATCAGATATTCACCTTCAGTATAAATTACATCTTTCACAGGATCAAGCTCTTGCGAAAGCCGTAGAATCAGTTGAATATGCAAAATCACGAGGCTTGCAAGTAGAATTCTCAGCTGAAGATGCAACGCGTACAGATCGTGGTTTCTTAAAAAAAATATTTACTGCAGTTACAAAGGCTGGCGCTGATAGAATCGACATACCTGATACTGTTGGATATTCTACACCACAGTACATTGCTGAAATTACAAAGGATGCGATTGAAGCAACCAAATTACCCATTAGCATGCACTGTCATAATGATTTTGGGCTTGCTGTTGCTAATGCTATATCTGGAATACAAGCAGGTGCACAGTGTGCACATGTTACAATAAATGGTATTGGTGAACGTGCAGGAAATGCATCTCTTGAGGAACTTGTTATGGCATTACAATGCTTGAAATTTGATCAGTCCTGGGAGACTGGTATTAAGACCGAACTTCTTTATGAAACATCAAAATATGTTTCAAAATTGGCTGGAATGCCAGTTCAACCTAATAAGGCAATCATAGGCGAAAATGCATTTGGCCATGAATCAGGTATACACACTCATGGAGTTTTAAGCAACCCGCTTACCTACGAACCAATTAGCCCTGAAATTGTTGGTCGTAATAGATGGTTACAAGTAGGCAAGCATGCGGGTGCTCATGGAATTTATGCCATGCTTGATGACTATGGAGTACAACCTGATAAGAATCAGTTAAAAAAAATTCTTGAGATGGTAAAAGCAATTGGGGATCAAGGAAAACGTGTTACTGATGTTGAATTGCTATCAATTGCTAACGAAGTGATGGGTGACTCTAAAATGAAGCGCCTAGTACAGTTAACTGGGTTTTCAGTTTCCACCGGAATTGGAAATATGCCATATGCATTTGTAAAATTAAACATAGATGGCAATGAGCATACAGCAACGGATTATGGTGTTGGACCAGTTGATGCATCCCTTAACGCAATTCAAAAAATTACGGATAAAATCTCGGAGATAAGAATTAAGGATTATAATTTAGCGTCCATATCTGGTGGTTCTAGTGCTTTA
>Ga0207963_1000507_pt1 | contig 20678 bp, 16 predicted proteins | sample Knorr_S15_td_NAD_FD_185604 | JGI IMG/M metagenome (GOLD analysis project Ga0207963, IMG submission 185604) | Marine microbial communities from Southern Atlantic Ocean transect - Knorr_S15_td_NADW_ad_2500m_LV_A (SPAdes) (version 2) | ecosystem: Environmental > Aquatic > Marine > Oceanic | place...
GTAGTGCATGTAGTGGGCTTCGACGTTCCCTATGATGCTGGATACCACCCAAGCCGCCACAGCCGTGTGAGCATCCCAGATGTTGACCCGGTAGAGCAATTCGTACAGAATGAATGCGAATGCCGAGTTGAAACAACCGGTGACGTTGAATCTCATGAACTCGCGCAGCATCTTCCCCGAGGTCCAGCCGACATCGGCGGCCCTGCCCTTGAATTCACTGATCCAGCCCATGAGGAAACCACTCACTCTTCCCGTGCCGCGCTGATCAGGCCGATTTCTGGTATTCGCTCAGGCGTATTATCTCGCAGACCTGAATCTTGAATTCCTCGTAGAATGTGGACCGCCCGAGCCGCATCACCTCGCCATGCTCGGCATTCCTGCGCCACTCGAGTTGTCCCTCCATCGACTCGAACTCGACGATGGTGACCCTCTCGCCATCCTCTGCGGTGAAGGACTTGTGCGAGATGTATCCGGGCATGGTCTTGGCCAATTCGCCCATTCGGACTGCCATCTCCGTGTACTCCTCGCCGACATCAGGATTGAGTCGGGAACGGAAGACTGTGACAATCATGTGGTCATTCCTCCTCGCTCGGAGCCACCTTGGCAGCGATGAGCAGGAACGCGGTGTGCCCCATCGGTTGGTTGCCGGGCCTGACCCCTCCTTTGCTCGCCCTGACCCACCTGCGCTCGATTATCTCGCCGACCCACTCGATCACCAGACCCTGCTCCCCGGCCGCCTCCCACGACTTCTCGAGCTGGGACGTGGTCGGGCAGTAGCAAGCGAGCCTGCCGCCCGCCCGCAGGAGCGGCTCGACCGCAGGGACGACCCGCCACGGCTCGGCGACGTCGATGATGGCTGCGTCGAGCGAGCCGCAGATCTCGGCGACGGTCTGGCCGATGTCGGACATGTCGCCGTCTATGAGGTGCCAGTCGGGGAACTCGGGGAGCACCTCGGACAGGCGCTCCATGTTGGCTCGGCCGACCTCGGCGTGCTCTGGCCGCAACTCGACAGAGATGAGGGTGCCAGCCGAGCCGAGCACGTTGGCTAGGTGCATGGCGAGACCGGCCGAGCCGTGTCCCCCCTCGAGCACCCTGGATCCAACCCCGATCCCCATCCAGGAAACGAGGAACCCCGAGTCCTTCGCGCCGATGACTTGAGCCCTCCGCGCCATGTTCCGGCGAGCCTCGGGCAGCGCGGGGTTGACGATGGTCAGGGACTTCTGGCCGACGCTGATCCTGTCGCCGATCGAGTAGCCGTCCAAGAGCTGCTCGGCGTCGAACCTGCCGAGCCCCTTCACCTTGACCTCACCGGGCGCCCGGCGGAGCAGGTAGGCTCGCCCGTCGTCCTCCCTCAGAGCGACCCACTCGCCCCCACTGCCATCGCCCATGGCCTCGCGGCTCGCTTTCACGCTTCAAGTTCTTCGGCGGCTCTATAGAGCCGATTATCCTCCTACCCGGGTTACAGCACGGTTATACGGCGCCTCGCCACGGAAAGGACGATGACTGTGGTGCGGATGCTGTCAATAGTCCAACCGGTGACCCTAGCTGCCTTGGTGGTTGTGATGTCCTTCACGGGCTTCATGGCGATGGACGAGAAGGTCGAGGAACGCGAACAACTGAAGCAGAAGGAAATGCCCCTGTATGCAACCAGCCCGGGGCACGCTGTGTTCGGCGAATACGTCGGAGCGCATTGGTGCCCACCGTGCATGGACAGCGCAGGCCCCTCGCTTGTCAACCTCAAGAATTCAAACGGCGAGGACTTCACCTTCGTCTCGTTCTTCGAGTCCGAGTCCGGAGGCTGGCCCTCCGACGGCCCGATCTACAGGACTGACCACGTGATGGCATCCTCCACCGGCTACCCGACATTCGCCTTCGCCGACGCCCAGAGCGGGTCCTGCTACAAGGTCGGCTCTTCGGGAACCAACTACTACGACGCCGACTACGAGGTCGGCGGATGCATGGGCTCCGAGGTATCTGAATACGCGATGGAACTCTCCACAGTCCTGAACAGCGCCGGCGACGAGGTCACCATCACCGTCGAGGTGACCTACCTGGGCTCGTCGCCCTTGGTCGTCGTGTACCTCTACGGAGCAGTCACAGAGCAGTTTGGCGGCGACGCCTACGACAACGGCAACAGACCTCACCACAACTGGAGGGATTGGCTGCTGAACAGCAACGACAACGGCTTCGAGGAGCTGACCCTGGCCCCGAACAACGTCGCCGAGAGGACTTGGACGGTTCCGTTGAACACCGTCAGGGCGGCAGGCGGGAACACTCAGTTCGAGAACTTCTGGCCCGTCCTCGCTCTGATGGACGGCCCGCACGCCTCGTACAACACCTTCCTCTCGGCCGTCGACCTCGACATGATCCCACTCATCGACGTGGGCGTCTCGGACTTCCGAGTCGACAACCAGAACGGCAACCTCGGCTTCGTGCCGGGAGACATCATGGACGTCAGCGTCGAGGTCACGAACTACGGCGTCGACCCCTACAACGACGGTGGCGAGATAACCATTTACGAGCTCGAGGGACTCAACGAGAACTACATCGGCGGCGCTTCTATCACGAACCTCGCCGCCGCCGGCACTCAGACGCTGACGATTGGTTTCGACACGTCCGACATCACGCCGTACGCCTCTGGCTCCACGACCTTCCGAGCTAGGATCACCGGCCTGACCGGCGACCGCGTCTCGTCGAACAACTACGCCGACGGCAACGCGCTGCACGACATGCCGCCCGTCGCCAACCAGCCGACGGCCATAGCTTCGACCTCGATCGAGAGGGGCGGCACCATCCAGTTCGAGTCGACCGCTCTGTCCAACGACATGGTGGACGACATGTCCACAATGACCCCGACCCTGCACTACGCCAAGGCTGGAACCGAGATCTGGGACAATGCCTGGATCATCTCTGCCGACATGATCGGGAGCGGTGGCAACGCCCGCTACGTCCACACTATCGAGGCTCCGCTCAACGCTGAGGTAGGGAACTACGACCTCAGGGTAAAGTGGACCGATTCTGGCGGCCAGACCAGCGACTGGCTGATTTTCGGCGAGGCTTTCGAGTTGCGCAACGGACTGCCCTTGGTTCTGGACAGCGGATACTCTCAGTACGCCGGCATGCCGACCGTGAAGGTAGAGACTCAGGAGAGAGTGTCCATAATCGGTCTCGTCTACGACGCTGAGACACCGCTCTCTATGCTCAGCGTCGACAGCAACTCGCCTGAGTTCGTGGAGTGGGACTCCTCGACACTCGAGATAGTCGTAGAGTTCGACGAGGTTATCTGGGACGTCCAGGGCAACCCGATCCCGCAGGGCATGTTCGTCTCCGTCGACGACGGCGACGACGTGAACTCAGGCATGATGATGTTCAACGTGGTAGAGAACGGCGCTCCGAGGTGGGCACCGATCCCGACGCAGTCCTTCGACGAGGGCAGCTCGGCCAGCATCGGACTGACCGAGTACCTGTCCGACACCGATGACAACGGCTACCCCGTTCCAGTCTCGGGACTCACGCTAGAGTTACTCGCGAACTCCAACACGGCTCTCGTCGATGCCAGCATCTCCGGCCACACCCTCTCCGTCAGCTCGCTCGACGATGATTCGACCGGAATCTCCGAAATCACCGTCAGGGCCAGTGACGACGTCAAGTTCTCGGACACCATAATCACCTTCCACGTCCTCAACGTCAACGACGCCCCCCGCATCGACCTGACGGGAATCGAAGAGTTCACGGTCAAGATCGGCGAGAGGACCACCCTTGAGCTGCTCGACAGGATGACCGACATCGATGACCCCGACGAGGAGATCTGGGCCACGGCGATAACCTTCGTTCCCGGCGCAGCCCAGTTCAATCCGATAACCGGCATACTGGCCATGGCATGGGAAGAGTCTGGAGACGAGGTCGTAACCATCACCTTGGAGGACAGGCACGGAGATGCCAGTGCCTCCATCATCACTGTCCACGTAGTCGACGACCTGCCTCTCTACTGGGAAACCGACTTTGTGGCTAGTTTCGACACTGTCGAGTACGGCACCAATCCGACATTCACAATCCAGAATGTGGGGCCGTACGTACTGACCGAGATCAGAGTCGGCTGGACGGTCTGCAACAGCATCACTGGAGTCTGCCACTCCTCTGGCGTCTCGCACAATTACGGGCCGTTCATAGTGAACCCCGCCAGCGGCGCCGGCCTAGGCGTCGGCGACTACATCACGCTCGTAGTGGAAGGCGTTGACCAGAACGACTTCGACCGCGTCACGGAGGAACAGCTCAGGATATACGCCCTCGAACCACAAGAGATCATCGATGAGCCCGGGAATGATGACACTGAAACCGACCCCGGCGGTATGAGCACCATGATGTCGGCGGGATTGATCGGAATCGGACTCCTGCTGGCCATCGCACTGGTCCTCTCGCTCGCCATAGTCCTGCGACGCCAGGGCCTCGCTTCCGAGTCGGCAATCGACTACGCCAGCGCGGTCCGCGAGGAGGAGTACGATGACTCCGAGACGAGCGAGCCGGACCTGATGGGGGAAGTACCGCCGCCGCCTCCGATGACACCGCCCCTGCCACCCGAGGGACTGCCCCCAGGCTGGACTATGGAACAGTGGCACTACTACGGTGCGGAGTACCTCCGCCGACGCCAGTAATCGCCCTTAACAGCGATTGCCAATTTTGACGCACCTTAAGAAGGTGCGAGCGTCAGCCCCATCCTCGGGGGAGCGCCTATGAGCGATGAGACAGCCCAGTCGGACGACATCGAGCGGCCCGATCAGGACCCCTTGGAATCCTGGGAAGACGGCGCCGCGTTCGGGGTCGCTGTCAACAAGGATCCGGTCTGCGAGACCCATGTTGAGAAGTGGATCGACGGCGTCGACATAACCTCGACCGCAGATGTGCCGATTCCCCCGAAACTGGTCGATCAGGTCATCGGGCAGGAAGCCGCCGCAATCGTGATCCGTAAGGCCGCCGAGCAGCGACGCCACGTCATCATGGTCGGCGATCCCGGCACCGGCAAGTCGATGCTGGCCCGCTCGATGACGGAGTTCCTGCCGCGGGAGCGTCTCGAGGACGTCATGGTCTACCGCAACTCGGAGGACGAGAACGAGCCGATCATCCGCACCGTCCCGGCCGGACGCGGCTCCCGCATCATCTCCGAGCGCCGGGCTCAGATCCGCCTGCAGAGGGAGCGCACCAACCGCACCCTGCTGTTCGTCGCCCTCGTCATCGGCGCCGCCCTCCTGCTGGCGACCATCACCAGCGGTGAGATCCTGACCTTCATCTTCGGTTCCTTCATCCTCGTCTTCGGCTACTTCTTCCTCCGAACCCGCCTGACAGCCGGTGACGAGGGGAACATCCCGAAGCTGCTAATCAAGCACGAGCGGAGCGACGAGCCTCCGTTCATCGACGCGACGGGCACCCTCGCCGGAGCCCTGCTGGGAGATGTCCGACACGACCCGTTCCAGTCCGGCGCCGACTTGGCGACTCCGGCTCACGAGAGGGTCGAGCCCGGCGCGGTCCATCGCGCCAACAAGGGAGTGCTCTACATAGACGAGATTCGCATGCTCAGGATGGAGGAACAGCAGGCCCTGCTTATCGCGATGCAGGAGAAGGAGCTCTCCATCTGCGGCCGCTCCGAGCGCTCCTCGGGCGCTCTGACCAAGTCAGAGCCGGTGCCCACCGACTTCATCCTCATCGCGGCTGGCAACCTCGACAGCGTCCAGAACATGCACCCCGCCCTGCGAAGCCGTATCCGAGGCTACGGCTACGAGGTCTACGTCAACACCGACATGCCCGACACCGAGCTCAACCGCCGACGCCTCATCCGCTTCATCGCGCAAGAGGTCCGAAACGAGGCTGACAAGGACTCCGGAAAACCGATTCCACACTTCGATCGAAGTTCGATAGCACTGATCCTCAAGGAGGCCCAGAGGCGCAGCGGCCGCCGAGGTAAGTTGTCCCTGCGACTGCGCGAGCTCGGCGGCCTGGTGCGCATAGCCGGTGACCTCGCAGCCGAGGAGGGCGCCGAACTGACACGCTCGGTGCACGTTACTCGGGCCAGGGAGATCGCCAAGCCGCTCGAGCAGCAAGTTGCAGACCGCTACCTCGAGCGCCAATCCGAGTACTCGATGCTGGTCAACCGTGGCCACCGCGTGGGACGAGTCAACGGACTTGCCGTGCTAGGTGCTGACAGCGGCCTGTCCGACTACTCAGGGGTAGTCATACCCGTCGAGGCGATGGTGACTCCCGCCCAAGGCATGTCCGGACGGGTCATCGCGACGGGGGGCCTGTCCGACTTGGCTAACGAGAGCGTGAGCAACATCACCGCCGTCGTCAAGAAACTCACTGGCAAGGACATCAAGGACTACGACCTGCATGTGCAGTTCCCGGGTACTCATAACGTCGACGGCGACAGCGCCTCCATCACCATGGCAACTGCCATCATCAGCGCCTTCGAGGGCGTGCCGATCGAGCAGAATCTCGCGATGACGGGATCTCTCTCGGTGCGCGGCGAGATCCTCCCGGTCGGCGGCGTCACAGCCAAGATCGAGGCCGCTGCCAAGTCCGGCATCGAGAAGGTGATAATCCCGCGAGCGAACCTGCAGGACGTCTTGATGGACGAGAAATGGGAGCAGATGGTCGAAGTCCTGCCTGTGGACTCACTCGATGAGGTCCTTGAGTACTCCCTCGTAGGGGCCGAGGAGAAGGTCAGTCTCGTCGAGCGCCTGGCCAAGGTGATCGACACCATCTCCAAGGGAACCGACACCCAACCTTCTGCTTGAGCGGCGTCTCGCCAATGCTTCAAGTCCCGCATCATCCCCGCGGAGCGGGGATGCCATGAGCCAGAAGCAGCACTCACCGATGAGCGTACTCTTCCTCGTCGTGTTGGTGGACATGATCGGGTTCACCATCGTAATCCCCTTCCTGACCTACTACGTTCAGGACCTGGCCGTCGCCGAGGGAATCACCGAGGTAGGGAGCCGCGACCTCTGGGTCGGCATCGTGATTGCGGTCTACTCGCTGGCCCAGTTCATCTTCACCCCGGTTCTGGGCTCGCTCAGTGACAGGATGGGCCGCAGGCCGATCCTGATGTTCGGACTGGCCTCGAACACGGTCTTCTTCACCGTCTTCGGCCTGTCCGGTAGCCTCGGGATGGCGATAGCCGCCCGCTTCCTAGCAGGAGCAGGAAATGGAAACATCGCCGTAGCAAGGGCCTACATCGGTGACATCAGCGAGCCGGAGATGATCGCTCGGAGAATGGGGCTGATCGGCGCGGCCTTCGGGCTGGGCTTCATGATCGGCCCGTTCATCGGCGGCATCCTGTCCGACCCGGCCAACGGCATCGGCGCGCCGTTCGACGGACAGCTGTGGATCGATTACCCGTACCTGCTCCCGTGCGTGTTCTCCAGCGCCCTGTCGCTGTTCTCGCTCTTCTTAGCCATCACCCGCCTCCCGGAGAGCCTGCCTCCAGAGGCTAGGAAGTCCTCCGAGGGCTCCGTGCTCAGCGGCATCGGGGGCATGATGACGAACATCGTCAAGGTGTTGAGGTTCCCGATCGTATCCACCTTGGTCTCGATTAACTTCCTCTTCCTGATGGGATTCAGCATGATGCACGGCACGTTCATTCTGTTCACCTCGATGGCACCCGCGGACGGGGGGCTGGGCTGGAGCGAGTTGGACAACGGCTGGATATTCGCCTTCATCGGGCTGCTCGGAGTCGTCATTCAAGGCATCTTGATCGGCCCTCTTACTGACAGGTTCAGCATGCCGCGCCTGATGCTGGTCGGCACACTGCTGTGCGGCCTCGGCATAGCCAGCATACCCTACGTCCCGTCCGACGTCAGTGGGCTCATCTTCGCGTCCTCGGCGGGACTCGCCATAGGTAACGGGCTGTTCTCGCCGACGCAGTCGGCGATGCTCACCTTCGAGACCAAGTCCGGGGGGTACGAACTGGGGATGGTGATGGGAGCGCAGGAGGGCTTCGGAGCCCTGGCCCGCATCATAGGGCCTCTGTTCGCAGCCTATCTGTGGTCACTGACGGTGCAGGGCACGGGCCTGTGGACCTACCACACCTGCTTCCGAGTAGCAGGAATTATTTTCGTCCTCGCCATTATCCTCCAACTGAGGTTGCGACTGAGCGGCGAGCCACAGGCGCGGGGAGCAGCATAGGTGATTGGATGGCGACACCCGCGGCAGTGGCACACGGCGGCGCTGGCCCGGGGCCGGACAGGAAGGCGAACGTCGAAGCTGGGGTGCAGCGCGCCGCCGAGATCCTCCAAGCCGGCGGCTCGGCTGTAGAGGCCGCCGTCGAGGCATGTGTCATCCTCGAGGACGACCCGGTGTTCAACGCCGGCACCGGGGGGGTATTGCGAAACGATGGCTCGGTCTCGCTAGATGCCTCGCTGCAGACCTCTGACGGCCGCCTCGGCTTCGTCATAGGGATTCGCGACACCCCCAACCCGATACGCGTCGCAGCCGACCTGCTCGACGAGGAGATCAACGGCCTCGCCGGAGATGGGGGCAGGGTCTGGGCGGATGCCAGGGGTCACCCCAAGGCCACTGTCGTGGGCAGACCCCCCAAGGAGGAGTCAGGAGACACCGTGGGCGTCATCGCCCGAGACAGCACTGGTTCAATCGCCTGCGCGACCAGCACTGGCGGGACCAGCTTCCGACCCGCCGGAAGGGTCGGCGACGTCCCTCTGCCCGGCTCCGGTTTCTGGGTCGAAGGCAACCTGGCCGTGGCCGCCACCGGCGTGGGCGAGGCGATCACCAGATCGCTACTGAGCTATAGGGTATACGAGCGAATCCGCTCTACAGGTGGCTCGCTCGATGCAGCGATGCGATGGGGCATCGACGAGTTGATCGACGATGGAGTGTCGGTCGGACTAATCTCGATGGGTGCCGAGGGCGAAGGTCGGGGCCACTCCAACACCGACATGCCCTGGGCCACTTGGAGGGGCTGAGCCCGACCTATGCGGGATTGTTCCGGGGATGCGCTTAAGGAGCCCTTTCGGGTGGCTGCATCAGAGGGATATGCGTGACCGACATCGAAGACAGGATACAGCAGATTGCCCAGGTCCTCGAGCAGCTCGATGACAGTCAGGTCCCACGCAACATCAGGATCCTGTCGAAGGACGCGGTCGAGCAGCATCTGCTCAACAAGGACAAGGAGATGGACCTGAGGCTGGGCATGACCGCCTCGATCCTAGACGACATCTTCAACGACGCCAACCTACCTCTCTACTACGGCCCCCTGTGCCTCCAGGTCCAAACAGCTCTCGAGACGCTTCTGACCGAAGTCAGGCGCTCCTGAGCCTTGAAGTGCGGGACTCCTGTCGTCCAGCCTCCGAAGGGGGCCGACTGTGGCGCTAGATACGTGGACCAACCTGTCCTACGCAAACGTCGCTACGACATCCCCCACCGCGCACAGGATAGCCTCGGAGTGGTCCGACGCGCTCGCGCGCGGGGGGGCTGCAGAATTCGACGGCGAGGCCGAGAAGAACGTGATGATTCCCCTCCGCCGAGCCACCGCGAGGATGCTGTCATGCGGAATCGAGGATGTGTGCGTCGGCTCGAGCGCGACTGAGCTGCTCTGCTCGCTCGCATGGGCGATCTCTCCACCCAGTGACAGCAACATCGTCTCTACCCGCGCCTCCTTTCCGTCCACCGTCTACCCCTGGCGCAGGGTCGCTCAGGAGAGCGGGGCCGAAATCCGCCTCGCTGGCCACGATGAGGACTTCTACACAGACCCCGGGGAGATACTCGCACTGATTGACCAGGATACCTCCGTGGTCTCCCTGTCGCACGTCGAGTACTCCAACGGCCAGCGCTATGACCTGTCTAGGTTCGCCGCGGCAGCGCATTCTGTCGGAGCGATGCTGATCGTCGATGCAACGCAGTCTATGGGGATGCTGCCTATCGACGCCCGGGCGACAGGCGCTGATGCTCTGGTCTCATCCGGGTACAAGTGGCTCCGAGGCACATTTGGTGCCGCGGTCGGGTACATCTCGCCCTCGGTGAGGGGCGACTTGGTGCCGGGGTTGCTGGGCTTCCGCAGCCACTCCGACCTGTGGGATTTGAGGGCCGACCGGCTGGAACTACCCGACGACGCTAGCCGGTTCGAGTACACCACCATCCACTTCGGTGCCGCTCTGGGCCTCGCCGCAGCGGTAGAGGAACTGGTGGAGAGGGGCATGGACGAGGTATGGAGGCACGACCTCTCTCTCGCCGATATCGTAGTCGAGGGGGCCTCGAGTCTCGGGCTCGGAGTCGCATCCCCCCTCTCGGACGCCGAGCGCAGCGCCATAGTGAGTCTGCGACTGCCTGAGGGCACCAGCAGTGAGGAAGTAGCTCGGAGGCTGCGGGACGAGTATCGAATACTGGTTACGAGCCGGGCGGGTCTGCTCAGGGTATCGCCTCATATCGACAACGATGCTGAGGACGTCGGGATGCTGTTCGAGGCACTGGCCGAGCTACTCGGTCAAACGTGAGGCGCGAGTATCGCACCGGCGATTGCGAACATGATGCAGGCTACCCCCAGGTCGATGACTCTCCACGCCTTGGGATTGTTCAGCACCGGCGAGAGCATTTTTGCTCCGTAGCCTAGCGAGAAGAAGAACACGAAGGAGGCCGTGGCAGCCCCAATCCCGAAGGCCAGCCGCTCATCCCCCAGATAGCGGCTGGAGGCGCCGCCGATCAGCAGCAGGGTGTCGAGGTACACATGCGGATTGAGGAAAGTGAAGGCGAGTGCAGCGGCTATGGTCGGCCCGAGTTCGCTTTCGCTCTCGCCTTCAGCGACCATACCCTCGGGGTCCATCGCCGATTTGACACGGAACAATCCGTAGCCGGTTAGGAAGGCGGCTGCGAAGACTGCAATCCAGACCGCCGCGTCCTCCACCCCCGAGAGGACCGAGCCGACGCCCAAGACGCCGGCGGCAATCAGGGTGGCATCGGCCAGAGAGCAGACGAGGCAGACGGCGAAGACGTGCGAGTGAAGCAGTCCCTGTCTGAGCACGAACACGTTCTGAGGGCCCAGCGCCAGAATGAGTCCGAGACTCAGAGCGAAGCCCTCGAGTCCCGCAGACTCGATGCCCATGCTCATGTCTTCCTGCGCTCGACGGCCTTGTGCCGCAGGCCTGTGTATCCGCACTTGCGGCACACCTTCGGCTTACGTCCCCTGTGGGTCGCCGAGCAGCGCATGCAAATCCACTTCTTCAGCAGTCGAGCCTCTGCCTCCGGGTGCCTTTGAGCCATGCAGACCGGCCGACCTGCCGACCATTCATAATCGCTTCCCACCGCGAAATCGCTGGAAAACCGGATTGCTTCTAGCCAAAGCATTCATCCACTCTCCATAATGCCCGAGGCTACGGTGCCTGCCAGCGTCGTGCTTGGAGCCCAGTGGGGTGACGAGGGCAAGGGCAAGGCCATAGACCAGCTAGCCAGCCATTCCACCTGGGCTGTCCGCTTCCAAGGCGGCAGCAACGCCGGTCACACCATCGTCCTCGGCGAGACCACGCTCAAACTACACCAGATACCCTCAGGAGTGTCCTACGAGCACTGCAACCTCGTCCTCGGCGACGGCATGGTGATTGACCCATGGGTGCTCGAGGAGGAGCTCGACAGGTGGCATGCACTCACTGGCGAGAGGCCGGAGGGCAAGCGCTTGTTCATCAGCGAGCGGGCCTCGATTATCCTACCCTTCCACAGGCTGTACGACGGTGCCGACAAGCTCGTCGGGACCACGGGCCGTGGAATCGGCCCGACCTACCGCGACCGCACCGAGAGGGTCGGAATCAGGTTCGCGGATCTCGCTAACATCGTTGACGACGCCGAGGCGGTCCAAGCCGCTTCCGAGCGCATGAGCAAGCAGCTGGCGACCGTGGGGGTCGAGCAGAGCATCGAGCCTGACGCTCTGCAGGCAGATCTGCAGTGGATACTCAACAGGTTCTCCGAGGCGATCAAGCCCACTGGGCTGATGGTCGACCTCGCTCTGAGGAACGGCGAGAGGGTCCTGCTCGAGGGGGCACAAGGAGCCATGCTCGATATCGACCATGGAACCTACCCGTTCGTCACCTCCTCAGTCACCAGCAGGGCCAACGCGACCCACGGAGCCGGCATCCACCCGGGACACGTCGACCAGTGCTTCGGCATCTCGAAGGCGTACACAACGCGCGTTGGCAACGGACCCTTTCCCTCCGAACTCTCTCTCGACGAGGGCCCGGGCATGCACATGGCGCAGATAGGCAACGAATACGGCACTACCACCGGTCGGCCCAGGCGCACCGGGTGGCTCGACATGGTCGCCCTGCGCGAGAGCAACCGGATCAACGGGTACACGGGACTGGTCATCACCAAGCTGGACGTCCTAGGGGGCTTGGACGAGCTCAAGATATGCGTCGGCTACGAGATGGACGGCAGGACGCTGCACGTCATGCCGACTACGAGCGAGGACCTGGCCCGTTGCTCTCCGATCTACGAGACTCACCCGGGCTTTCCGGCCCTGTCCGACGAGGAGTGGGTAGCCATGGCAGACAGGGCGAGCTCCGAGGGCACCGGATTCGACGCCATGCCAGATGTGATCAGGGAGTACATAGCTCGCATCGAGCACCTAGCGGGAGTGCCCGTGGTGAGCATCGGTGTCGGCCCCGACCGCCGGGCGTCCATAGCCAAGACGGGAGGTCCGTTCGACCTTCCTTCTGTCGAGGCAACCTTCTAATCGGGCCACTTTGGCCGACCCGTCATGGGATTCAAGTCCAATGCCCGCAAGAGGCGCCAGGCTGTGGCAGCAGCGGCAGGCCCCGAGGAGAAGGCGGTCGAGGAGTTCGTCGGCGAGACCAAGTGCGACGTCGCCGGCTGTGACAACTGGGCCGACAAGAATATCGGAGGTCGCAAGCTGGCCTTCGACAGGGCCGCCGAGGTCTGGGGCGAGTCGGGGCTGAACAAGGACTCGCGCAGAGTCACGGTATGCAAGGTGTGTTACCGTGCTTGGAAGAAGACCAAGAAGGACGAACCTACCGAGTGGACCTGAGTGATTCGCCCAACGCAACAATGTTAGTTGTGCCCCCTCTCGAAAAGGCGTGGCAGGGCACCCGAGCAACGAACCGATTCTAGGCTACACCCCCGGTTCCGAGGAGAGCGCGCTGCTGCAGGCCGAGATGGACCGCCAGATGTCCGAGGTCGTCCAGATACCCTGCATCATCAACGGCGAGGAGGTCTACACCGGCACGACCACCACCCAAGTCATCCCGCACGACCACGGCCACGTCCTCGCCAACGTCCACCTAGCGGGCAGGGAGGAGATGGAGGCGGCTTGCGCGGCCGCGGTCTCCGCGCAGGCCGACTGGGTCGACCTCGGGCTCGAGGGCCGGTGTGCGGTCTTCGAGCGCTGCGCCGACCTGCTGGCAGGCGACTGGCGCATGAGGGTGAACGCCTCCACCATGCTGAACCAGTCGAAGACGGCGTTCCAGGCGGAGATAGACGCAGCCTGCGAACTCATCGACTTCTGGCGCTTCAACTGCCACTACGCGCGCGGCCTCCACGACGACTTCCAGCCTCTGATATCGCCGAGCGGCGTCGAGAACTCGACTGAGATCCGCCCGCTCGAGGGCTTCGTCCTCGCCATCACCCCGTTCAACTTCACGAGCATTGCAGGCAACCTGCCCAGCGCGCCCGCGATAGTCGGCTGCACCTGCGTGTGGAAGCCCAGCCGCAACTCGTACCACTCGAACTACATGCTGATGCGGCTGATGATGGAGGCCGGCTTGCCTGCCGGCGTCATCAACTTCCTGCCCGGCTCGGGCGCCGAGATCACCGAGATCGCCCTCGCCAACCCAGACTTCGCCGGCCTGCACTTCACCGGCTCCACCGCCACATTCCAGGGGCTGTGGCAGGAGATCGGCCTAGCACTGCCCAACCTGCGCTCGTACCCGCGTATAGTGGGTGAGACCGGAGGAAAGGACTTCGTCGTCGCTCACCCGGACTGCGACCGGCAGGGGCTTCTGGTCGCACTGCTGCGCGGCTCCTTCGAGTACCAGGGCCAGAAGTGCTCGGCTGCGAGCCGCGCCTACATCCCGAGCTCGGTCTGGGATGCCATCTCAAGCGATCTGTGCGCCGAGATTGGCAAGATCAAGATGGGCGATGCGCGCGACTTCACGAACTTCGTGACCGCTGTCATCGACGAGCGCGCCTATCGTAAGATAACCGGCTACATCGAGCGGGCCAAGGGCCGCGACTGCTGCGAGGTCATCGTCGGCGGTGGGTCCGATGACAGCACCGGCTGGTTCATCGAGCCCACCATCATAGTAACGACCAACCCCACTTCCGAGTCGATGGTCGAGGAGATATTCGGGCCAGTGCTCACCGTCTACGTCTACGAGGACGGTGAGTTCGAGGAGGTCCTCGCGCTGTGCGACGAGGCTTCCCCGTACGCCCTCACCGGTTCCATCTTCGCCAGCGACGAAGCGAACATCCAGAAGGCCCTCGACGCGCTTCGCTTCACTGCCGGGAACTTCTACATCAACGACAAGCCGACAGGAGCCGTCGTCGCTCAGCAGCCGTTTGGCGGGGCGCGGGCCAGCGGTACCAACGACAAGGCCGGTAGCCCCCTTAACCTGCTTCGCTGGATCTCACCGAGGACTGTGAAGAGGACGTTGGACATACCACAGGACTGGACCTATCCGTTCATGGGTGGTGACTGATGGACCCATTGGTCTCCTACGTCCTGCTTCTGGGGACCCTTGGGTTCTTCGGCTACGTCGGCTACACTGCTGCGGCCGAGCGCGAGATGGACTCGGACACTTACCTGAGCGCGCGAGGCAGTCAGAGCTGGCTGCAAATCGGACTGAGCCTGTTCGCATCGGGCATGGGAATCTGGATACTGTTCGGACCCTCTGAGGTCGGCTACTATGGCGGCTTCTGGGACGTCGTTGGTTACGCGCTCTCCTCCGCGACCCCGTTCATGCTGCTGGCCTACGTCGGGCCGATGATCCGCGAGCGCCTGCCCTACGGTGTCACGCTGGCCGACTACGTCAGCATGAGACTGGGCCGCCCCATGCAGGTCTACGTCGGCTTGATCTCGGTGCTCTACATGTTCACCTTCCTGTTCGCCGAGTTCACCGCAATCGGCAAGGCGATGGACACCCTCGCTGGCATGGACCCTCTGGTTCCAATGGTCGCCGTCGCAGCGGTGACGGCTGCATACACCGCGTATGGCGGGCTGCCGGCATCGCTGCAGACGGATCGCTGGCAAGCCTGGATGATACTGTGGCTCGTCATCGCGCTACTGCTGATTCTGTTCGGTGCCGATCTCGGGACTCTCATCGAGGACGCCAAGGCGTACAACCCCGAGGACGAGTGGTCGATCGGCAGCATGTCGTACATGGACTCGTTCAGATCCGGCCTCGCTCTGGTGGTGGCTATCACCGCGGCCGAGATGTTCTCTCAGGGCAACTGGCAGCGTGCGTGGGCCTCGGAGAGCGACGAGGCTCTGAGGAAGGGGGCCTTCCTTGCGGCCGGTCTCGCCCTACCTCTCGTCTTCGTTATGGGTGTGCTCGGCACAGTGGTGGCGGGCCAGGGAGCCGTGGGAGACCCATCTGCAGCCTTCTTCTATCTAATCGAGGATGCCGGATCCCTACTAATCGCCGCTTTCATCGTTCTCGCAGTCGCGCTCGTCTGCTCGAGCACTGATACCCTGCAGAACGCTGTGGTCGCCTCCATCTCACGAGACATCGCTAACAGCTCGATGCAGCTCGGTCAAGCACGAATCGTCACCATAGCGATGATACCCATAGCAATCTATCTGGCGACCACGATCGATGCTCTGAGCGTGTTCGAGATTTTCCTCTTCGCAGACCTACTCGCCGCAGCAACAGTCGCTCCGGTGCTGCTGACTCTCTGGGACAAGGTCTCCTCCAAGGGGGCTCTGCTCGGAGCCGTGGCAGGACTCCTGTCTGTAGTGGCTTACGGAGCCGGGACAGCCGACTTAGCCACCGGTATCGGCTACCTGACCTCACCGACAAACGAGTGGGGCCTGGCAAACCTCGAGGTGTTCCTCTCAGCGGTAATCGGCTCTGCCGTGGTGACGGTGGCAGGCTCGTATGCGATGCCCGACGAAGTCGTGTGATTCATTTGTCGGACTCGCATCGGCACCCTATATGGATTGGGGGCAGTCCGACCTGCATCACAGATTAGTCCTGCCTTGGAGGGGCTTCTGGAGGCCGACTTGGTCCAGGAGGGAGTTACTCAATGGACATTGGTTCAGATTCGAGATCTTCCTTTTGGGCCTGCTCTTCGTCGCAGTTCCATATTTCGCCTCGAACAACATCGCCGCGCACTACCTGGGCACCGTGTGGGACCCTGAGATATGGCTCGACCGCGAGATACCAGTGATTAACTGGACGATCATCCCCTACGCCGCCCTCTACCTGTTCTACCCCGCCACGCTCGTGGTCAGCCCGAGGCACGACAGGGGACGCGCAGAGCTCGTCCTCGCTATGCAGACGCTGATTCTCGCGACTCTGTTCTGCTCCTTCTTCTTCCTCGTCTTCCCTGCCGAGATCGACCTCAGGGACCAGTTGGACTTGGACTCACTGACCGATTTGGAGTCCTCCCTGTTCGGGTTCGTCCACTTCTCGGACAACCCGTGGAACGCATGGCCCAGCCTCCACATCGTGCACTCGTACATCCTCGCGAGGCTGATGACTCACTGGCTCTCACGCGAGCATGAGGGCAAGCCGCTGGCCAGGGCCTTCGTCGTCCTGCTGTGGGTCGAGTACGCCCTGCTGTGCATCAGCATCCTGACGACCAAGCAGCACTACCTGTTCGATCTGGTGACCGGGCTCGCTGTTGGTATGGTAGCTTGGAGGCTGTTCCAGCCCGCGCTCGAACTGGTCGCGAGCGACGGTGGCGGGCAGGTCGCCGAGGACGCCGGCTGGACCTGATCAGTTGTACACGATCGGCAGGAAGGCGTTCGCGGCGGTCTCGCAGGCGTTGGCCACATCGTCCAGACGCTGCAGAACTCGGTACATATGGACAGCAGCCAACGGGTCGTCCTCGCCAGTGCTGAACACGAATCCTGCGGCCCGGCTCTCGACCAGGTCAGCCTCGTGCTCTGCGAGGTTGACATCATCAATCAGGCCACCGAGCTTCTCCCGACCAGTCTTGGTGAAGCCAGAGAGCGTGAGGTCACGCAGCGCCTCGACTGTATCCTCATACACGGCAGCGGTCCTGGCGACCGCTTCGGCCATCTCCTTGAGCATGGCCCTGGCCTCCGCATTGTCGTAGAGCGGTCTGAACGACAGTTGTTCGGCAACATTCTGGGCATAGTCGGCGATGCGGTCCTGGCGAGCCAGCATGTGGTAGAAGTCATCGGACCTCATCAGCAGGTTCCACTTGCCCGAACCAACCTTTCTCCGCAGCTCGTTCTTCACATTGTCAGCCCTCAACTCAGCCGAGTTAGTCGCCTCGATGGCCTCGCTTGTATCCTTGCCATCAGCAGCGCAGCGCACAGCGAGGAGCATGTGGTTGACTGTCTCCTCGACAACCTCAGCGTGGGTGTGGAAGAGCTCGAAGTATGTCGGCCCCACGATTTCTGCCCCCCCCGCATCCGCCAGCGCCTCGTCTACGTACACCTCGCCGTCGCGAGTTGACCAGATTACATAGGCTACCGCGGCGAGTGCGATAGGTATGACGATGAGCATATTGATCGGATCGGAGCCGGCGGCTACGTAGATCACTATCGAGCCGAATCCTGCGGCCGGAATGCTTGCCAGCCATGACGCGACGATCTTCCCGAAGACCCTGAAGTCGACGGCCTTCGCACCTCCCGCCAGCCCAACACCCACTACGCCACCCACGAGTGTGTGCGTGGTGGAAACGGGAATCGCAAGGAATGGCATGGAGAAGATGAGGACAGTCGTCGCCGCACCGAACGTAGCGGCGAAGCCACGGGTCGGGGTGATGTCGGTGATCTTGCTTCCAATGGTCTCCATCACTCTCCACCCCCAAGTCATCACACCGATTGCGATACCAGCGCTTCCGAGCAATACCAGCCAGGTCGGTACATCGGCCGTGGCTGAGAGCTCCCCACCGCTTGAGAGAACCTGGTAGACGGTCGCCATAGGACCGATTGCGTTGGACCGGTCATTGGCACCGTGGGCGAAGGCGACATAAGCGGCAGCGATGACTTGCAACCAGACAAAGATCCTCTCGACTCCGTGGAAGCCGTCATCCTCGCCCTTGAAATCGTAGTTCCTCAGGACATAAGCCAGGACCGCTGCGGCGATTGTGGCGACGACGCAGGCTAGGATGAGGCTGTTGATGGGGAACCAGGCGTTCTCCGCTAGAGGGTCCCAGACTCCGTTCTCCGTGACCGGCAGCCAGTCGGACTTGTTTTCGATCCAGCCATTGCTCTGGGCCTTGGCGAAGAACCCCTTCAGGGCCTTGAACTGCAGTGCGATAGTAAGCACGAAGAATGTCGGGATGGCGAGTATCGGTGCCACCCAGCGCGAGCGCGCCTCTGGGTCAGCAGCATCGAGAATGGTCTCTCTGATTACCCAGAAAGTGAAGAATGCGAACAAACCTCCCATCAGTGGGCTGACAACCCATGAGATGGCGACCTTCTCGACGACCTCCCAGTCAATCAGGGAGGTACCGTACTGGACCTCCATGACCAGCCCGACGCCGATAATGCCACCGATGATGCTGTGTGTGGTCGATACTGGAAGGCCGTACCTCGTGGCTACCGTAAGCCAGACAGCGGCCGCCATCATGGCCGCGATGAAAGCGTACATCAGATCGTTGGCGAAGCCAGCGGTGACGGTATCGAAGTCAACGGACAGGATTCCCTTGCGTACAGTGTCTGTGACCGCATCACCAGCGAAGAAAGCGCCTGCGAACTCGAAGATGGCAGCGATGATTACTGCTTGCTTGAGCGTCAGAGCGCGAGAGCCGACAGAAGTCCCCATCGCATTCGCAACATCGTTGGCACCGATGTTCCACGCTAGATACGCGCAGACGATTATCGAAACCAACAGGACGAGTCCCATCAGTGGTTCCATTGATTCGCGCGCACCGCTAATGGTACTTGATAACTGCTCAGAGCAAACTTGCGATAATTTCGGGCTGCGTCAGGTATACGAGCAGGCCGACTCCAGCGAACATCATCATCCACGCCCCGGTCGCCTTGACTATCCCGGTCGAACGGCGCAGGAAGTCGATCGTCGCCTGCCGACCCAATCCCACCAGCACGGTGATCGTGATCATGAGCAGTGTGACTGATAGTATCAGCCCGGCCATCCCGAACACGAAGGCACCCTCTCCCACGACTGCGAGCCAAGCTACGAACGGGAAGACCGCGGCTGCTGTGCAGTCTACTGAAGCCGCGCTGTAGCCGATGCCCCACAGGTACATGTTGCGGCGCGGAGAGAACTGCTCGTCCATCTCGGTGGTCTGGTAGCGGTCGAGCACCCTCTGGACCCAAGCCAGCAGGTGCGAGGCCCATCCGAGCAGCATCAGCGCGCCGAGGATGACCAGCAGCCAGGCGATAGCCACCGCGATATCGTGCAGCACGCCCGAGAGGTCGATTACCTCGGCAAGCCCGAAGATGACGACTCCGACCGCCCCGAAGAAGGTCAGTTGGCCGAGGGCGGCGTAGCCACCGACCTCGACGGCCTTGGGCATGCTTCCGGCGAGCTTGCCGGCCTCGCGAAGCTCGTCCTCCCTCATCCCGAGGTTGAGGTAGTAGGTGATGTAGGACGGGAGGACCGGGAAGGCGCACGGCGAGAAGTAGACCAGCACCCCGAGGAAAAGGCCGATCGCGAAGACCCCGGTGAGCGAGCGGTCCACCTTCTCTATCCCGAACCTCAGTGAGTCGGCGGTACCGGCATTCGCCCTCTGTATCGCCGAGTCGAACGAATCCCAGCCATCCAACGGAAATCCTGTGCCCTCCTTGGTCACGACGTACCCCTCATGGTCGATCACCAGCGCGAGAGGCAGGTTCTGAGCGGAGTAGTACTCGACGAGGTCTCCCCTGCCCCCGTCCTCGAGCAGCACCGAGTCAGTGGCCCCCATGACCACCGGCCAGCGCATGTGCCTGGAGGAATCAGCATCGCCGAAGGTCTCGTTGATGCGCTCGAAGGGCTCGTAGCCGTACCAGGAGCCGATGGAGATGACCACCACTGGGTAGTCGCCCCCCAGCTCGCCCCAAGCGTCGATGTTCCGCTCGATGTGCTCCTGAACGTAGTGGCAGCTTCCGCAGTCCACCGCCATGAAGTCGAGGACGACGACGCTTCCTCTCAGACTCGAGAGTCGCACCATCCCACTCTCGTCCGCGATGGCATCATCGATGCCGGTGCGGTTCATCGAGGCGACCTCGAAGTCAGGCACCAACTCGACGTCTTCGGAGACCCCGTACGCGGAGGACGAGAGGCCGAACAGGCTGAGAGAGGAGTACCCGATGATACAGAACAGGACAAGGCCGATGCCGAACGCCCGCCAGGTCTCCCTCTGGCGCAGAACGTCGAAGTCCAGACCAGCCACCACGGACCGCCGACCTAGAGCCGACTTTTGATTCCGGCGGGAGTCCTGCTCACCAATCGAGTCATCACGCTTATTGCCGACTCGCGGCTGGCATCGAGGCGCGGGCTCGTGGTCTAGGGGTTATGATGTCGCCTTCACAC
>Ga0207963_1000508_pt1 | contig 20664 bp, 19 predicted proteins | sample Knorr_S15_td_NAD_FD_185604 | JGI IMG/M metagenome (GOLD analysis project Ga0207963, IMG submission 185604) | Marine microbial communities from Southern Atlantic Ocean transect - Knorr_S15_td_NADW_ad_2500m_LV_A (SPAdes) (version 2) | ecosystem: Environmental > Aquatic > Marine > Oceanic | place...
GAACTTCGTGTTCTAAAGATGCCAGCCATAGAGAGTAAACGCCTGGGCTGCCTCCCACGTCCAACACTTTTTGAGGTGGGGTTTGCATGTGCCGTAAGATAAGCTCCAGGGACCGCAGGAATTCGAGACCGCCAGAGCGTGTATTTGATAGTTGGCTCTGCTCATCATAATCCGCGTAATGCGCGAGGATTTCCCGGGGAACAGGCGCTGGGTTCTGTTCCATAGTGATACCTCGTTCAGCCGCTAAAGATAACGGTCAAACCAGCGAAGAATGTGGCCGAGTCTGGCCACGCGACGATCTGTTCTTCCGCCACGCGAGAGGCCATGGGACTCTTCGGGAAAGCGGATAAATTCCGTGTCCACTCCCAGGCGTTTCAGCGCGACAAAGACCTGCTCGCCTTGTTCAATAGGACAGCGCATGTCGTTCTCGCTGTGGATGACCAGCGTTGGAGTTTTGGCGTTGCCGATGGCCTTGAGCGGAGACTGGTTCAGGTAGTTGTCAGGGTTGATCCACGGCGGCTCGTCGCCGAAAGGCTCTTCGCGTATCCAGTTCATGTCGCTGGTGCCGTAGTTGCTGAACCGATTGATGATGCTCCGCAGGGACACCGTGGCCTTGAATCTGTCGGTGTGCCCGATGATCCAATTGACTAGGAAACCGCCGTAACTTCCGCCGGTGACGCCCATGCGGTCGGCGTCGATGTAGGGTTGGTTCTCAACGAAGTCGGCCCACGCCATCACATCGGCATAATCGGCGGTGCCCGCCGCGTTCCAAATGGCTTTGGCGTGTTCCTCCCCGTACCCGGAGCCGCCGCGCGGGTTGGAGAAATAGACCACGTAGTCGTGGGCAGCCAGGTAGTAGAACTCGTGCATGAACATATTGCCGTACTGGCCTTTCGGTCCGCCGTGTATCTCGAGGATCGACGGGTATTTTTTCGATGGGTCGAAGTCGGGAGGCTTCAAAATCCAGCCCTGCAGGTCGTTGCCTGCCGCCCCCTCGAACCATACTTCCTCGATCTCGCCTAATTCTATGGACTTCAGAAGGTCCTGATTTGCGCGGGTGAGTTTGCGCGGGCGTCCGTTGTCGATGTCTTGCGCCCAGACCTGGCCGATATCTGTGAAATCGCCGTGGAAATACGCGACCCTCTCGCCCGCCGAATCCAGGCTCCAGGTGCCAACGACACCGGGTTCGTCAATAATTGCCTCAAGCTTGCCTCCATTTAGACGCAGTGAATTCAGAGTGACGTCCCCGTGGCGGCTGACCTGAAAGTACAGTGTCTGGCTGTCGGCGCTCCACCTGGGAGGCACAGTGTCTGCGCCGCCCAGGTCGCTCATTCCGGCGTTAGAGACCTCGACGTCGAACTCTCCAGTGAGGTTTCGGGGTTCGCCATCGCCGCCAAAAGGCGCGACGAAAAGATTCTCATTCTGCCACCAGTCAGATCGTTTATCCTTGCCTACATAGGAGACCCATTTGCCGTCGGGAGACACGCTGACGCTGCTCTTTCGGCTTATGTTGGAAGTTATGCGCCGCAGGTCGCCGCCTTCGGCTGGAACAACCCACAGGTCGATGGTGTCAGGGTTGAAGTCCGGGTCGTCGCTGCGGTTAGACTTGAAAACTATTGACTCGCCATCGGGTGTCCAGCGAGGCTCTCGTTCGTCGAACACTTCGCTGTCCGTAGTTTGGGTTGCTCTGCCATTGCGAGCGTTGACCGTCCAGATATGCCATCGTTCATCGGGCAGGAATCCAACGCCGTCGGTCTTGTAATTCACGCGGGTGATGTGACGATAGACGATGCCGAGGCGGCCCTTGTCCTCGTCCTCATCGCGCTCTATGGCGTCGGCGTCCTTCTTCTGGAACTCGCACAGCAGATGGCGCCCATCGGGAGACCACTCGACGGTCCCGAACTTGCCCTTTAAGCTGGTCAGAGGTCGAGCCTCGCCGCCGAGGAAAGGGATAAGGTGGATCTGAGGTTGGCTCGAATCGCCTCGATTGGAGAGGAACGAGATTTCCTGTCCGTCGGGTGACCAGTGGGGCTGGGTGTCGGTCTGGTCTCCGTAGGTGAACTGCCGCTCGCGCCCACCGTCCGTCGGGACTATCCATAGGTCCGCGTATTTCTTCTCGGTTTTGCTGTCCACCCTCGACAGGCTGTACACGACGTGTTTGCCGTCGGGAGAGATTTCGGGGCCGGATATTTGCTGGATGCAGTACAGGTCTTCGGCGGTGATATGTCGTTTTGTTTGAGAAGGCATGATTCCTCGTAGACCAGGGTTTCAGATGGTTAATGTTGCACCGCACGACAAGCAGGATTATTCTAGTAGTCGTGTGCCTTCCATGTATCCCACACTGACCAGCGACACGCGAGGCTCGACTCTGGCAAGCTCATCTCGGACAGGAGCCAGAGCTTCCTCGGAAGACATATCTCGGGTGCTGGGAGGCATCCAGTCGTCATGGTGTCCCAAGTACATCTGCTTAGGGCGGAGCATAGAAGCCATCCGACCGACGAACTGCGTCAGCGAGCCTTGAATCGGCTCGCCGTCGATGTTGGGACGGCCTGCCATCGCGACTATCGCAACGTCGGGACGGAGGTCAGAGATCACGCGCGTCCAGCAACCCGACGTGTCGTGATAGAAGATCGACCCCTGCGGAGTCTCGATGACGTAGGCTAACGCGCCGCCAGTGTCGCTGCTGCCGATGCAGGAGTTCAGATGCTCGGCCATCTCTCGAACCTCCTGCGGGTCGTCGCTGGATGGCTGAGGCCGCACTCGTGGAGACGGCCAGCGCTGGTCCTCTGTCAATCCGTAGTCACCCAGCAGCACCTCTTTTGGGATGCTTGATGCCGTGGACCAGATGCACGAGTGCAGGCTTGGATACACTCGCACGGTCACATCGTCGGATAACCTGTAATGCTCGCCGCCTTGAGCGCGCAACAAGTGGTCGTTAGGAATCCCCGATTCGATCAGAACTCTTGCGGTCTCGTTGGACCCGATGACCTTCGCGCCCGTGTTGGCGGCGATGACCTCGGCTCCGGCGATGTGGTCAAAGTGGCTGTGGCCTATGAACACGTAATCTGCGCGGTCGACCTCAGCGGCGGCGATTCCCACTGGCGGCGCCGACGGGACCCGGTCTATGTATGCGTCGAGAAAAATCACCAGATCATCCACGGTCAACCTGAAGGTGGCGCATCCCAGCCAGTCGAGGGTCACAGTCATAAAGGGTTCCTCCAGGGGCAGATTTCAGTGGTCTGTCTTCAGATTTTTCAATAGCCACATGGTCAAAATTTGGGAGACTTCTGATTTGTGTTCGGAGAGTCCGTGGGACGCGCCGTCGATGAAGCGAAGCTCCTTTGGTCTCTTGGCCCAAGAGTATATCTGCTCCGAGCAGTAAGGGGAAAGCCGGGTGTCTTCGGTGCCATGTATCAACAGGAGAGAGCGGGGCGCAAGGTGGCCCGCCGTCACAGCGCCAAAGGTCTGGCTGGCAAGAGCCGCCACAGCGACCACGGCATCGTATTTTGTGCCTGCGGATATTACGACGGCCCCACTGAAAGAGTGCCCCACCAGAGCGATACGCTCGAATCTCTGGTTGATCAGGTGAGTGGCCGCGGCCTGGGTGTCTCGAATAGAGGCGGGCAACTCATAGGGTTTTCTGTATTTGAGCAGGAGGGAGGTTACACCCTCTGAAGCCAGAGAGTTGGCGACATCCAACGCCATTGGGTGAATCTGCTTTTCTTCGAACAAGGCCCCGGCCCAAAGCATCGCGGCATTGGAGCCTTCGGCCCTTCTCAGGAGGGCGGTCGTCTCCTCATCTTCGACAGTGATAATTGTTGGATTGAACTCATAGCGGCCCAGAATATCAGCCATCACAAAATCGCTACGACCCCGCAATGAACGGCGGGTCTTCTTCCACAACGCGCAAATTGAATCGAACGCACAACGACTCCCAGACCTCAGTCTGGGAGTCGCGAAGGTAAATTACGTAGCCTTCAGGCTCGCGAGTGTAGTCGATGCCTGCGTCCTCCAGAGCGTCCATTAGCGCCATGCGCTGTTGGAACTCTGGAGGCTCGACCAGGTATGTGGGAATTTTCTTGGTCTGCCCAGCTTAACTTTGATTCGCCAGATTCATCATTTTAGCCATGCGGGCTTTGTGATATGTGTGGTCTCCTAGGTAGTGCTGGAGGGTGCGGGCGCGTTTGGTGTACTGGGTCAGGCCGTACTCAAGGTCAGCTCCGATGCCGGCGTGGACGTGGTGAGCGGCGTCGCATGCCCTGGCAAATCCTCGGCTGGCGACGGCCTTTGCCGTTGAGACTCCGAGCGAAGCATCGGACGCTCCCTGGTCCAATTTCCAAAGCGCCTCGAAGGCCGTCCACTTGGACGAATCGGCGTCGGTTACGGCGTCGATTACGTGGTCCTGCACTCTCTGGAATGTGCCGATGGGCACTCCGAAAGCAATTCGAGTCTGACTGTACTCGCGGGTCATGTCGTAAACTCGCTGGGCTCCGCCAGCCATGTAGGCGCAGAGGACAGCGGTTGCGCGGTCGTGGGCGTTCTCGATGGCTCCCCATGCTTGGCCCTCTTCGCCCAGCAGGTTGCTGGCGTCGACCGAGACGTTCTCGAAGTTGATTTCGCAGACCTTTGGCCCGATCCACCCGGTCATGGTGCGGACCGAAACGCCGGGGGCGTTGCGGTCGACAACCAGCATCGAAAGTCCGTCCTCTGGATTTGAGCCGTTGGAGGTCCGGGCCACGACGATGATCTGGTCGGCGACGTTCGCGTCGGGAACGAAAAGCTTGGTCCCGTTGAGAGTGTAGCTTCCGCCGCTTTTGGTTGCCTGAAGCTGGACAGCCTTGGGCGACCAGTTGTAGTCAGGCTCGGTGTACGCGAAGGCGAAAATCTGCTGGCCTGTTGCGATAGGCTCAAGCAGCGCTTTTTTCTGCTCGTCGCTTCCCGCTCCCAGAATTGCCTCGGCAGACAGCACCGCAGAGGACAGGTGAGGGCTGGGGCAAGCGTAGTTGCCCATGACCTCGTAGATTACTCCCAGGTCAACCCACCCCTGGCCGAGTCCGCCGTACTCTTCTGGGATCGTCAGGCCGGGCCATCCGAGATTGGACATCTGTTCCCAAAGGTCCGGGTCGTATCCGTTCTCGCTGTCGTCGATTTCCAGAACGCGGGCCTTGGATACCTGGTCTTCCATGAACTCGCGGGCCGAAGACTGCAACATAGTTTGAATTTCGTTGAGCGTCAGATCCATATGTAAAACCTCTGTGGGAAAATTTTTGACGTTTTATTTGCGGGCGAGATGCCCATCTCGCGCCGCCATAATTATATCGTGCTGTGCAGGAATGCGCCAATCGTGAGAGTGTGAGCCATTTCGGCGCGACTAAATGTGATTTCGCAATCTTTTGGGTGACTTTTAAAGTTTTGCGTACTTTAGAAGTTGGACATATTACGAATGGAGGGCGATATGGTTGACTTGAAAGTGAAGACTCTCAACGGAATGGATGCATCGCTGAGCGAAAACGCGGTCGAGGAGTTCCGAGGCGGACTCAGCGGCGCGGTGATCCAACCGGACGATGAAACCTACGATGAGTCGCGAAGCGTTTGGAATGGGAACATAGTTAAACACCCGGCGCTGATTGTTCAGTGCCGTGGTGTCGCAGACGTGATCGACGCAGTGAATTTTGCCCGTTAAAATGACTTGCTGGCCGCGCTCAGGAGCGGCGGTCACAACGCGGCGGGACATGGCACATGCGATGGAGGAGTCGTGATCGACATGTCTGCGATGAATGCGGTGCATGTTGACCCGACGAACATGTTCCGTCTGAATACCAACATCCAACCCGGTTAACTGGGCTATCTACGGAACTTGCTACGTTGCCATTCTGAGACAGCACTCGAAGAATCTGACCCTCCGGCGCAACCATTGTGTTATAGCCACTAGATACTTCGCTGCGCTCAGTATGGCAACGGGAAGTTGTGTTTGCTCAAAGCTAAACGCCATCTCACCGTTCTTCTTGGTTGGCACAGCGACCGTCGCACATGCCGAGGCTGTTGGCGTTGAACCTCACCGGAATGCTGGATATAGCGGAAGCTCGCGAGTTTCTACCGGCCATCGAGTGCCCAATTTATGAAACAACGACCTAGCAAAGGCGGACAGAGTGGGAAGGTGTTCGTAATGCTCCGAAACATCGACGAAGGCCCCTAGTCGCGCTATGTTCGCTGTCTGATAGTCGATATGCCCCAGTCGGGATCACTGGTGATCACACGCTTGAGATACCAGCCGAGCGCCATGATAAGCCAATATGCTGAGGCTTCCACGACCCCATTGTGAAAGTGGATGTCGTCAGCGGCGTCAGGGTACCCTCTAATCAAATCCGTCCGATAGGCCAGTTCCATACTTGCCGCGCATGAATCTGGGATTCAATTGGCGCACCAGCAGCTTGGAAACATCATGCGACCATAGACGCCCTCGATGAGGGTATGCTCGAAACCCGCATTTTCGAAATCGATTAGTCGAATGCCGGAACCTGATATCAAGACGTTGTCAGGACAAGGGTCGCCATGCACGAATGATAGAAACGGGCCTGGGTTGAGCATTGCGTCCAACACATGCTCCACTTCATCATGAAAGCTAGGTGTCTGCGACAATTCCAGATGATCAAGAACCGATTTCAGATGCGCGAGAATACGTCGGCGATACTCGCCGTCGTTTGGTCCTGGTTCTCCAACGTTTGATAGATGCCGCTCAAAGTCCTGGGATTTCCCCGCCGTTGTCGCGTGCATTTTTCCAAGGAAGCGAGCAAAAGAGATCAAGGATTGTTCTGCCTTGTCAGAATCTTCACCGAGTATCGGCTCCACGAGACTCTCTGCGTTCGCTATCTCTTCGGTGACGATTAACCTGCTGTCGATATCTCCACAGATAACGTTCGGAGCAAATGTTGTCTCAGTATCCAAGTCGCCCAAAAATTTCGGGATCGCCCACTAGTTGAGGAGCATATCGGAAGATATAAAGCCGCCGACCTGGATGTCGTTTTTGTGCTGTTGGGCGCATTTGACGATCACAGCCCGAGGCGCATTGTTGGGCTTATGCGTCAATTCACATCTTAGAACCAGATGACGTTCGCCTTCGGGCCTCGGAGCGCTAATCACGCCCAGTTTGACGGCGGTGTCATAGGTTTCGGATAGGAGACGCTCGGTTAACTTCAGAGTGGAATTGCGTTGTTCTCCATTCATCCGTGTTGGCGCTCCAAGATAGGCTAGTGAAGGACAACTCTCTTAGCTTGAATATCGTATCTTAGCTGCTTGCATCGTCGTCCGATTCAGGCGCCCGATCCCCTTGAGGCGTGCCAGTTCCCATGCCGAGGCTGTTGGCGATGCTCTCGGCGTTGACGCCTCCAGAGGCGCCGGGGTCGCGATTCGAAAGCTCTCGGCGTTGGAGGCGGTCGAAGCGTCCGCTGGCCGGGGACCGAGGATCAGAGGCGTCGAGCATCGCGTAGATGCCAACGACATCCTGGGTTGTCTCAGAGAGTTGCTGTGCCGCCTGATCCTCCCAGAGGGCGGACTGGGCATCCTCGTGGCCCTCGCCTTGCTCCGTTTCATGCAGCCATGCGGACCGCATCCTCAACAGGCGCATCACGCGGCTGGCGATGTAGGCTTCGACCAGGAGTTGTTGGCGAATTGGCTCTGCGCTTAGAGGCTCGCCGCCGCTTTGCGTAGTGCGAGTGTATTCCAGCAGGGCGTCGGTCTCAGACTCCAGCAGGGTCGGCAGGTCGGCCCGTGGGTCTGTTTGGACTCGGCCCGTTATGACGGCGGCTCCGTCACCCTCTGCTCCCAGCAGGTCGAACCTCGGAACCCAGACGTCGTCAAACGCGACGTTGTGGACGGCTCCTGACACCAGATTTCGAGGTGTCGATATGCTCAGGCCGCCAAGGTCTGGCGAAACAAGCAGCGACACAGGGGCAGGAGCATAGTCAGAATCAGGCTCGATCAGCGCAAACGCCCAGATTCGCGAAGGTCGGACTCCGAGTCCCGAAAAGCTGGCATGGCCTTTTAGGATGTACCCGTCGCCGTCGGGAGTCGCGGTGACCCCCACGCTGTCGGGGTCAAGAAAATCGCTCCCAGCGACTACCTGCTTCCAGACCGCAATCATTCCCTGCGCGATAGGGCGGACCAGATCGTCGTTTTGGTTTTCGTCGCCCCACTGGAGGACAGCGGAGCGCAGGGTCGCCGCTTCATCTTCCAGAAGAAACAACAGCCCCAGGCGGTTCAACTCCTCAAGGATTACGACATTGTGGTCAGGCGTCAGTCCCGCGCCGCCCATATCGGGTGAGTCTGTGGCGGCCAACCATCCCTTCTCGCCCAGTTGTTTGCGGAACTTTTCAGGCGTGGTTAGGTCGTCGGAAGTTACGTCATTTAGCCATTCCGTGACTTGCTGGCGGAACTGCTCTTGCCCCTCGGTGTAGTGGTACGAAAAATCCACTAGGGTTGCTCTGAGCGTTGGTCTTTCAGGTAGGTGTAGATGCTCTCGATGGTTCCGTCTTCGCTGAGACGGAAGGCTGCGCCTCCGCGCTCGGCCTCAATGATGGAGTAGGCGATTTCCCAGCCTTGGAATGGCGGCCCGATGAGGCAATCGTCAGGCACGAATACATTGTCGAAAAACACCCTGCGCTCGCTGCCCATCAGCATACGCATGGTCTTGATTTCGATACCCGGCAGAGTGGCGTCAATCATGAAGACGCCCAGGTTATATCGTCGGGGTCGTTCAGGGTCGGTGACGGCCAGGGTCACGAGGTAGTCAGGGTCGAAGCGCCCGGTGATGAAGGCTTTCGTGCCGGTGATTCGGTATCCGTCTTCTTCTGGAACTGCCGTGGTGTGGACGGTGGCGAAGTCGGAACCGGAGTCCGGCTCGTTGAAAGTCTGCCACGTTATCGTCTCACCGCGGAGCGACGGCGTGATGAAGCGTTTCTTCTGTTCGTCGGTGCCCCAGACCATCATGGCGGGGACCCAGCGGGTATTGTCGCCCATGCTGGGCATGTCGAACCGGCGCATCTCCTCCATAAGCACGACGTCGAAGCTGGTGCTTAGACCGCCGCCGCCTATCTCGCGAGGCCACGAGGGGGCCAGCCAACCCTTCTCGCCCAGCTTGAGCCGGAATTCCTTTACGATGGCCTGTGTCTCGGCATTGAGAGGCGAACCGTCCGGCGGGAACCTCAGGTTTTTGGGGGCATGCTCATCCAGCCACCCGCTGATCGCAATTCGGAATGCCTGCTGTTCCGGTGTGTAGTTCGTGTTGAAGTCCATATTCTCTCCTTTGGAGAGGGTGTCAGCCGTCAGCCGTCAGCCGTCAGCCATCGGCTTTTAGATCAATTACGGGTAGTTGGCGGATCGTCCAACTCTATTCTACATGGCGGGGATGAATTCCAAAAATTCGCCCGATAATTTACGATAACTTGCCTCGTCACGACAATATCTGACGCCTGAAAGCAGGCACAAAAACAGGGCCTCCTGCAATAGAAGGCCCTGTCGCGATTTCAGATTTGCCGATGCCGGAGGCTAGACGCCGCTGACGCCTGCGGTGGACGGAGTGGCTGCGGCGCGCTCTCGCGTGCGGCTGATGCCAATACGTCGGGCGATGATGACCTTTTGAATCTCGATGGTCCCAGCGGGGTGGGCGCCGACCAGGCTGGAGCGCTGATAGACCTCAGGCGCGCCGGCGTATGGAGCCCGAGGCTCATCAATGCCGCACATCGCGTACATGCCCATGATGTCTCGTGAGCGGTCGGCGTTCTCAATTCGGTACTCTTTGCCAAACATGGAGGTCTGAGAGCCCTGGTAGCTCATTTCCTGCCGAGCCATGTACATGCCATAGTTTCTCAGAGACAGCAGGCTGAACACGTGGGAGTCGATGTATGCTTCCACAGCGGTTTGTTGAATCAGCGGGTCGGCTCCTAGAGCCTCGCCCGCGGACTCGGTGTTCTCGACGTAACCGAGAAGGTGCTCGAGAGCTTCGTCCTGAGGCATGGCCGTTCCACGACCGCCGTGCTCGATTTCCAGCGTGGTCTGAGTGACTTGCCAGCCCTGCTGTTCGCCGCCGATCAGGTGGTCGCCGGGGACTCGAACGTTGTCGAAGAAGAAAACGCTCTGGTCGTCGCCGGAGAGCAGGTTCATGCGCTCTTGGTCAAGACCTTCGCTTGGGAACGGGACCATGAAATAGCCCAGGTTCCTGTGTCGGGGAGCGTCGGGGTCTGTCACCATCGGGCCAAACAGAAGGTCGGGCTTGCGCTGGCCGCTGATCCAAATCTTCTGTCCGGTGATGAGCCAGTCGTCGCCGTCTCGGATTGCTCGGGCTTGAAGGGAAGCAAGGTCGGAGCCTGCGTTAGGCTCGGAGAAGTTCTGGAATGCGACTTTCTCCGCGCTCAACAGAGGCTTTAGGAACAGTTCTTTCTGACTATCGTCTGCCCACACCAAAAGTGTGGGGAACACGAGGCTGTTGGTGAAGCCGTTCACGACGCGAGCGATTCGGAACTCTTCCTGAAGAATGGTCTCATGCTCGCCGCTCAGGCCACCTCCACCGTACTCTTTAGGATAGGTGGGATACAGCCAGCCCTTCTCGGCCAGCGTCTGGTGCATGTCGCGCCACCAGGCGTACATCTCGTCGGACAGTTCGTTGCGGTCCACTGGCGCGCGCTTGTCGTCGGGAATATTCTCCTGTAACCAGGATCGAACTTCCTTCCGGAACTCTTCTTGCTCTTCCGTGTACTGGTACGTAAAATCCATTCATGCCTCCTGGGCAAGGGTAATGACGCCCGATTGCCTACTTCTCATACTATCTGGGGATGGTATGGCCTTCGAGGAGTGTCTGTCAACCGGATAAGTAGGACGGACTTGGTCAGCTTCTATCGTATTTCAGACGGGTCGCGCTCTGTTAAGCAATGCATAAGAACCACTGTGACAGCCTCTCGTCTTGACCTGGCACGCCGGTTTCTGTAACGATGTGGGGCGTTGGTTTTGACCAGATCACGCGATTTATAGCAACAATATATTAGGAGAACCTGAACGCCTTGCCATCGCTATTTGACCTCCACGTGCACACAAACCAGGGTAGTCCCGACAGCGCGCTGACTCCCGAAGAGATGGTATCCGAGGTCAAGCGTCTGGGATTGACTGGAGCGATGGTCACCGAGCATGATGGTTGGCAGAAGGCGGAATTTCAGGCTTTCGCCAGCAAACAGGATATCGTATTGGTCCGCGCTCACGAGGTGTACACCCCTTTGGGCCACGTCATCACGATGGGTCTGGAAGGCCATGTGGCCGGCTACGGCGACAGTCTTGAGACGATCCGCGTTCTCAGAAAAGCTGTCGATAACGCAGGCGGATTTATGATCCTGGCCCATCCATTCCGATTCCTTTTCGACCTGCCTCACTACACGCAGAACATGCTGTTCCAGGAGGCCGACAACCTCCCTGAGTCCGCGGATGAGGCATCGAAGCATCCCATATTTGAGATCGTGGACGAGATTGAGGTTGTCAACGGAGGCAATATCGAAGTCGAAAACCGGTACGCTCAGGAAGTCGCGGCAGTGCTGGGAAAGTGGGGAACCGGCGGGAGCGACGCCCACTCGACTGACGGCTTCGCCCGAGGCACAACAGCCTTCAACGGAGACATACGCAACGAGCGCGATCTGCTGGACGCCTTGAGAGCCGGAGACTTCGCTCCGGTGGAGGGCTTCCACATAGGCAAGCCAGCCAACTACGGGAGGGCCGCATGGCTAAAGCCGGAAATGCTCAACGGACATAGCCATGAAAGTTTTAGTAGCTGATAGATTCTCCGAGACCGCCCAGGCCCGAATCGCCGAGTCTGGGATGGAGGTCATCAACGCCCCCGATCTGCTGGACGCCGCCCTCACCCAGGCAGTAGCTGAATCCGAGGCCACGATACTGATTGTGCGCTCCACTCTGGTCGAAGCTACCACCCTCAACGCCGGAGCCGAAAGCCTGCGCCTGATAATCAGGGCAGGAGCGGGATTCAACACAATCGACGTTGCGACCGCCTCCAAGCTGGGGATTCAGGTCGCCAACTGCCCCGGAATGAACGCCCGCGCCGTCGCAGAAATCGCCTTCGGACTCATCCTCTCGTTAGATCGAAGCATTCACGACAACGTTATCGACCTTCGCAACGGACGCTACGACAAGGCCGGTTACAGCGACGCTCCCGGACTCTATGGCAAGACGCTGGGAATCATAGGGCTAGGCTACACAGGCCGCGCGATGCTCCCTCTCGCTACAGCGTTAGGCATGTACGTAATGGCGTGGAGCCGTTCGCTGACTCCCGACCGAGCCTCGGAGTTTGGAGTCCGGCGCATGGAGACTCCGCTGGATGTTGCGTCGGCCTCCGACATCGTAAGCGTCCACGTCGCCCTGAACGACAACACCCGCCTCATGATCGACGAGACGTTTCTAAATGCCATGAAACCCGGCGCCTACCTCATCAACACAGCCCGCTCAGAGGTCGTGGACGAGACAGCGCTGGCCGAAGCTGTGCGGTTGAAAGGCATCAAGGTCGGAGTGGACGTCTTCGAAGGCGAGCCATCTACCGGAACCGGAACCGTGGATAATCCCCTGTTCGCGCTCCCCGGAGTCATCGGAACCCACCACATCGGAGGCGCCACCCTCCAGGCTCACCAGGCTATCGCAGACGAGACGGTGCGCATCGCGCTGGAGTTCGCGTCGTCGGGGGTAGTTCTGAACTCGGTGGAGTGAATCAATCCCTTTCGGAATTGTTGTGACTCCATACGGAGCTTAAAGAAATCCCACACTAGACGCCTCAACCCACCGACGCCTATAATCGGAAGCGAATTTCGAGTATTCGATTACACTCTTGGAGGGTCTCTTTATTATGGCTGACGATACTATTCGTGTTGGATTTGTGGGCGCGGGCGCGAACACCGAACTCAGGCACCTGCCAGGGCTTCAGGCCATCGAGGGCGTGGAGCTGGTCAGCGTTGCCAACCGCTCCGTCGAGTCGAGTCAGCGTATTGCTGATAAGTGGGGTCTCCCGACGGTTTACGACAACTGGATTGATCTTATTGACGCCGATGACACCGATGCAATCGTCATCGGCACATGGCCTTACACCCACAAGACCATGGTTATCGCGGCGCTGGCTGCTGGAAAGCACGTCCAGACCGAGGCGCGCATGACCCTGAACTCCGATGACGCACGGGAGATGCTGGAGGCGGCGCAGGACAGCCCTGGTCTCATCGCCCAGATCGTTCCTGCTCCCATGACTCTGCCTGTGGACTCCACAATCTTGGAGATGATCGCCGACGGTTATCTGGGCGACATCCTGTCCATCGACATGAACTTGTCAGGGAGCGGTTTCGTGGATGGCAGCGGCCCATTCCACTGGCGACACGACCGCGATATGAGCGGCAACAACATCATGCAGATGGGTATCTGGTACGAAGGCATGATGCGCTGGGTTGGCCCTGCCGAGGCGGTGTCCGCCGTAGGCAGAGTCCACGTCAAGCATCGCACGGACGGCAGCGGCGCCCGTCGCCACATCACGGTTCCTGATCATGTGGAAATCCTGGCTGAGATGGCCTCTGGCCCTGTGGCTCGAATCAAGCTCAGCACCGTGACGGGCCATGCTCCCAGCGCGGGAGTCTGGATTTTCGGCTCCGAAGGGACACTGCACCTCGATACCGCGAGCATGACTCTAAGCGGCGGACGGCGCGGCGACGATGGACTGTCGGTCATCGATATTCCCGACGACAAGAAGGGCGGCTGGCGCGTCGAAGAGGAGTTCATCAACGCCATTCGAGGCATCGAGCCAATCACCCATACCAACTTCTATGACGGCGTGAGATACATGGAGTTCACCGACGCGGTGACCATGAGCATTCAGACAGGCGAGAGGATTCAGCTTCCGCTTTAGCGGCGAGGATTCAGGGATCAGGATTTTCAGGTGTCAGGAAAATAGAACTAACTAGGGCAGCACGTAACTACTGACGATCAGATGCTTCGGCTCGGCTAAGAATATCGCGTTAAGAAATCCCGCTGACCTGATACCTGACACTTTGAAACCTGAATCCTAACCAACGAATGTCGGGCAGTGGAGGGACTGCTGACGGATGGGCGGAAGTTCATAGCATCGTGAGGAAATGAATGGACTACACCAAACTTGTAAGTCGGAATATGCCTGCCGAAACGCGGTCTCACCCAGGGATCGGCGCCGAGACCGACTACGTTTTCTCAGTTACATATTCAGACGCAGACATGATGCCGACTACCGAGCTGGCTGACGCCCTGAAGGCGCTCATGCCCTCTGAAGGGAAATCGTTGGCAATGTATCCGCCTCCGCAGGGCCACATCGGACTGCGAGAGTTGATAGCTCAGCGGCTGCTCGAAAACCGGGGTATCGACGTGCCTATCGAAAGCATCTTTCTGAGTTCTGGCGCCGGCGGAGCGATCGGAACGATTGTTGACGGATTTATCGACCCTGGCGACACTGTGCTGGTCGAGGAGTTCACGTACTCCGGCACGCTCAACATGATGCTGAGTCATCGCGCCAACGTCGTCCATGTCCCCACTGACGAGGACGGCATGGACCCTGACGCCCTGGAAGCCGCCATCAAAGACCTGAACGCCAAAGGCGTCCAGCCCAAATTGATCTACACGATCTCAGTGTTTCAGAACCCTATGGGCATCACCATGAGTGAAGAGCGCAAGAAACGCATGGTCGAGATTTCCCAGCGATACGGCATCCCGATTTTCGAGAACGAATCTTACGCCGACTTTCACATCGACGGCGACCCGCTTCCGCCTGCCATGATGGGCATGGACGACCAGGACGGAGTGATGTACGTATCGGCGTACACAAAACTGTTAGGCTGCGGCCTGCGCCTGGGATATGGTGTCGCTCCAGAGCCAGTTATGGACACTCTCCGCAAATTGAAGTTCGGAACGTCGCCCAGCCACCTGACAGCGATGGCCGTTTATGGCTTCCTCAGCGAGCACGCCGACGAGTACGTTCCCTCGGTGGCTGACTCTCTCAAGACCAAGCGGGACACAATGCTGGCCGCGCTGGGCGAGCATTTCCCTCCAAACTGCAAGTGGACCCACCCCAACGGCGGGATGATGCTCTGGGGGGAGCTTCCAGAAGGCGCGGACACATGGAACGCCCTTGACGCCGCAATCGAAGCAGGGGTCAAGTACAATCCCGGCTCCATGTATCGCGCTGACGGCGAAGGCAACAACAAGATGCGGCTGACCTTCAGCTACCACAACCCTGACCAGATTCGAGAGGGCATCGCCATCCTGGCTGGCGTGTTTGAAAAGCAGGGCTTGTTTGACAACGCGTAAGAATGAATCTGGGCCTAGGGAAGTCTCATTTCCGAAGTGGACAGGCAGGCTTTACTCGTTGCAAAAGGGTGTACAATTGACGAAAATTTGCAGCCCATTGGGCCGCACAACCCAAGGAGTGTATTGAATGGCCGATTCCAAACAGTTCAGCTACGACGGACTGTTCGCAAAGAGCGCCCCGGCGCCGCGAGCGAGCGGAGGCGCAGCAAAACGAGGGAAGTACGATTTCGCAGTGGCCTACCCAGACCCAGATTCCATCCCATTTGATGGCCTGATGGAAGGCCTGAAACAGGGGCTGGACGAAGAGGGCCGAGACCTGGCGCTTTATGCTCCGCCGCAGGGATACGGGCCTCTGCGCGAGTTCATCACCGAGAAGATGGCCCGCGACCGCGACATCCACGTCACGCCGGACGACATCGTGATAGGCGACGGCTCCGGCCAGCCCATTCACATGCTTCTTGAGGTTCTGGTGGACCCAGGCGACGTCCTGTTGACCGACGACTTCGTTTACACAGGCACTCTCTCCCAGATGCGCCGGTTCCAGGGAGACATCCGAGGCGTCGAGACTGACGGCGACGGCATGGTTCCCGACGCTCTGGAAAGCGCGATTCAGCAGGCCAGCGGCGAAGGCAAGAAGCCCAAGCTAATCTACCTGATTCCGACATTCCAGAACCCCCAAGGCTGGACGATGCCGTTGGAGCGCAGGCAGGCGGTGCTGGACATATCACAAAAGCATGGCATCCCCATCATGGAGGACGACTGCTACGTTGACCTGCGCTACGAGGGCGACGATGTGGCATCTTTCCACGCGATGGATGACACCAACAGCGTGATGTACGTGGCGTCATTTTCTAAGATCATCGCTCCGGGCATGAGGCTGGGCTACCTGACGGCGCCTCCTGAGCTTCTCAGTCGCGCCCTGGCCGTCAAGAGTGGTGGCTCTGCCAACTACTTCGCCAGCTTCGCGATTCACAGGTATGTCACAGGCCACCTTGACGGCCACATCGAGGAGATCAACGACATTCAGCGGGCCAAGCGCGACTCTATGCTGGCTGGTCTCGGCGAGAACTTTGGCGACAAAGCCGAGTGGAGCAGCCCCGAAGGCGGCCTGTTCTTGTGGCTCAAGATGCAAGAGGAAGCCGACCTGCTGTCCATCCGAGACGATGTGCTGGACTCCCACGACGTTGGATATCTGCCCGGCCCCAACTTTGCTCCAGACGGCGTGTCGGGCCGCAACTGCGCCCGGTTGTGCTTCGGATACAACACGCCCGACGAGATTTACGATGGCATAGCCGCTCTTGCTCAGGCCTTCGAGCAGCAGGGCGTTCTTTAGCTTTCAGCTTTCAGCCATCAGATATTTCGGGTGGCTGAAAGCATGGCGTTCTCCTGACACTTGAAACCCGGACACTTGGTGCCTGACCAATGCGAATTTGCTCATTTTTGCCCAGCGCCACAGAGATTGTTTACGCCCTTGGATTGGGCGCTGACCTGCACGGGGTCAGCCACGAGTGTGATTATCCGCACGACGCTCTGACGAAGGCGCACGTCGTTCGCAGCCGTTTTGACCCGTCGGAAATGACCAGCGCCGAGATTGATCAGACGGTTACCGATCTGATGTCCCGGGGCGAACCAATCTACGAAATCGACCTCGACGTTCTCAAGTCAGCGAAACCCGACCTGGTGATTACCCAGGAGCTTTGCGAGGTCTGCGCCGTCTCGTTCGAGGATGTGCAAGATGCCGTGGTGCAGTTGGACATGCCCCCTCAGGTTATTTCACTCGACCCCCACAGCTTGGACGACGTGCTTCAGACGATCCGACAGGTGGGCGAATACACGGGCGAGACGGGCAGGGCGTTGGAATATATTGGCGGTCTCAACAAGCGAATAGCGTTGGTCAAATCACGGGTTGCTTCTATTGATTCTAGGCCGACAGTGGCTTGCATTGAGTGGCTTGATCCCCTTATAACGGCAGGCCATTGGGTCCCTGAGATGGTTCAGATGGCCGGAGGCGATGACGTGCTGGCCGAACCGGGAGGCCCGTCCCTTCGCATCGAGTTCCAGCAGTTGGCGGACGCCTCGCCGGACATTCTCGTGTTGATGCCCTGTGGAATGACCGCCGATGCCGCGCAATCGCAATTCGACGGGTTGAAGGACTCGGATCGGTGGCGCGAGCTGTCCGCGTTCAAAACTGGGCAGGTCTATGTGGTGGACTCCGGCGCTCTGTATAGCCGTAGCGGCCCGAGGTTAGTTGACGGCCTGGAGATTTTCGCTCAAATGTTTCATGCTGAGACGGTTTCGGGCGGGCCATCGTCTGACCTTGCGCGTCTTCTGACCTTGTGACGATCTGCGTTAATTCCCACACACTAGACGCCTGAAAATCTGACCACTCGGCGTCACTGCCTGCCGAAACGGCTCATCATCTCCACAAAGAGACGTTGGCTCATTTTTTCTGCGTCGCGTCTCAAAATGTCCAACTCAGCCTCCAACCGTCTGGATGCCGACGGCTCTTCCAGTAGAGCCTGTTTTTCGTCCAAGTCTACCTGAAGGGTCTCCGCGATGTGGTAGGAGAGCGCCACCGGATCATTCGGGCCACGCGAGCGCCGAGTCCAGCCACCAGACAGCCCCGAAACCAGGCTGGCGTACTTGGTGAACGCCTGTCGGATGACCTCCATTTCGGTGTTGGGCAGCCAGGGGTCCTGATCCTCGGCCAGTAGTTCGACGCGAGCCGAGATGTATGGTCGACGTTGTAGAACCTCGCTAATTTCAAACCGCTGAACGCCGGTGGCTGCAACCAGAAACCGCCCGCCGTCGATCTCGGTGGACTGGACGATCTGTGCGACAGTTCCCGTGTTGTGAGGCTCGGCAGGGCTGCCGACTTCTCGACCGCTCTTGATCAGGACAATTCCGAATCTTGAGTCAGCATCAAGGCAGTCCTTGAGCATTTGTTTGTATCGGTCCTCGAAAATCTGAAGCGGAATAGATTCGCCCGGAAATAACACCGAGTTCAGCGGAAATAGAGGCAGGATGCGTTCATCAGACGGCATTAGTGAGCCTTGCGATAATGGCAATTGAGAGCATAGTATATGAAATTCCAGAGGACATGGGCAGCCCTCACAACCGCAGGAGTCTCTCCAACCGTTTGCGGCCACGGCAGGGGCCGACAACGGCCATGTTCAATCTGTTGGTGTCGAGTATTTCTCCGGCCACCCGCTGGACCTCTTCCGGGGTGACCAGATTAACCTGATGCACAACTTCGTCCACCGACATCATGTCGCCCATCAGGGCCTCCTGACCTCCCATCCAACTTGAAACCGCTCTGGTGTCCTCCATCCTCAACATGAGGCGTCCGGCGACCAGTTGTTTGGCCCGTTCCAACTCATCAGCAGGAATCCCGTCGCGAACTTCACGGACCTGATCCATGATGGTCTCCACAGCGTCGTAGATTCGTTTGGGGTCAACCCCCGCTGAGATGATGAAGGCGCCGGTGTCCTGGAAATGCGACACCCCGGAGTGAACGTCGTATGCAAGGCCTCGCTTTTCTCGAAGCTCCACAAAAAGCCGACTGCTCATGCCCTCGCCGAGAGCGACACTCAAGAGGTCAAGCGCATAGCGGTCGGGGTCTTGAAGGCCCAGACCTGGAAGCGCGACGGTCAGGTGGACCTGTTCGGTCTTACGATACTCCAGCCTTAGCTGCGACTCCGACTGGGTGTGAGTCACAGGGTTCCAGCCGTTGGGCGAAGCTGTGGGCCAGTCAGCGCACAGCTCTTCGACCTTCGCAACCACCTCTGCCGGCGGGATGTTGCCGGCTATGCTAATCACGACGTTGGACGGGCTGTAATACGTGTCCATGTGGTCCAGTATCATTTGGCGGGTTATGGCTGTGACCGACTCTTTCGTCCCGCCGATGTCCCGGCCCAAGGGATGCTCAGGCCATAGCATTTCGTCGATGAGTGAATCAACGCGGGCGCCCGGATAGTCGTTAATCATGGCTAACTCTTCGAGAATGACCATGCGCTCTTTGTCGATGCTGTCTTGTTCGAAGAGCGAGTTTCTGAGCATATCAACCAGCAGATCGAGGCTCTCGTCGAAGTGGGGTTGTGCGACCTTGCACCAGTAGACTGTAAGCTCTTGCTCGGTGCCTGCGTTCAGCGTGCCGCCAGTTCCTTCGATAGCGCCGCTTATCTGCACCGGGTCGGGCCTGTTCTTGGTCCCTTTGAACAGCAGATGTTCGAGGAAGTGGGATAGCCCCGCCTCCTCGCCTTCCTCGTATCGCGAGCCTACGCCTATGAAGATCGATATGGAAACTGAGCGAGTGTGCGGCATCTCACAGGCCACGACGCGCAGTCCGTTGGGCAGGGTCGTCTTCCGATATTCCTGGGGAGCGTCCGTAATTGTTGTCATGCTCTGATTCTATGTTGGAGTCGTGTTGGTCGTCAATTGAAATAGCTGTCAGCAATCAGTTTTCAGCCGTCAGCTTGGAGTATTGCATGCTTGTGCCCGTTTTTTGACTTACTGATCCTCAGTGATTTTCCCGTTGGCTGCGAGGGGCAGCCAACGGCGCGCTGGCGTTGGCCTAAAGGTATTGGGTTTTACGTGGCAGCATTTCGACCAGGCCCGGTTGCCGCTCAGATAATGGCGCCCCGGTCTTTGAGTCGTGTGATGTCGTCCCAAGAGCATCCCAGGTCTAGCAGGACAGTCTCGGTGTGCTGGCCCAACTCTGCCGCCAGCTCGGCGACCTCAGTGGGGGTTCTGTGGAACCTCATCAGGACTGTGACGAACTGGAACTCCCCGTCCTCGGGAGGCTCCATCGTCGTCGTAAATTCGTTCGCAATCACCTGTGGATCGCCGATGATCTCATCAAGGGTCTGAACCGGCGCCCAGATGCACCTTCCCTCGTCCAAAGGCGACGCCCACTCGTCCTGCGTTCGCTCCATAAACCGGTCGGTGATTAATTGACGCAAGTCCGCGCTGTTTTCGGTCCTTGCCATGTGGCTGTCGAAACGAAGGTCTGCGATCAGGCGTTCCAAGCCCAGCGCCCGGCAAAAGCCCTCCCCAAAAACGGTCGGACTGGATCATGACAAGCTGGACCCACTTGCCGCCTTTCGTTTCGTAGAAATTGAACAAGGGATTCGCCGCCTGGGTCCGATCATTACGGGGCATCGCTGCCCTGTCCTTCAACGAAGCGACGACATCGGCGACATTAGCCCAGAGCGCCGTATGAAGCAGCGCACAGTCGATCTGCTGTCCTTCGCCGGATCGTTCCCACTCAAATAGCGCCGTGCCGATGGCGGTGGCTATGGCAAGAGACGT